>Ga0316206_1002198_pt1 | contig 13881 bp, 13 predicted proteins | sample 6monthpyrite_MG_FD_204942 | JGI IMG/M metagenome (GOLD analysis project Ga0316206, IMG submission 204942) | Microbial mat bacterial communities from mineral coupon in-situ incubated in ocean water Damariscotta River, Maine, United States -... | ecosystem: Environmental > Aquatic > Marine >...
TAATATTTCTCCGCGGTCATCAATGCCATTTGATAAGTTCTCTACAATTTTACGTAGTTGGTCAACTTCTCCTCCATCAGGCTTTTTCCAGTGGCGCCCTTGTACACCATAAACACGCCCCATATCTAATGCGGAGTGAGAGATTTTGACTATTATCTGTCCGAGTAAATTAATGAGAAAAATGACCATTTTTGTGTTCAAATCACCTTTTATGTTCATGGAACCATAATTTGGCCGTTTTGGACATACTATGGTCACATAGGTTACCAAAAGTGTCCACTAACAATCATAAGCGGACAGTCGTAATCTGATTATTGCATCATAAAGCAGACATAGAACGTTTGTTAGGCATTTGCTAGCTCTGAGTCCAGTAATTCTTTCAAATTACTCAGTTCATTGTGATGTAGAAGGTACACTCTTGCACTATTTGAAAGTTGTTTTGCAGAACTAGTAAAAGTATTATTTGTTACTACAACAGCATGGTCAGTGCCATAATGTAACTTACCTGCTGAAACTTCTTGTACTGCTTTGTTTCCAACAGGGCTAGAATATTTTTTGCACTGAATAGCTACTTTTACACCATCACGTTCGGCTATAATGTCAGCTCCTTGATCATTGCTCGCCTGTGAGACAACGGCATCCCAACCACTATCTCGTAATAAAGAAGCACAAAAGTGCTCGTATTCTATACCATCCATTTCTTCCGAGTAAGTAAATAAATTTACATGCTCTTTTTGAGCTTCTATTGCAACATCATTAATAATTTTAGCTATTTCTTCTGCTGAAATTACTTGTTCTTCGGTATCTATTAGTGCCAACTCTTCAGGTATTGACCCTATTTTTTTATTAAAAAATTTTACAATCTCTGCTTTCCACTTTGAATCGTCAACATCACCATAATCATCTTTAGTTATAAGCTGCGTTCGTTTCTTTGCAAGCCCCTCTTTATACTCATGTGCTTTCAATTTGATAAAATCTTTTTGCTTTTTTTTGTTATTTTTATTTGCTTGAGCAACTATTTTATACGCTTTGTTAACAGCAATAAACAAAACAAGTTGGAATAAAGCTATTCCACCTATTATTAACGCTATCGTGCCTGTACTAGCCTCACTAAAGAAGGGAACAACAGCCTCACTAAAAAAGAGAACAACGAAAAATAACATTACAAAAATAAAAATATACTGCATAAATCTCCCTTATTTCGCCTAACGGTTTAGCTAAGCGGCCGACCGACAGGGAGGTCGTGACCTTGCCCTAAAATAATTGACACTTTGTATCATGCAACGATTCTCTCATATTCTGCCGGTGTTTGGTAACCGAGGCTTGAGTGCAATCGTTCATGATTGTAAAAATATATGTAATCAATAATATAAGCAGTAGCTTCTTCTAATGTTTTAAAATGATTAAAATAAATCATTTCAGTCTTTAAGCTATGAAAAAATGATTCCATATATGCATTATCCCAACAATGTCCTTTGCGGCTCATGCTGGGTTTAATGTTCCTGTTATTAAGCTCACTAATATATTTTCTTGATGCATATTCAGAACCCTGATCAGAATGAAAAATAGTACTGGAAGTATGCTTGTTGTCATTGGCCGCCATTATAAGTGACTCAGAGACCATATCAGCACTGCGTTTCTTATCAAATGTCCAACCAAGGATCTTTCGGGTGTGTAAGTCCATAACGACACTCAAATAGCTCCATTCCTTATTTACCTTAATAAAGGTTATATCACCGACCCATACTTCATTTTTTGATGTCACTGGTTCTCTATTCAGTAACAAATTTTGGCTATTTTGCATGAGATGATGGCGATGTTTATGCTTTTTAAAGCGCCGGGCTTTCTTACCAACTATGCCATTCTCGCGCATCAGTCGAGCCACCCTGTGCTTGCCGCAAACAATTCCTTGCCTTCTAAGGGCTGCATGCACACGCAGGTAGCCATAGGTTTGATCACTCTTATCATGGATGCACTTAATTTCAATGAGAAGCGCTTCGTTTTCCAGTTGTCTGGCACTCTTCTCCCGCTTAACCCAGGCATAATAGCCTCCCGGTGTCACACCAAGTTTTGCACAGAGCGTGGCAATAAAGCCTCGTCGTCTGTGCTCATGGATAAAGCGGAAGGCATCTACTTTTTTCCAGGGAAAATCCTTTCAGCTTTTTTGAGAATGGCGTTTTCATCGCGAACCCGCTTTAATTCTTTCTCTAACGCTTTAATTTTCTTTTTAGCTTCTGAAAGCTCTGATATTGAACGTGCTTCCTGATCGTTATCTTCGAGGTCACCATCTCGCATTTGTTTCTTCCATCTAGATAGCATAAACGGATGTATGTTAAGGGCTTCAGCTACATCCTGTGTTTGTATATAAGGGTGATTCGCTACACTAACCGCTGTATGTTTAAATTGATAATTATAAAATGTATGTATTTCTTTTTTCATATGCCACCTCATGGCTAATTAATCTATATGAGGTGTCAATTTTTATAGGGTAGGTTCATCGCGACTTAAGCGCATTGTTATGTGATTGCATTATTAATCCCTATCTATATCGAAGTTATTTAAAATATATGAACCATACTCACCACCAAAATAGAAAGTGGCACGATCATAAGGAAACTTACCATATCTCCAAATTGTACATTGCCACGGATTATCAGTTTTTGAACCACACGTGGTGTTTTCTATACTCTTAGGCTCGCCATACAACTTTAGTATTTGTTCCGACGTCATTCCTGGACGAGTTTTCATTATGCTTTCTGTAGTAAATGAAGTAGGCAGTGTTGAACAGGAAATTAATATTGCAGAGCAAAGCACTAAAAATAATAAATAGAAATTTCGCATGTTAATTGCTCCTTTTAATTATTTACACATAACAGTTGATATACGGACCCACCGGTCCGTATATCATATATCGGTAACATCTAATATGTCGATGTAAGTTATTGTTTCTACGATACATTACTCGATAGTTGTCTTATTATCAATAACGACAAGTACTGACCGGCCAGATCATTACACAAAGCACAGGATTTGGTGAAAATTTTGATTAAAGGTCTGCTTTAATGAAGGCAAATAAGAGAAGTGTTTATGTCAGCTATGTGGTGAAAGATGACATACTATGGTATCAATCGGTGGCCAAATTATGGTCGCATACACATTTATTGAGAATCATTCTTACTTGTTTTTTTCCTAAGTATAGCGATTTCTCGATCTTTGTCCGCCATTTTTGATTCTAGCTCAAGTATACGATTTTGTTGTGTAATTTGAACAGAGTCTTTCAAAAGCGAGTTTCCTGCATCCGTATAATATTGTAGAGACATTTTGTTTCCATGCCCCATGTCCTTTGAAACAGGGTAACACACAGATTCTGGGTCAGTAGATAGTTTATTTTCTTTTCTTATTTCAATCTGAAGCCTAATCTTGTCGGTTGCATACTTCCTTCTTAATGAGTGCGCCCCAGAACCTTTCTGGCATCCGATTATCTTGAAGGCTTTTCTAAATATGTCAGTAACGCCATAGTCAGCAAGAGGCACGCCGTTGCTCTCTCGCAAGAAAACCCTGTTAAGAGCTACTGACTCATCAATACCTTTTCCTTTCATAAGCTCAGCTCGGTTTAACTGAATGTATCTTTGAATCCGTTTTGCTAAAGCCCAAGGTATCTTAAACTGAAGCTCATAACCTAGTTTTTGGTGGTGAGGTTGGATAAGGATGTAACCCAATTTAGGATCATGCTTATTGAAAGTTTCTTCACTGAACTGATCTACAGTAAAGGAATTCATGCTGCCTTGCCTAAAGCCAACGTGTTGACCAATATCCATTAGCAGAAGGTTTCTGTCGTAAACAAAATCAGACGATTCTCTAAAGAATTTTCGGAGATTTTCAATATCATAATCTGACGCTGTGTATTCAATGGTATTGCCACGACCTACACGGGTAAAGCACTTCGGATATAAAAATGATTTGTGCCTCTGATTTCGAGTCGGGACTGATTCCCCTTTTATGTGCTGGGGCAGCACAGATCTTACAGGGGCATCCAAATCCATGCCTATATGGTTTTCTATCAAATACGCATCTTCTTGCGCCCAACAAATAAAGTTATAAACAACCTGTAATTTCCCATTAACAGTACGTTTAGCAGAAAGTGTGTTTTTAGAGTTTTTTGATGAAAGCACTCTATCAAGCTCCCATTCTCTAAAATCATCTAATTGGGGATCATGTACTTCTTTCCATGCAATATTTTTGTAAGAGCAGAATTCTGCAAATGCTTTTAGTGACTGAGTTATTGCTTCCACTTCTTTGTTATGCGCCAGAATCCTTTCACGAAAACGTACATTTTCATTGGCCTTTACGAAGCAGTATCTTGTGAAGTCTTCGAGAAGGTTATGCTTGTCGTCGAAGAATACTGGTGATTTATATCCGCCAGGAAGAGAACCCCAGAGGACATTCACATGCCACTTCTTCCTCTGATCGACTTTGGGAACAGTAGATAAATGACTGTTTTTATATTCTTCTTCATGATAAGGCTCAAACTCATAAAACATCCTATCTATAACATCTTGGTCTACGTTATGAATACTTTGAAACTTACCGTAACAAGTGTGGACAGCGAATTTATATCCTAAAGCAAAATACTTAGTCCTTTCCTCAGCCGTTATAAACGTATTAGAGACAATGACATTTTGACCACCATCTAAGAGCTTTTTTGTTTCAGATAAGCACCACTCATGTGCGTCTTCAAGTAATTCACTTGAAAAGCTCATTACCCCGTCTTCATCTATAAAATACTGATCAGCCTCTACATGAACAAAACCATTAGTTTCAGAAAACTCAGATGCAATAGTGGATTTACCGCTTCCAGGCAAACCGATAACCAACACTAACCTAACATCATTAGGAAGGCTCATTTGAGTAAGGTCTATTCTCATTTAAACAGCCACAGGAGCTTTAATGCCAGGATGCGGGTCGTAGCCTACAAGCTCAATGTCTTCAAACTCATAACCATAAATTGAATCTGGCTTGCGCTTAATAACCAACTTAGGTAGCTCTTTTGGTTCACGACTCAACTGGGTTTCAACCTGTTCAAAATGGTTTGAATAAATGTGCGCATCACCGATAGAAACAACCAACTCACCTAAATCAAGGTCACATTGATCTGCCAAAAGATGCACCCAAAGAGCGGCTTGAGCAATATTAAATGGATTGCCCAAAAATAGATCATTCGAGCGAATTGTCAGCATCAAAGACAGCTTATTTTCGGCAACATAAAACTGATAGAGTAGGTGGCAAGGTGGTAACGCCATCTTACCGTTCCTAGCGTTCTCCTGCGGAGTTACGCCCTCATCTGGAAGGTATTCCACATTCCATCCGTGAAATAATATTCTACGGCTGTTTGGATTGTTTTTAAGTGCATTTACAACATAGTCAATCTGATTGATTGTATTTCCGTCTTTGGTCGGCCATGCAGTCCACTGTTTACCATATACAGGCCCAAGTTCACCTTCCTCTGTAGCCCACTCATCCCAGATCGTGGCTTTCAGATCGTTTATGTTTGTGCTTCCAGAGACAAACCATTTCCATTCATGAAAGATAGAAGGGAAGTGAACCTTTTTGGTTGTAAGAAGAGGAAAACCTTCGTTAAGATCGAAACGTAGCATCCGACCAAACACTGAGACTGTCCCAGTGCCAGTACGATCTCCTTTTTGCACACCATTTTTTTGTACATCTTTAAGTAGATCTAAGTATTGATTTTCAGAAGTGCTCATATTTTTTTCCTTTAAGTTATTCATGATAGGCTGTTGTGCATATTCTTTACTTGCAAAACAGAGCGGCGGCATGGATGCCGTCCCGTAGGGATGAACACGGAGCGAATAGCGTAGTGTTCACCGCAAGTACAAGGACGTACGGTAAACCGTTTTTATTGTTGAAATGGTGTATAGAGTCATATTGGTTCATTTTTTTAATGCTGCCATAGCATTTCCAACAACTTCATAGACGTAAGGATCGTTTAGATAAGGCTTGAGAGTTTCGATTTTATAAGCCAATACGTCCCTGTGTGAATCACTATCAGGTTTTATTACATCACCTTTAATATCTATTAACTCTGTTAATAAAAACGCCTTTCGCCAGGCGCTATCATCAATAACTACTTTATTAAATGCGTTTTTGTATACATCATCTATAGATACTGGCATATCACACCTCCTGTTCTTACGTTGTTCAATCACTTGCTGTCTTACCGATTGCATTGCCAATGCTGTCTTTCTTAAATCTCGTATCAAAGGCAAGCGATCCTTCAATCTCTGTGTTAATCCTTCTGAGATTATAGGCATATCAGTACCTCAGCTCGTCGAATTTTAGTCCGACTGTACGGTTAAATGATCTAGGCGGTTTTGATATTTGCGTTTTAAAAGTTTTTTCAGAACCGACGACTATTGCTTTGCTTTGACATCTTGTAATGGCTGTATAGAACCATGTGTTATCTACTATCCTGTTTTCCTCACTCAAATACTCTGAAACTATTACTACCTGTTTCCATTGACTTCCCTGAGCTTTGTGTACGGTAACTGCGTATCCTAAATCAATATATTCAAGATCAGAATCTGTTAATTGGATTTCACCACACGTATCAAATTCTGCTAATGCCACTATCTCTTTATTCTTCCCATCAACATCTATATCAATAATAGGTGGGTCATATATTTCAATCATAACGCCCATTGATCCATTAAAAAGCATCCTTTCTCTGTCGTTGTAGTTTTTAAAAATTATTTTATCGCCTGTTGATATTTCAACTTCATTTGCTTTAAGCACCTTTAAACTTTTACCTTCATATTCCTTGTTTAATATGTTCTCATTGTGTAGTTCATAGTTGATTGCATCACAGGTATCATTTCTTGCGGCAAGAACCTGAATGTCACCATTCTCTTGTTGTATTCGGTAACAACCTAATACTTCATCAAGCAGTTCATTCTTGTTTTTAACATATACCATGCTAACTCCTTCTGACTTCCATTGCTCATCAGAGTAAACATCTAATGTTGGTACAATCATTCTTCTGATACTTTCACATACCTTTGGAATGCCCGTTTCTTCCGTTTGACGTTGTACTTTTGTTAACTTCGCCACATTTGCGAATTCATCTCTAACGAAAAGGTGAAGAATCAATCCTGGGCCAATAGGTGGCAATTGATGATGATCTCCTAAAAGATACAATCTGGTTCCTTGAGGAATCCTTGAAAGTATTTTATAGAATGTTGGAGCATCTATCATTGATGCCTCATCAATGAATAGATACATGTTCTCTGGTAGTTTTTTGGTCAATAGTCTAGCTATTGTAATAGCCTCAAGGCCAGTAGACTCTTGCATTCTGGTTGCAGCACGATTGGTTTGTGCTGCTTGTATTATCACTGAATGCTCAGGTAGCATATGAAATATCCCTTTCAATACAGTTGTCTTTCCAACTCCAGCGCCTCCTGTAATAACTGCGAATGGCTTTTCTGTCACCATCTTGATTGCGTTTTTTTGTTCGTCCGTTAACTTTAATCCATATAAAGCTTCAAACTCGCTCATCCTTTCATTGGTGTACTCCATTTCAAAAAGGCTCTTTTGAAGTCCAGCATCATCACATAGATCCCTGATTGCATTCATGATGTATTTTTCCATCACCATAACATCGCTAGTCTGGTACGATACCTCGCCACTTTTTTGTTTTGTTTTAACAACACAACTATCTGACAAGGCCAAACCTATCGCTGTTTTACCTATATCATCTAAACCAAGAAGCTCTTCTGTTCTTGATTCAAGCGCTTGTTCCATCATTGCAGTATCTTGATCATTAAAAGCTTCATACAAAGACCACTCTACTGCTGCAATTAATCTTTCTTTAGACTCCTCTTTAAGACCGATTTTACATAGAGCAATACCATCAATTTTTTTCCAACTACTTAAAGCTATTAACCTGTATGGATTTTCTTTTACCTTTTCAATTGTGTTCTCAGGCCACATTTCCATTGCCTTTCTAGCAACCTTTTGAGTGAGCTGAATCTTGGTAAAGAATTTCAATGTTGGCATTACATCTTTGTATTCTTTCCACGCTTCAACCAAATTCTCCACCACATACTCGTCAATCTTTCTATTATTTGCTAGTCGCGCTTTGTCTAGGATTAATTCCTCATCCCCATCATTCAAAACATCAAATAACTTATCACCAAAAGCTTTCCACAATGCCTTTGATGTCTTGTATGAAACACCAGTAAATCTTTCGTTTAAAGCTAGAAAGTCTATTATAAATTTACCAGAAGGGAATTTAGCAATAACCTCGCTAGAGGTTAATTGTTTACCCCATTTTTTATTAACTTCAATCTTTCCAGTCGAAACACATACCTCTCCCGCCTCCGGCAGATAGCAATCTGATGTTTTCAGATATACCTTTAAGCTATGCCCATAGTCCTTACTGCTTGGCTCCAAATGGAATATTCTACCTGAGCGGCCAACACTGGTTACAACACCTTCAATTGTTATTGCCGAAAGGTTCAAGCGCGAATACTCCTACCTGTATTCTCGAAATGCTCGTATCTTTTTATGCGAGTTCTTAATTCTTTATTTTCGGATTTAAGTGACGTCATCCTATTTTCAAGCTTCGTTATACGGCTTTCTAGTTGTCGTATTTCTTTTGACGATGACTTTGGCTTCGCTTTTCCAACAGCGCCTTTTTCCCGATCATCTTCAATCAACCTTTCATCAAGACGTTCAAATTCTTTTTTTAAATCATCATTTGTACCGATAGTTGAATACGTTATCTCCAGTTCCTTGCAAATTCTCTGACGACTACATTTCCCTCTGTTGTTTCTTGGAACCTTTTCTAAATCAACGGAATCCACGTATTCTCTGGCTTTTTTTGTATTTATGGCTTTAATATCTAATGAAGCTGTACGGATCATTTTTTGCCTCTCTCAATTCCTTTTAACGGTGTTACCATTGCTATTCCAGCTAATTTAGACTCAAGATCACTTATTTGCATACTTAGTTCATTTACGTTATTTCTGTGATCGCGCTTCTCTTTTTCATAATCAATCTGTAGCTGATTATTTTTACTTACCATATCTAGGATCGTTGTTGCCTGCGCGTTTGCCAATGACGCCCAGTACTCGACATCTACTTCCAGTGATTCTATCACTGTCTTTTTATTGTTCTTTTCATAGGTTCGTTTTATCAACAACTCTAAGGTGCTGAAGTAAGCATTTACCTCATTATGAATATCTTTATTATGTTCAGTATAAAATGTACTACGGCTGTTACTTTTAAAATCAATATTTTCTGGTAGGTTTTCTCTGCTAACATCCAGAGATTTCCATCGACTAAAATTCGTAGCGTCTAATGGAACATCCTCAAGAAGCTTTTTTCCATTTTCATCATAAACGTACTTTCCTTGTTCATCTCGTTTCCATGGAACGCCATTGCTTGCGAACTTCTTCAACAATCTAGCTTTTGCCTTAAGGTTTTTAGTTCCTTCTTCCCTGGCTAATTGTCCTGCCATTTTTTTCTTTTTGACGCTCATTCCGTTAACCCTCCAAACCAATCTTCTTAATTACTGAAATGATGTACTGTTTATTCCGTGCAGATAGCTGCTTATCTTTTTCAAGCATCAATTTCATTTCATTAGCTTCATCATCAGCTTGTTTTCTCACATAAATCGGAAGGCGCTTATTTTTGCTAGTATCTTCAAGCTCTTTAATTTCTTCCTCTATGACTTGATAGTTACCCTCAGTTTCATACTGATGGACACATCCATGACACATTCCCACAGAAGCATCTTGCCGATTAAGACACTCTTCTTTTTCGTCATAGCAATTAGAGTATTTTCTAAGACGACTTTCAGGCGTAGCCATGCAGCAACTATTGTCTTTAGGATTCGGACTATAGCCATGCTCTTTAAGCCTGCCGGACAAAGCATCAGCTTTACTTTCTAGTGACATTTTTTTAAATTTAATGTCATTAGATAAAAGACTTGCTAAACGCGTTACAATTCTTGGGAAGTTTCCACCTGTGTTTACACCTTTAAGAATCATTTCAATTGAATGCTTAAAGTATTCATCTCTAACTTCTTCATCTACAGGCAAACATGCCTCTTCTTCGTAAGACCACAGCGTTTCTAGCCTCTCAGCATATTCTCTGTTACCTGGGTCTTCGACATATACCTTTGTCATGGATAGACCCAAATGAACCAAATGCTGACTCAGCGCTAATAAATCCTTGTGATCAAACCTGTAATAGTAAACCGTTGAGAAAAGCCTTCTGTTCGTGTGAGACTTATACTCAATTTTCTTTTTTTCAACTTTTGCAATTTCAAAGAAGTGTACAGAGTGATTTTTGAAGTTGTATGACTCCAAATAATCAGACACGTTAGTATCTTCCCATGCAGCCTTGTTGCTGTAATTCCTAAGCTTAAATAGCTTTCTTTTCCGCTGCTCATCCTGTGTTTCGTTCTCAGGAATTCCAGAGCTGGTTATTGATTGATGTTTCTCATAAATCTTACACAGAACTTGGACTGCATCATAAACTAGCTTGTTGCAGTAAAACTCAAGCCAATCTTGAATCGTTTTTTCAACATAGATATCAATATTAAAAAGATCAATCTGCCCATCTATCCTCTCTGTACAACCATAGTAAAGACCGTAAGGAAGATCGGATTCTCCTATTAATTCGTTTTTTCTTCTGCCATGATTAATGCCTACTAACATGAAGCACGATGTCAGTAGTGTTTTAACCATTATTTTTAAGTTCATTTCATGGTTACCGTAACTATCGACACCAATGCTTTTATATTCAAATCCGTACTCTTCTTTTATCTCCTGATATTTTTCATTAACAGCCTTTCTTATGTTCGTCCTTGCAACATCTTTTGCCGACTGGTTCCTGGCAGTTTCAATCAACTCAAGTATCCCATTGCTCTTTACGTACACCCAATCTATTGAAGTCGCCAACAATTTCGCCGCATCTTCTGGAGTTACATTTTCAGTTCGCTCATCAGTATGTTTAGATGCTAATTCTTTAGCCAGCTTGCTAGGCTTTGGGAACGGGCAAAACTTTACTTGGTCAATTCCTTTTGGAAGGTTGTAGAGCTTATTAAATGACTCAAGTATATTTCTGTAATAATCTTTTGATAGTCCAGACGGTTGAATGTACCCAGCAGCCTTGTAAGTTTGTTTATCTGGATAATATTTTGATGCTATCTTTCTAATACGGTCTGCTGGTATATTTGACGGCCCAAAGAAATACCCAGTTAGTTTGTTAAGTCCCTTTATATTGACATGTATTCTCTGGTTATGTTTCTCTTCAATTGTAATAATCTCTTTCAAGAGTCCATTGTTTTCATCAATATCCTTTTCCAGCTTATCTAGACAATTCTCTGCTTCAAGCATTCCCCACCAGCCGATATTTTCTTTTAAGTCATTTATAAATGCTCTAACATCCTCCTTTGCAAGCTGATCAAGTCTGTAAATTGAGTTTCTAAACATCCATGCATAAAGCCTTGATATAAAAAAAACAATAGTTCCAGCTTGTTGTTTAGACAGAGATGACTTCGACTCAGATTTTAATATTTCATTAATAACTGCTTTTGCAGTTAATGTGATATGTTCAAAATCTGACATTTTACAAATACCAGAGTAAACCTGACCTTTGTTACCCGCATGAAAATAGATCGCATCTAAATCAATTTCGGTCATCAAATTATCTACTGCACCCTCAGATTTTGTGTCAATGATTACACAATTATCGGCAATATCACTTATGTATCTTTTATGTGTAACTATCTTTGATTTCAAAGCTGCTGAACTATTCGGCATTTTCAACCTCTCTCAGCACATAGCTATACTCACTTGCCTCAATCACTTCATACAAAGCCATACAAAACAGAATTCTACCGAGATGATATGCTCTAAACTTTTCAGGGTTCCGGTTTAACAGTTTGCTTAAGTTATTCTCATAATACTTCTTCTGATACACACAATGCTCAATCACCTCTCTATCTAATGAAAATTGAAGATCACCTTCACTCATCAGCCATTCGTCTGAGATCGCATCTGAAACATCTTTGTTGTTATTTGTTGGAAAAAGTAGCTTTTTATCCACATTACTTTCATCAAAGCCATGTTTTTTAGCCAAATCTTTATCTACAGAAAACATGATTGAAGAAGATAACCTCTTCATGAATTCATTGATATTTGCCTTGCTTAGAGCAGCGATAACATTCGATTTCAAGTATTCTTGCGTGGTTACAATATTTGAGTGGTCAAGAATAGCCTGGACTCTAAAAGGGTCTTTATGACTTACATAATCTGATTCGGCATATAAATCTCTAAGGTCATCAGGAGCGTAATGGATTAATCCATGCCATTTGATAAACCCTTTATGCTGCTTTATAAGGTCACTAAGAGAGAATGAGTATTCATTCGTTTCCTTGTCCTGACGTAATGTGACAAACACTGCGTCTGACGTCCGATTCCAGTATTTGCTTACATTGTCATCATGCCAAAGCAATAATCCTATCGCTCTAACCGCTAATGGATGATCTATTTTATTTATTTCTTTCTTGGTAGTTTTGCCTGTTTTATTTTTCATCCCAGCTAATGTGTAACCATTTCCGGTTGGGACAATCCTTTCTCGGCTCAACTCTCTGATTACACTAGCGTTTAACCCAACACTAAGCTGCAAAATAACCTGGCATGAATACAGTGTCCTACTAGGTAGAAAATAGTCAGCCAATAGTCCATGCCTTGTCCTAAGATTAGCCGTTCCCCCTACGTTCTTTTGAAAACTGAAATAACCCAACTTATCAATCAGTTCATTGCCTCTTACTGTTTTTAAACCAATTGAGTTGAAGTTTTCTTCTTTATAAAGAGCTAACTTCTCAACTCGATTACAGTTGTATTCGAATATTTCCTCTATTGTTGCACGTTGAAGATGGACTCTATATTGCGGCACCGACTCCCTGGTTAAGAGGGACGCTATCTCATCCTTCAAGGTTGCTGATTTAGCTTGCCGTAACTGTTGCTTTATTTCCTCAGCCCTATCAAGTTCAGATTCACAGATTTCTAGAAAATTCTTTTTAGTATTTTCGTATGTCTGTTTCGCTTTGGCATCTAGTTCTTTTATGTCTTCAAAAGGGATTGTTTCCAATTCTCTTTTTAAAGATTCATTCAGGTCTCTTGATGGCATCCTTTTGTTATGTGAGTTAAACCTTGATGTGAATAAAGTATAGATTGCGCTTACTTTCTCTGTGTTTGCCAATTTTGAATAACAATCTCTAAACGGTCTCCTAGCACCTAGAGACTGTGCATACTTGTCTTCCCGTGAATGGTGAGTCACAGCGTCTTCTATCAATGTAAACAACTTCTCAATATCTTGCGGAAGAAGAGTTGAGGGCTTGCTTTTCAATATGTCTATTGCTTCTTCATTCCTAAATAAAGCTTCAAACGACCAAGTTATTTGATAAGCATTTACTTCATGTAAAACGCTACTCAGCGAGCTTACAGCGGCATACATCAAGCTATCCTGTTGAAACCCTATTCCTTTAATCTTCAAGGGATAAGTTTTCAGCTTATCGACGTGATTTCTCATAACTTTTCCAACAAAATACACAGTATCTTGTGTCCAAGTTAATTTTTTGATATTACTTTGTGACTTATTGTTCATATTCAATAGGATAGCTATGGTCGGTCAGTAAGTCAACCTTATGTACTCCGTATAACATGTCATCGTCACCTTTACGGTGCCTATTACTAAGCCAGACTTCATTATCGTTGGCATTTGCATCCCATGTTTTTGTACCTAACTCACGAAAATCAGCCGCATTATCATAGCCACGAATATATCCAAGAA
>Ga0316206_1002200_pt1 | contig 13867 bp, 8 predicted proteins | sample 6monthpyrite_MG_FD_204942 | JGI IMG/M metagenome (GOLD analysis project Ga0316206, IMG submission 204942) | Microbial mat bacterial communities from mineral coupon in-situ incubated in ocean water Damariscotta River, Maine, United States -... | ecosystem: Environmental > Aquatic > Marine >...
AAAGTAAGAGGAGTAACAAACTTTTTAGCCGACTCACTCATCACAACTTTTACATTTGCACCGGCTTTTACAAACAGTCTGACTAGCTCCAGAGACTTATAAACAGCGATGGAACCTGTAACGCCTAAAAGTATATTTTTATCTTTTAATAAATCATGAGGAATAAGCATCTCGAACCTTGTTTTTTAATAGTAATATTTTAGCATAAAAATCTTTTAGCAACTGACCTTACGCACTTTAGTCAAAAGTGCATTTGAATCTTTAAGAATGAGCTTTATTTTGTGTTTTTATATGGCACAGAATATAGTGTATAAATCTCATAAAACTTTGTTTTTCTAAAGAAACATTTTCGCGAAGCGAAAAGCGATTCTCTTGTTTTGTAGCTTTAGGGGGTTGTAAGGACAAATGTCCCTGCCATCATAATGGGCTTCGCCCATTATGATGTGTAAATCAATAATACGCTGCAATAATCACATAAGAGGCAAAAAAGATTAGATGTGAAATACCCTCGAAATAGTTAGTATGACCTTCGTCTGTAGTTTTAGAGACAAGTAAAATAGTCAAAATCAATGCCCCTATTTCAAGTGGATTAAAGTCAAGTGTTAAAGGGATATTGCTATAGTAAGCAAGCATTACCAAAACGGGAACTGTTAGTAAAATAGAAACGGTTGAAGCTCCCATGGCAATATTTACGACTCTTTGAATCTCGTCATTTTTAGCCGCTTTTATGGCTGTTACTATTTCGGGTGAAACGGCAACAATGGCTATGAGTAAACCAGAAATACCGGCTGTTATACCATACTCTTTAGCTAGTTTTATTCCATCGCTTGCAAAGACTTCTGCACCTAGGGCAATAATGGCTATAAATATAAATATGGAAGCAATAAGTCCAAAATTGTTGAATTTCTCAAAAATATAGTCATCTTCTTGACTTTCGTCTGCTTCTTTCATCTTTCGTTTAAGTCTAAATATCCTACTTCTTGCAGTTTGCTTAAAAAAGTGAGTGTGTGTTTTTGTCTGAAAGATTATAATTATGAGATAAAAAACAAAGAGAAGCATAGATATGATTATGGATGCTTGGAGGAGTTGTTCTGGCGTGTGATGGGCTGATGTTCCAATGAGGCTAGGAACCAAAAGAGCAACGGATGCAACAAAAAGAATAGTTGTATATGTGCTTGATGTTTCTTTATTATGTTCTTGTTGTCTAAATTTAAGACCGCCTAAAAATAGAGCGAGACCTAGGAGTACATTCATATCAACAATAACTGCTGAGATTATTCCACCCTTGACTGTATTTAAAATCTCAGGTGATTGATGGACTTGAAGTAGGATCATGTATAAAAGAATGATTTCTACAATAACAGCACTCAGAGTAAGCACAAAACTTCCGTATGGTTCATGCAATCTCTCTGAGAGTATTTCTGCAACTTCGGATACGGTGAGTGATAAACTGCCTATTCCTGTCGCTGCAAAAAGAGTTGCCAGAGTCATTTTGCCATGTTCATGAAAATAAAATGCTAAAATTATTGAAGCAATTCCTAAAAAAATATCCCAGTAATCATCTACAAAATATTTGAATTTATTTTCCTTAACCTGTTGGCCATCTTCCATTTCACTTATTCCTTATAATAAAATAATAGTAGCAAGTCCCAAAAAGCTGAAAAATCCTACTATATCTGTAACTGTTGTAAGAAGCACCGTACTTCCTATCGCCGGGTCTATATCTAGTTTTTGTAATACTAACGGAATTGATGCTCCAAAGAATCCTGCACTAAATAAGTTTATAACCATAGATAGTGCAATAACGACACCAAGTAATGGTATGTTAAACCAAAAGTATGCAACTATACCTATAGCTACTGCAAAGATTAAGCCATTTATTAGTGATAAGATTACCTCTTTGTAAATAGTTTTTCTTGCATCATTACCTTCAATGTCACCAAGAGCCATCTGTCTTACGGTAACCGTAAGTGTTTGAGTCCCGGCATTTCCACCCATGGAAGCTACAATAGGCATAAGCACAGCAAGAGCCACAATCGATTGAATAGTTGAATCAAATATCCCTATAACTAGTGAGGCGGCTATGGCAGTAACTAGATTAATTGCCAGCCATATAGCTCTTGTTTTGCCAATTTCATAGAAGTCTTCTTCTTGCTCCGCCTCATCATTAACACCGGCCATGTGATAGATTTGCTCTGTAGCGCTTTCTTGAATAATATCATAAATGTCATCTGAGGTGATTCTTCCTACAAGTTGTTCCTTGTCATTAACAACAGGCAAACTTGAAAGATTATAGTTGGTAAACATCTCAACAGCTTCATCTATATCGGTCTTATGGTTAATAAAATAATGCTTAAATTTATCTGATGGAATATCACTGAAGTTTAAATCATGTTCAAATATAATAAGCTCTTCAAGACCTACAGAACCCACATATTTGCCATCATTGTCAACTAAATGAGCATGCCAAATATTGCTGATTTTATCAGATTCTTTTAGCTTTTTTAGTCTTTTTAATGCATCACCGATTTTTTCGTTTATACTTGCACTAAAAAGCTCAGTTTGCATATGAGAGCCTGCTTCGTCTTCGCCATAGGCGATAAGCTGTTCCATGATTTTTTTGTCTTCACTATCAAAGGAATCTAAAATCCTATTAGCCATATCCTCATGTTCATCACTAATGATTTGAATGAAGGTAGCCGCATCATCTGTATCCATTTTAGATGTAATATCTGCTAGTTTTTTAAGGCTAAGAAGCTCACTTATCTCTTCTTGGACATATTCAGGCATTTCAGATAAAACTTCAGCAAATAGTTCATGCGGGATTTTTTTGATGATTTTTAGATATTCGTCATTATTGATATTTCGAAGTTCTAATAATAATTCAGATATATCATAAGGGTGAATAGTAGTGTTGTCGGCCGAATATTCAGCTATCTCACAAGATATCTTTTTTATCAGTTCTATGGTGTCTAGATTGGAGTTTTCTGACATCTTTTCCCTTTTGTAGTAGGAATATTCTTTAATTAGTGAATAATACAACTAAAAGCTTAGAGTTATATAATATTTTGAGCTATTTTTTCAAAGGTTCACATAAACTCGAATTATGCAGTATGAAATTAACTATAAAAATTTTTAGCTCTTGTGATGTTGCTCAATCTAGGAGACTCTGAAGCTAATACTCTCAGGTAGCACATGATCGTAAAATAACCCTGTAGTTCTTGTCGCTACATTAAAGTCCGGTGTTGTCGATAGCATTTAAAATCGAAATAGAGTAATGAAAATATGTATATTTGAATATGTCAGAACCACTTTCGTATTTTAAAATATGTTAATAAACCTATAGGCACTGCAAACATAAGTATATTCGACCAGGTGAAGGCGCTTTGAGATTCATATAAAGTTTCATATTTAAAATTCATACCAAAATATCCGGTTAAAAAAGAAAGCGGTATAAATATGGTTGCAATTATTGATAGAGTTTTCATAATTTCATTCATACGATTACTCAAAGTTGAAAGATAAATATCTAAAAAACCAGAGATAGTATCCCTATATCCTTCTGTAATATCTACAACATGTATAATATGCTCATATACATCTTTAAAATATATATAATATTTTTGGTCAATCTCGTCGGAATGTATCAAAACATTTATAAGTTCGCGTGTTGGCCAGATATTTTTTTTCAACTCCATTAGAGTGCGTTTTATTTTATGTACATGTTCTATACTTTCTTTTGTAGGATTATTTAATATTTCATCTTCCAAATCTTCTATCTCATCACTGATATTTTCAAGAACAATAAAATAATCATCAATAATATAATCAATAATAGTAGATAAAAGATATTGACTACTCTCTTTTCTGATACGAGCATCTTTTTTTTCTATTCTCTTTTTTATGTTTTCAAACTTGTTGGGTGTTTTATCTGCAAAAGATATAAGGATATTACCTTTTAAAATCAATGATATATGGGACAATGTAAGTACACTCTTTGAATATTCCGCGTATTTTATTACAATGAAAATATAATTATCAAACTCTTCAGTTTTTGGTCTATGGTTCACAGAAAGAATATCTTCAACAACTAAAGAGTGTAGCTCAAATAATGAACCTATCTTTGCAATGGCACCTTGATTACTGATTGGCTCTATATGAGCCCAAAGCGTATCCTCTTTATTTAGGGAAGTATAAGCCTCTTGGAGTAGTTCTAAAGATTGCTGCTCAGTTGTTTTTATATTTTCATTAGTATATGTGATAGTTCGAATAATAGGAGCACTAACTTCAATATTCCCGGTGTAAACAGCACTGCCTGGGGCAAGTCCAACTTTTTCAGTCATAATTTACCTTTGTGGTTTTAGGATGGCTGTAATATCTTAGCACTTTTTTGTGAATTGAAGATTATATGCTGCCAAAAACTTACAGAAAATATCTCTTTTTTAACTGTTTTAACTAAAATGACAACAGCGGAGGATACGATATAAAAGCTGTTAAAGAAATTTTAATAAGAAATTTTTATCGACAGTTTTTTCTCTATAGAGTACCCTGTTTAGGAACTACAAAGTGCTAATCTTGCACAAAAAAATGTTTTATCCTTGCGCAACGGCTAGGCATAAAAATTTATTTTGCACAATCTCATCACTTTTTACCTCTGTAAAGCATATAGGAGTTTTGCAAGAAGTCTAATATATTTTATCTGTTACAATCAAATTAATCTTGTCGTTGACTTTGTCTAATATTTTAGAGCATTTCAATCCACTTAATTTTTCTTTTTGATAATGACTATTTAATTGCAAGGCTAATTTATCAATATCAGCAATCCGTAATAAAGCAAATTCCATCTGTTCATCTAGTCTTATGCTTAAATCAACCTTTTCGACCAATTGTCCTAAACGGATAAAATCATAACTGCTCTGATATTTCAAAAACTGATGCATAGCACCCCAAATCCGAATGATAATACCCAATACGGTATCAATAAATTGATAATCAATCCCATTAAGACTGTTCTCACTCTTCTTAAAGAGCTGATGGAGCTCAATTATTGCCGTAAAAGCATCTTGCTGTAAATAGTTTCTGGCTATAATTGCATTTTCTCTGGCATTTTGTATAATATCATACATTCTCCCCTCATGATTGCCATACATACATTCTTCTAAATATTCTAAGGCATTTTGGTATTTAAGCTCTATGTCCAGCTTTGCAAAAAATTCTCTTCCAGCTTCTTTATTTTTATCAATAATTTGATTAAATGTTTTATCGATTGCAACTATTTCTATCTCTATACGCTTAATGTGTCGACCAAGCCAATAGAGGTTGTGTGCTCTATTGGCGGTAAGGTATTGTCTATGCATCTTTATCCTCCAGTACCCATGTGTCTTTAAAACCACCACCTTGAGAAGAATTCACAAGATAGTTCCCCTCTTCCATAGCATAACGAGTTAAACCGCAAGGCCATACTTTTACCTTGTCTGTCATAGTAACATATGCTCTAAAATCCGCTTTTCTTGGGAGAAATTGCTCATTGAGATAACATTCCTCATCAAAGAACTCTATCAACTCTTGAGCAATAAACCTTCTAGGGTCTTTTTTGATTAATGTTTTCAAATCTTCTTGTTGCAAGGGGGTAAGTTTACTGCCAAACTGTACCCCATAGCCTCCTGCTTCGGCGACATCTTTAATGACTAATGTAGAAAGATTCGCTAGAACATAATCCATGTCTTTTTCAAAATAAGGAAGATAGGTAGGCGCATTCTCCAAGATAGGCTCTTCTCCTAGATAAAAACGTGTCATCTGGGGCACAAAATAGTAGATACCCTTATCATCAGCGATGCCATTTCCAGGCGCGTCTAAAATAGAAACATTTCCCGCAAAGTAGGCTTCCATGATGCCAGGAACACCTATAAGACTTTCGGGGTTATAATACTCTGGATCAAGGAACTCATCATCAAGACGACGATATACGGCTCCTACTTTTATCTTTTGACCGTCAAAATGCCTCAGATAGAGCATCTTGTCCTCTACAATGAGTTCATCTCCTCGAACCAGCACGGCACCAACCTGATTTGCAAGGTAACTATGTTCATAATAGGCAGAATTAAATCTACCTGGAGTTAATACAACGTTTATCCCCCCGCAATTGACATAGTCGATTGTTTCTTTTAGCATTTGAGGGTAGGTATCGATAGGTTTTATATGCATCTTTTCAAAGAATTCTGGAAAAATACGCCTATACGCGTTACGCACTGAAAGTGGATAACTTACTCCACTGGGAACGCGCAAGTTGTCTTCTAGAATAATCCATTTACCACTTTTAGAATCTAACACCAAATCAATACCGCTAATATGTGTGCGAATTCCTTTAAAAGGGGAGTGCCCTTTTAAAGATTTTTGATATCCCGCTGCCTCATACACAAAATATTCAGGAATAATTCCTTCTTTAATAATACGCTGCTCTGTATAAATGTCTTCTAAAAATAAGTTTAGCGTTTCAACGCGCTGTTGCAGTCCACGTTCTAGTTCACTGTACATCTTAGCACTAATGATACGAGGTATCACATCAAAAGGTAAAAATTGTTCTACAAACTGTCCATCCTTATAAAGATTGAAATTCACAGCAAATTTTTCCATAAAAGTATCAAATTCTCTGATTTTATTCATGTCTTGTCGAGAGAAAATTTCCCAAAACTTTTCTACTTGTCTAGTATGTTCTTCTAACATGTGGGTTCCTTGTCAAGTATAAATTTTTTTATTCTTGAAATACATATTTAAATGTACGCTTCAAGTAATATGCCATTGTATGATTAATTATAAGGTAATTAGAAATACTTTTATAATAATTATTGTATTATTTTTAATCACTATTATAGTTTTAAATGTAGCCATTTAAGAACTTTTTAGTATTATTAAAATAATCACATTGATGGTATTTGCTTTCATACAGCTGGAAAATTAACAAAAATATAGATGAAATGTATTCGTAATAAATGCTTTGAGAAAGTTATAGATAGATATTTATTTTAGGTTGTACGTTTACTCGTATTTTAGAAAAACTCTTTGTTTAAAATATAAGCATATTATTGGTTTTTAAAATAGTTTTCTTTATTAGATGGAAATAATGACAAGAACTATTCCCAAGCTGTTTGAGATGATAATTTACTGTAAAATCTTATACATGTAACTTGATTTGTAGAATAGAGAAAATTGTTAGTTTTACACTTAAAGAAATAAATATGTATATATTTTATACATTAAACTTATAAAAATCTTTCTATATATCTTATAATTCGTCTATGGAAAATCTACTACTAGTCATATTTTTAACAATAGCAATAGCTACTGTGCTAAACATTATTCTAAAAAAATTTGAGATATCTCATATCATAGGTTATATCTTAACCGGAACTATTATAAGTGATATTTTCGGATTTAATGGACTCAATATCTACTCACTTGAGCTTATCGGAGAGTTTGGAATAGTCTTTTTAATGTTTACAATAGGACTTGAGCTGAGTTTACATAAAATCAAAAGGATGAAAGATATACTCCTTACAAATGGTTTATTACAAGTTGTCTTTAGTGTCATTGTGATATTTTTACTCTCTTTTTATCTGTTCAAACTTGATTTTAATACATCACTTATCATCTCTTTGGCATTTTCACTCTCATCCACTGCCATAGTGCTGACATATCTTAAAAAATCAAAAGATATTCTCACTCCGTATGGACAAAAATCTATGGGAATACTCATATTTCAGGATTTAGCGGTAATCCCTATTTTGCTGCTGATTACATTTTTATCAAATGACACTTTGTCGATAAGTGAAGTCTTGATACAAACGATAATTTCAGCCATTTTGGTACTTGTCTTTATGTTTACTATCGGAGAAAAAATAGTAGATGCTTTACTGAGATTGTCTGCAAAAACAGAACTCGAAGAGTTATTTTTGGGTTCTGTTTTTTCTATCGTTATCGGAGCTTCATTATTAGCGCATGCCATGGGTTTTACTTACTCTTTAGGTGCATTTATAGCTGGTATGATTATAGCTGACACAAATTACAATGTAAAAGTAGAATCAGACATAGCAAGCTATAAAGATTTACTATTGGGTGTATTTTTCTTTGGCGTGGGGACAAAAATAGATGTGATTTATTTTATACAAAACCTGCATATTATAATCTTTATTTTTGTCTTGGCGATGCTTTTTAAATCGATTGTTATCTATGCTATCATCAGACGAAATTCAGATAAAAACACTTCTGCAAAAACAGCTTTGGCCTTAGCCCAAATCGGTGAATTTTCTTTTGCAATTTTTGCGATTGCAGGCTCACAAAAGCTGATAAGCCAAGAGATGGCCAGCTTTTTAATACTGGTGAGTGTCATCTCTATGATTCTGACTCCATTTATTTTAAGCCATATATACAGACTCTCATCCTATTTTGAAAAAGAGTTTTACGAATCAGATGTTATCACACCTATTGGTTTAAAAAACCACGTTATTGTAGCCGGATTTTCAACTCTTGGAAGAAAAGTTACCGCAGATTTAAAGACAAGAGGAGCCGACTTTGTTATCATTTCCGACAACTTAAGACATGTACTCCTTGCAAGAAAATTAGGATACATGGCATACTTTGGTCACTTGAATAAACTACCTGTTTTAGAGTCTCTTGCAGTGGATGAATCAAAGTCCATTATTATTACATTACACAGTGAACATAACATCCGACTTATTAGTGAAGCTATACTGAATTTTTCCAAAAATGCAAATATCATCATAAAAATTGATAGTGTCGAAGAGAGAAAAAACATGAAAGATTTGCAGGAACTAGAGTTTGTAGATGCAAGTTTTGAAATATCAAATCTCCTTGTAAATCATGCCCTAAAAGGATAATCATATACGCAGTTTAGTTTAAAATAAGTATTGGTGTAATTGTAAGCACTATTTTTTTTGCAATTTTCTTTTCTATATTTCTTTTAATTATTTTTAAATCTTCCTCAGAAATTATATTTTGTGATATTGTATCAATATCAATTGTAACTAAATCATTTTTTGTTTGAATATTTAATATTTTTAATTCTATTGTTTTATGGTTTATTTCCATGATTTTTATAGTTTTGAGTTTATTATAAAAATTGTTTGTTTCAACAATATGTCTAAAAGAGATTACAAGCGGTATAGCAATAGCTACCATCATTATGGATGTATATATAATCCCTTTTTTTGCTCGCTTAACCGGAGCAAACCCCAAAACAATAAATGTTAACGCAGCACTCAGAGTAATACCGACAAGATTTGTATTAAAAAGTAAAAATGAGCCATAGATTACATCAAAATTACCAAGTCCAATTCCGATGCCTGTGACACTCAAAGGCGGTACTAAAGCAACAGCGATGGCAACACCGGCTAAAGACTTTGCTACTTCTTCTTTTGAATAAGCATAAGCTCCTGCAATTCCTGAAAATATAGCAACCATCAAGTCAAGTATATTTGGATTGAGTCTTCCCTGCATCTCCGGTGTGATTTGTTCTAGAGGTATAAAGAGTGTAAATACAGCAGAGAATAAAAGTGCCGTACTTATGCCATAAGAAAGTGTTTTTATGCTGTCTGTTAACAAAGATTTATCAGACCTGATAACGCCCATGGCTAAAGATATGATTGGTGCCATAAGCGGTGCCAATACCATAGCACCGATAATTACAGGTGCCGAATTTGCAAATAACCCGGTAGTCGCGAGTAGAGTGCTTAAAATCATTAAAATTAAAAACACATAAGAAAATTTAGAACTGTTTCTTAAACTAACAAATAAATCCTCAAAATCATCTTCACTGGCTTTTGCAAAAAATGGAAGTCTACCTCCTATTAAGATGCTGTTTAGCTCTCCCTTGGGTAGAGTATTGAGTTTAATGGTGTCTTTTTCTTCAATGAAGTTGTCGTCTTTTTTAACTTTTTCAAGAAGAATTCTGCCTAAATGTAAACTTATACAATCTTGAAGAATTTCAAGTTGAATCTCTTTTGCACTGAGTAAATTGTTATCAAGTAGGTAGTCTACTGGTTCTTTTGAGGATATGGTAAGGGTGGAAGTTTTTATGAAGCCTAAACTTTTTGGCAAACTAAGTAGTGAAATACGCTGGTAAAAAAATATAGAAATGAGATACCAAAGATAGGACAAGAGTGAAGTCGGTGCTAAAACTAGGGCATTGAGTTTACCGTCATGGATAGAGAGTTCTTCTCCTATTGTTGAGTTTTCACTTGCTATTGCGTGTTCTAATATTGTTATACCTGAGGCAGCTGTCTCTATTTTTTGATCTTTTGATGTGGTAAGAGTATAAGTTTTAAATTCTAAATTTATTAAATTTGTGAAAAATATTTTTATTTTATTCCATCTGCTATTTGAATTAAAATCAAGTCTGTTCATCCCATGCATGTCTCCTACAATTACACGATACAGAGATAAATATTCATTACATAAAAGAAGGTCTACCTTGCTTAAAAGCTCATCATTAAAGGCGTCATCAACTGCTTCAAAAATATCTTTAGATATTCCGAAATTCTTCACAGAATTAGGGCAAGTCTCATTTGGTAGAATTGCGATTTCTAAACCTTTATTTAAATGGTTTTGAAAAAATGTTTTAATTTCTTCATCATTTAAAAATATTAAAAAAAGTGTACTATTTGAGATATCATCAAAAATCTCTTTTGATGAGTGCAAGGAGGGAGATAGTCCATAATGAGCACTTAGATGTTCTGCAATATTATTGAAATCTTCTGTAGATTGTAAAGTTTCTACTATGATTTTTATATTTTTATATCTTGTTGGTGTCATGTAAGCTGCTTTATCTTTACTACAGGTTTTTGAAGTAAAAGGTTGTTTGGATAAAAGACAATATTGTTTTGGCTATCAATAAGTTCAATCTGAAAAAGTGAAATTTCATTGATAATCCCTTCAATGCTATTCTCTCCATCTATTATCTTGATATTATCACCAACTTTTGCAGGGAAACTGAAAAAAATAATAATACTTGCTGTAATATTACTGAGTATTGACCATTGGGCAAACAAGGCTACTCCGACAATAGCAAAAAAAGATGAAGCAAAAAGAGCAATACTTTTTATGTCAACACTCCATATAAAAATTAATATTACAACAGTTGTCGTGATTATTAAAATTGCAAATACTTTTTCAATATAATAAACTCTTTTAAATGTTACATTTTTTATTTTGGATAAAGTGCTTAAAAGCTTTTTTACAAGTCTAAAAATAACATAAGAAATTATTACAACTCCAAAACTCCATATTATGCTAGAATTCATTTGTTCACTCCGATTTATATTTTAGTTTTTTAGAAATCTTACTCAATAGCACCTAAAAGTCTTTTACATATATGATATTAATACCTTGTCCAGTTTCTTGAGCATCAACTTCAGCTCTTATGGACTTACTTAGACTGTATTGTATTATAACACTTGAAGCTGTATCATTTTTATATACAATACGAATATTTTTATTAAAGCGGGTTCCTATTTCATAGCCCAAAGTCCCTTCTTTATTTGTTAATATATTAAGAGTGTCAATTTTTATACCTGCGGTATCATTAAATATTTGTTTTAGACCTGTTCCTAAAACTAAAGAACTAACAGATGCTCTAGTGCTTCCATCTGAGCTTTCAAATAAAGAGCTTGCAGGTTCACCAAATAATATGTAAGACATAATATCATTTTGACTCATAGCTGGCTTTGAAGAGAAGATTATTACAGGAGAGTCTAAAGTATTTGTAATAAAAATATTAATATCTATATAATCCAATGTATAGTAGTGCAGATTTAGATTTAATTTTGGATTAATAGGATTTGCACCGTTAAAGTATATTTCGCTTTTGTCAAATACAAACTTTTTATCTTTATTGGCAATTTCCCCATCATCAATAGTTGCCATACCTAAAAGCTTAAGTGGCATAGCAAGTTCTTGATTAATGACAATATTTGGTGTAAAGTGGATATCAATATCTTTAGTTTTATAGCTGATTGGCTTGAGTGAGTTAATATTTATATTTATAAATCTATTAGAGTTATAATCTGCTTTGATATCCTGTATAATGATAATATCTTTGTCTGTAATCGTATAATCTTGAGAGGGTACAAAAGTAATTACTCCATCTAATAAAGTTATATTTCCTTCAATTTTTTGTTTACCGGAGGAATCGATACTCGCATGTATATCAGCTTTTGCACTTAGATTGACATCTTTGGCATAATAAGTAAAAGTATCGCTTTTTATATCTACATTCACATTTTTTTTACCTGTGTCAATGAGCCCGCTTACAAGTAGATTGTCATATAACCAAAACTCTTTTATCAGTATATTTTCATTCTCATCCATTAATAGAATTGATGGTTTGTCAGAATAGAATTTTTGCTCCATATAGTTTACATTATAGCTATTGATTGTAAGATTTTTATTGCTATATTTTGTTGAAAGAGAGATGTTTTCTAGTAAATATGTATGTTCAGAGTCCACTTTCATAGTGTACCATGGCATCTGGAGATTATTTTTCATTGAAAAATCATGACCAAAATTTAGAGTGGAATGAATCTCAGCTTCACCGTCATGTATAGTACTGTCATCTTGCGAACTTACATTAAGTTCTGATAATAGTTTGTTTATAGATGGTATTTTTGTAAAAAGTGATACTTGAGTATCTTGATTTTTATCTATTTGAGTTGAGAAGGTGAATTTACCTGAGCCTATGCTACCGACCCCTTCAAAAGTATTCCCGTTTTTAGATATTGTAGCCTTTAGTAAATTTGCATTAATATTTATTTTTTCACTGCTTGGGATGTTTTTATAACTTATGTTAATTGGTGAAAATAATTGAACCGGGTAGTTTTCATAAAATTTATTTGAAAGCTTTGGCTGAAGGCTTGTTTTATACAGGAGATAGTTTTTATGGAGTTCAAAGTTTCCATCGGTATTAAAATAGTCATCATCTGCAGTAATGCTTCCTTTGAGAGAAAATGGTGATGTGTGTAAGTGTCCCTGAGCCTTAAAAGATACTATATCCTTTTTAAGTTCGTGGGGAGCAGAATCTAAGAATGACAAAGAAAGATTGTCTTTTTCTCCTTTGATAATAAAATACTCATAATCTTGTGAACTTATATAAAAATTTAGCGGGCCTGTTTGTATATTTATGCTAATGTTGTTTTCATCTCCCAAAATATATGTGTTTATTTTTTTAAATGGAAGTGCAAGTGGCTTGCTGTTCATAACTGCATCAAGCAGAGTTATATTTCCTTCAATTTTTTGTTTACCTAAAGCGTCAAGACTGAGACTTAAATCAACTTTTGTTGTAATACTTGTATCTTGATAAGAGTAGGAGAAGTCATCACTTGTTATATTTATATTTGCCTCTTTTTTACTTGTGTCTATGAGCCCCGTTACAAGCAGGCTGTCAAAAAACCAAAGTTCTTTTATAACGATATTTCCATTTTCATCTATTAATAAAATTGATTGTTTGTCTGAATAAAGTTTTTGCTCCATAAACCTTGCTTCATAGTTGTTGATAGTAAGTTTTTTATCCATGTATGTAGTTGAGATAAAAATATCTTCTATCAAGTATCTCTTTTTCAAATCTGTTTTTAAAGAATAGCGAGGCATGCGAATATCATTTTTCATTGAAAATTTTCCGGTAAAATTGAGACTAGAATTTATCTCAGCTTCACCGTCATGCATAATTTTTAAATCCTTAGAACTTAACTGAAGTTCAGATAAAAGTTTTTTTACTGAAGGTATTTTTGTTAAAATATTTATCTGAGTGTCTGCATTTTTATTTATTTTACCCAAAACAGTAAAGTTACTTGAGCCAAGG
>Ga0316206_1002201_pt1 | contig 13863 bp, 5 predicted proteins | sample 6monthpyrite_MG_FD_204942 | JGI IMG/M metagenome (GOLD analysis project Ga0316206, IMG submission 204942) | Microbial mat bacterial communities from mineral coupon in-situ incubated in ocean water Damariscotta River, Maine, United States -... | ecosystem: Environmental > Aquatic > Marine >...
TTGTGGTTTCAAAGTCCGGATCAACCCGCACCGCGAGCAGCTCGCCGAGCGAACCGAACCCCGGTGTCGGACGGATCCCATCGATCCCGGTCATCGAGCTGCGATCCATCGGCCCGTTGCCCGTCGGGAGGGTCACCAGCGGGAACTCGCCCTTCATGTTGTTGGATACGAGATTGATATCCGTCGGCTCGAAGTTCATCGGGCCAGCATCGTAGAAGTTCACCCCATACGCATCGACCCTCGACGCCGTCACCGGCACGCCGTAGGTCCTGTCGCGATAGGCGACGATCGCCGAAGCCACATCGGGGTTCTGATAGATATCGCTCGTCGAGAGGCTCGGCAAGTTGGTGTTTGGATATTGACTCCACCACCATTCGTTCACCTCGCTGCCCGGTCCATCGAAGTATTTCGCCCTGCTCGGGGTCAGCCCCGGGAGCAGGCGGAGCACCTCGACGGGCGCGGTGTTAATATTGATCGTCCCGAGCGTCGGACGCCCGAGATCGATCCGGAGCTGTTCATCCGGCGTCGCGGTGCCGAGCACCGGATCAGTGATCTGGACCGGAGGGACAATCGCCCGCGCCTGATCGATCACCCCCAGCGCCATCGGCACACCGGTGCCACGAGGGATATCCCCACCCACACCACCGATCCCCGGTGTGAACTTAGGCGGCAGCGGCGGGCTCTCGGGAACCTGATTCAGGTACGAGACGAAGTTGTCGATCACCAGATGCCCGTTATCGAGGAGATTGTCGTCCTTGGCTGGCGGGATCGCCGGATTGTAGGTCCCACGCCAGATCGCGTCGGCGTCTGAGAACGGCGCAACCGGCGGTGCAGTGTCCACGCCCAGCGCGATTGCCATCGCTTCGGGAGCGGTCATCCATTCCTCGGCGACATATTCTGTCGAGTTGGCTGCTCGGGTTGGAAGCGGCGCATAGCTCGGGCCGATCCCCCACACAAGGAGCAGATCGGCAAGACGCGTCTTTGTTGAGAGTTGGTTGCCGCTCGTCAGGATCTGTGTTGTGCGGTCCTTGAGCTCGACCCCGCCGATTACGAGCGGGTGGATCGGGAACTTGGTCGCGGAGTTATTGGCATTGTCGTCCTCAAAGCCACCGATCCCGCCAACCCCGACCGTGGTGACATCGCTCTTGAACCACGGGTCGAGCGCGATGGTCTGAACAATCTCATGTGCGTTGGCATCGGTAGCGAGATTTAAAAATGCGCGGAGGGTCTTCTGGATCTCAAAGTCGCCCCTGATGGTCGGGATCACACTCGGATCATCGAGATTGTTCCCCTCGAAGATTTCCGTTGCCGTGTAGGTGTCCGGCGGGAGCGTCGGCGGATGCATGATCCGCGTGGCACCAAGGTTCCGACGCGAGCGGAGCATCCACGGCCCGACCGAGCCGATGTCTGGCTTGACCAGTTCATTGCTGTCAGCGCGGCGCTGGGTCTTCCACTTGGCGATGGTGATCCCCGTGTTATCATTGCGGACAGGGATCCCGTTGATCGTCGAGGGGAAATCCTCGCGATAAGAGACCGTATTGGCGATATCACCGGTAGTCAGTGTGAGATCGAGTGTCGACTCGAGCTTCATCCGATCGGCGAGCAGATCATTGTCAACCACATTGCGGAGGGTCCGCTCGCCCGCCGGGATGTTGATATCGTCCGTCTCTTCGCCCTTGGTGACGATCTTCTTCCACAGGCGGACCTCGGTGGCGTCGTTGCGCCCGGTGCCGGGGAGCAGTGCTCCCGACGGATCGAGCGGGTTGCGGAAGGCCTCCTCGTTGAGCAGGTATCCATCGCGGGGATCGAACTCCATCATCATCACGGGGCGTTGATTGCCACGGACCTTGAACTGGTGCTCGACCCATTCCTCTGCGGGCCCGGTCCACCCCCGACCATCCCACCCGTCGATGAGATTATCGCGATCCGTATCGTTGACGAGCGGGTCGATGTTCGCCGGATCAAATCTTTGGGGCAGCCCGTTGTATGCCCGAAGCGCACTGACCCACTTCTCATCGGGGTGGATCGCACCATCGAATCGCTTGTCAGCGATGACATAGAACACCCGTGTCTCTTGGGGACCGAGCACGACATTGCGGGTGATGAAGTCGCTATAGGTCGCCTGGGCACCGCCGGTGCCCGGATCCATCCGCCCGCCGTCGGTGCCGGGGATCCCGGTGGTCGGGTTGGTCACGGTACCCAACGCGATATCCGTCGACGGACGATCGAGCGCGTTATAAGTCGCGCCCTCCGCGTTTCTGATGGTTGGATACCACTCGATGTACTTGGCAACCTTGTAGAACCGCCCGGCGAACTCGATGTAGTAATCAAACTGGTAGTTGGACTGCTGATCGATCTGGTTGGTGTTGTTGCTCCGACGCTGGCGTGTCAGCGGTGCATCGGGCGCGAGCGTGGCCCCGCCTTGACCGGTGCCGCCCAGACTGATCGAATGGTCGTACGGATTGTGGAGCTGGAACGCGAGCACCTGGATCAGATAATCATTGTTGCCCGGTGTAACCGTTCCGTCGATTGTAATCTCATCGGCTTCACCCGGAGCAGGGTAGCGCACCAAACCGGTGCCTTGAGGACTTGGCTCGATCCCGACCGTATAGTCAGGGTCTCCACCAGCACTCTCGGATGCGTCTGTGAAGGCGTAAAGCACCGAGACCTCGGTGATGATCGGCATCGCCTCCATGCCGTAGACATTGACCGCCTGACGCTGGGTCGAAGTCAGCACCGAGCCAATGTTGGGTTGACCCGGATCAAAGAGATTTCCGTCGGCAACGCCGGGATAGAGCTGATACAGCGAGTCTGAGCCCGGGGTATTAAAGTTGTTCGTGTTCGTGAGCCCAGTGCGGGGCTGATTATCGACGATGATGGTTGCGACGGTCGGATCGGTATCGTTGTCTGCCAGGTCCTTCATATTCACAGCCGCGTGGGCCGCGACATGCAATGCCAGCTCCGGTCCACGATGACCGTAGAAGGCGGTCGCCACCTTCGATCCTCGAAACAAGGTTGGATCATCGACCCAGCCCGAGCTGTTGACCGAAGCGCTGTTGGGGATGTTGAGTTCCCCCGCCAGAGCCCCGGAATAGGCATCAAAGAGTTTATTCGTATCCGTAAACAAACCCGAGAACGACTCCACCTTGGCCCCGTCGCTTAACGCGATCGACACCGATGGGTCCCACTGCGCAGGAGCAAGCGGATCAAACAGCGGCTCGGTTGGCGATAACGGCACAGCACCGCTGATCGTGGTCAGCTTTGTCCTTGGGGTCAGGGCGAAGTGCGCCATCGAGTTGAACGAGATCCGCCCATTGACTTGGCGATAGTTTGGATTGTCGATATTGGGCGGCGTGCTCGGATTCGCGTTGATATTGGTGAGCGCATACCCGTGCTGGCCGCGATCGAGCGAGAGCGGACGGTTGCTCATCAATGGCCCGAATCGCTGTGTCTGGAGCGTATCGCCGCCGGGGCTCTGGTATCTCCCGTTGGTGACTCGCTCGAGGCGTGATGTCACCTCCGGATCATTGAGCCCAAAGAAAGTCAAGAGTTCAACAAGATCGTCGAGCCCGTAGAGCCCGCTCCCATAGTCGGTCCCGCGCGTCCAAGAAACTCCCCGGTCGGTCGGATCAAGCAGCCCGGTCTCGAGATACTGCTCGTAGCGCTTCTGGGGGGTGATCTGCGGGATCGGGACCTGGGTGTAGTTCTTCGGATCGCGTTCATACTGGGCCAACGCACGCGGGTTATTGGGCGCTGGGAAGTCTAGATCGTATCCTTCATACAGATCCGAGAGCGAGCCCCCGAGCGTGATCCCCATCCGGAGCGCCTCATAGGCATAACGCCCGATGAGCATCGCGGAGGAATCGCTCTCGATCAGCCGGAGATCTGGTGCAGCCCCACCCCGATCGAACTCGTGCTTGTACACCCAATAATCGGTCACATTTCGGTTCAGGTTTCGCGCGGCCCACCCGCTTGCCTGTGATGGACGCCACGGACCATACGGAGGCTCATTGTTGCCTACGAATGGACGGTGCAACTGGGCGAAGGAGAGCGGCTCGCTGTTGTTGACGGCGGTGTATTCACCCGCGGGATCTTGCATGGTGAGCAATCGGCGGAGATCAACATCCGCCGGGGTGAGCCCGAGTGGATACTGGCGAGTCGGTGGGACAAGCAGATCAGTCGCGGTGTTCACATTAACCATCGACGAGAGATCGACTGCGCGGGCCGCGATGAAGTATCGATAGTCCTTGTTGTTATAGAGCGTCTTGACATCATCGCGAGGCGCAGAGTTCGTCCCCATGGTACGATCGATCGCTGAGACCAGCTCGATCCATCGAGAGTCGGCCATCCCGTCGCCATCGGCATCACCGTACTGATAAGAAGGATAGTCCGGATCGGCCCAGGTCGAGATCACGCCATTGCGGTTGAGCGTCACGAACGGCTGATTGATCGGCATGAACATGAACCGCTGGTACATCGTCCACACCGCCGGTGTGTTGAACACATCGGCGATCCCGGGGAGCACGACCGGGTTGTTCCGCCCCGGTACCCACACTCCATCGATGCTCGGGTCGAACGCACGGATCAACGAATCCGGCAGGTCTGTATCTTTCCGAAAGAGCGAGAGGTACTCGCTCATCCGACGGACATTCCGCCCATCGGCTTGGGTGGTCAGCCCCGTGCCCGGCTCAGCATTAAATCGACCGACCACTGGATCGCCAAACGCCCGGTTTGGACGCAGATTAAACAAGTTGACAAAGCGGCCATCGGGCGCAAAGTTCGAGAGCTGGAGCCAGTCGCGGTTGTCAAGGAAGTTCTTCGCGTTGGGATACACCGCATTGAATATTTCATAAGTCGAAAACGGTCTCGTTGGCACACTGGCCGCCGTGGAACCGGGGTTGCCCAGATACACCGGCGTGGTCGATGCGAGCCACGGATCAGACGCGACGCGCAGATCGCCGGTGGCCCCCAAAGATCCGAGCGACAAGATCCGACCCGTCGGGGTGAAGATGTTGAACGGGTCTGCCGGGTTCCCCTCTGATCTTCTGGTCCAATCGGTGTAGGGCGCGTCGGTGACCTCTCGCTTGGCAAACCCAGCGGTGCCAACATCGGGGTACTGCACGAACGCATCGAGCCGGTCCTGTCCGATGATTGAGCTGATATACTCGGCGAACTCGGTCGAAGAATCCTGCTGGTCCTTGCGTGCGAGCACCGAGTTGGCGGCCCGCCGATCGGTCCGTCCGATCGAGATATAGACCGCCGCGAACACCGCGACGAGCGCAAGGGTGCCAATCACGATCAGAAGCGCCGAACCACGCGAAGATTGATCGCCTCTCAACGAGCGATCCTTATCGGTGTACCGTGGGTCAGTGTACCGTGGGTAGTTGGTTGCATGCTTGGCTTTCATATCCATCTCCTCGCCCGATCTCGGGCGATGCGCACCGGTTGGGTTTCTCATTTCGCTTGCCCTGCGCTGCATGGTGCCTGCAGCGTCCCCAAAGCCTTCGCGTCCCGTACTCTGTATCCCCACGCCTGTGCGCGTCCGTTCATATTCATGCCGAGTCTCATCGCTCAAGCTCTGGGAGCTCGAAGATGACCTGATAGGTCTGCTCGATCGACCGATCGCCCGGGTCCGCCAGATTCATCGTAATCCGGACGAACTTGGGCCATTTCCACTCTTGACCGTCGTTCAGGTTCGCCGCCCCCCGTGGATCCATAAAGCCGAAGGTGGCGATCTCGACATTGTCGGGTCTCCCCCCGCCCGGGGCAGTCGCTGGATGCCCAACAATCAGTTCGGGGGTCATCCCGATATCGCGCCGACGGGTGGTGATCGGATCGACCCCCGCAACCAATGGAGCACGCTGTCGATACATCGAGGCAACAAGGTTGTCATTGAAATCAATGATCCCGTCGTTGTTCGTATCGGTGAACCGATCGAGCCCGTACCAGATCATCTTTTTGAACCGCGGATCTGTCGGGATGGTGATCGAGTTATCGATGAACCCGTACGACCATTCGACAATGAACTCGGTGCACATCGGCACGAACACGGACGAGCCGAGCATCTCCTGGTTCGCCTCGGCGTACGCCCGGGCGTTGTCATCATTGGGATCGTTGGCGTTGTATTCGGATTCCTCAAAGAGCAGTCGAGTCGGGATATCCTCGTAGCGCACGCCGGAGACAAAGCGGGGCACGCTGCCTCTCAAGTCCCACCGGCTCGGCAACGCATCAATCATCCATTGGCGGATCCGAGTCCGGTGGTCCACGGTGCGAAGATCGAGTGCTAAAGAATCCTTTGGGCTCGGCGAGAGGAACGGATCGTTCAGGTACACCGTCTCGAAGGAATCGCGTGAGATCCGGGGTCCGTTGTTGGGATACCGGAAATAGGTCCCCGGCGAGACCGACACCGGAAGCGCCTGGAGCTCACCACGAATCGTCGCCAGATCCTCTGTCACGATATCGACAAGCCCGCTGACCCGATAGTGTGGCGGTGCCACCAGCGTTGCACCACCCTGGCTTGCGCGATCGAAGAGCCAGCGGTGGCGAAGCGCCGGGTTTGAGCCGCTCAACGCGGTGAAGATACTCCGAGCCGCGGGTTGGAGCGCGACCTGGCGGGGAGAATCGATAAAGTACGCACGATCGACCGCGTTATCACGGCGGAGTCCGAAGAGCTCGGTCGGCACCGTCTGCCCAGAGCCCTGCGGATTGACCAGCAGCGTCACATGGCGGAGCAGCGACCAATCCCGGGCGAACTCGTTGGGGTTGACAAACCCGAGGGTACGGATCCCGAGCCGGGTATCGAGCACATTGTCAATGTTGTCATCCCACGGCGCAGGATTGAAGAAATAGTTGAGCGGGTCTGTATAGCGGGGGTCAGACGCCGAAGTTTGCGGGCGGCGTTTCTGCCCGAGTCCGTAATAGATCGCCGCCTCGTTGGACCTCGCAATCATCCCCGACGAGATCGCCCGACGGGCGGTCTCGTAGTTACCGCGTGAAAAGAACATGATCTCGTCGGTCCGGCGGATGCGCCCGGGATTCTCCGAGAAGCCCGGGTACAGATCCTTGTCGATATTGGTCTGCTCGCCGCGGAAGAGCTGGACATCGCGCCCAAAGTCCGCGTTCTTGTTGACGATCACGAGGAACCCGTCGCGGGTCATCGCGTCGAAGTCTTCGCGCATCACCCGCTCGACCCGTGCGGCGAATCGGTTGAGCTCTGAGAGCTTGCGCCCCTTTGACACCGCCTGCCCGATCGAGTTGAAGATCGTCGCCACCCCCGCCGTCAAGATCACGAGGATCCCGATGGTGACGAGCATCTCGATCATGGTAAAACCATGCCTGCCCCTCGCAGAGTTGGATCTGATTGGCTTCCCGATCATGGCGATTCCTCCAGAGTCACCAGACGAACCGCCACCGGCGTACGCGGGGTAAAGATAATCTGACGCACCACGCTCGCCCGTTCATCATCGAAGCTCGGATCGGTGATATTGCCCGAGTTCGAGCGGGCACTGTCGGTCGTGAACCCACCGGCCCCCTGGAACTCGAACGGGGGCTCGACCTGGATTACCCGGCTGTTGCCGCTGACTTGTGCGAAGATCGGATCGCTGGCATCAACCGCGGGAAGCCCGACCACCGTGCGGACCACCCCGGTATTATCGAGCAGTTTTTGTCCAACCTGTGCGGCGAAGCCAGCCGAGGTATCGAAGAAGCCATTGCGTGCATTGGGGATCACCAGCCAATCGAGATGCTCTGGGTAGACCTCGACCTCGAGCATCTGGATTCCCGCGTAGACCATATTGTTTGTGCCGTCATCGGCCGCGGGCTGACCCGTATTTCGATTGAGCGCGACCGGGAGCAGCGGTCCATTGCCCCCGGGCAGGCTCGCCCGCCCGCCATCGGTCAGTACATCGCTCAAAGAGAATCCCCTCGGCACCCGTAGGCGGGCGTCGATCCGTCGAACAAATATTGCTGCCTGCAGACGATCGCCCGAAGGCTCACGCCGGAGCGCCAAGTCCCAGACATACTTTGGATCCTTGCCCGAATAGGGCTGTGGGAAGAGCCGGGCGCTTACGGGGATCTCCGAGAACTCCTGAGCCAAGACCAACGGGGGAGTCCCCCCATCGGTGATTGTCCGATTGGTGCTGAAGCTCCAGAGCCCGCTCTCGGAACCCTGGAACTCGTTGGCCCGTCGAGCCGGGTAGTCATAAAAGCCTGGAATCCGCGAGAACCACCCGTAATAGTCTGCGCCGAATTGTGGCACAACCCACTCGTAGGCATACCGCTCTTGCGGCGTACCCGTCGTGAGAGCGGGACGCCCAAAGTCATCGCCGATCAAAGAGAAGTTGATGAACTCTCGATTGGTAATCAACGCCTCGGCGGCGCTGGCGGTGTTCTCGCCCTCGATCACGCTAAAGGCGTCGCGTTGCTCGGCGATCACCGCGGGAAAAACCGCCCCGAGCCCGAGCATCCCGATCGCAAGCACAAGGATCGCGATGAGCACCTCTATGAGCGAGAACGCATGGGCGGATTGGTTCGAACTGTGGATCATCGGAGCACCTCCTGGAGTTCGCCGGTGTACGACTGGATCAGGTACATCCGCGATTCGGGCTCGTCGTCCAGATTGAATAACGCATCAAAGTTGGTGTCCCCATCAACCCATTGATCGATCCGAGTGAGCACTTCGTCCTCGCTCAGGTTCGTAAACAGTGACATATCAAACGCGATCGGCGCGTTCGGATTGTTCTCATCTATTGGCAGATAGAGCGTCTGCGTATCGCGGTTGAGCCCGCGTGCTCCGATCGCCACCCCGAGTTTTCGTTCATCGTAGAGCGCCAGACGGGTCACCGGCTTGACCAGAATCGTGTCGTTCGACGCACTGCCAATGAGCTGCGAGCGAAGCGCGATGTCCGGGTTGGCATAAGCAACCCCGTCATTGGTCAGATCGGCAGCGTTGATAATGCGCTCGGCCCAAACCTCGAGATCCTCTGCCATGTCGATCCGGAGCGTCTGCTCATACTGCGTCGGGCGATCTCCATAGGGTCGCTCGCGGCTGTTGCGCAGATTGATGAACAACGCCGAGTTCATCTCTCGGCTCACCACACCCGTCCGGGCATTGAATCGGATGATAAATGACTGACGCGCCGTCGGGAGCGACCCATTGACCGCGTCAAGCCCGCCATTGAGCCCCCCGCCGGCTACCTGCGCATCAACTGGGAAAAACCCCGTCTCCGGAAAAACCCAATGATCGCTGATCTTGGTGATCGAATCCGGATTGGTCCCGCCGTAAACGAGTGAGTTGAACCATGTCGCCGCGAAGTTCCCCGCCGAATCCTGCTCGACGAGTGCTCGCGGCGGAGCGTACCCACGCACCATCCAATACCGAGGCAGCTCGAGTGTCTCCCCGATCGCCGCCGGGACAAAGACATCACGATCGAAGTATGGAAGATCACCGAACCCCATCGCGTTCCCCGGGCCGTTGGGCGCTGTTGTTGTCTCTCGGATGGTCCCCACCTTCACCGCCGGGATGATCTGCATCTTTCCGACCTGCGGATCAAAGACAAAGACCACCGCCCCATCGCGTCCGGTGGTCAGGGCAACATCACGCGCCATCTGCGACGACGCCTGGAGCGCATTGACGGCGAGCGATCGATTCGATGAGTAGATCATCGCCGTGAACGCCGGCACCGCGATTGTCAAGATAATGAGCCCGATGAGGATCACCACGAGCAGTTCCACGATCGTGAACCCCCGCTGATTTCCAAGATGTTTGTGTGTGCACTCCATTAGTTGCCGATCTCCACCGCGTTGTCCGCCCACGCCTCGCGCCGGAGTTGAGCGATGTCGTCAAGCACCGCCGGCACCTCCACGCTCAGCACGCTGGCGATGGTCTCGATCGCTTCGGTCCCAAAGAGCCCGTCGGGCCCGGCGCTGACGATCGCAAAGCGTCCGTCACGCAACCGAGCATCGCCGCTCGTCAGATCTACCTCTCCGGCTCTGACCGGATCGTTGCGGATGTCCGCGAGCACGACGGGGTCAATGAGCACAGGAGGAATATTGAGATCAAGTGAGTTCTCGACAACGAGCTGGCCATTGACAAACCGACCCGGCTCCCATCGGTAGTACCGGAATGCGGTCCCAAAGGCATCGACAAGCGAGATCAATGATCCGCGCTGATACGGCTGATAATCGTTATAGATCGAGTCGCGTGCCGCCGACGGCGCCCCATCAAGGCGATGCTCTGGATACTCGTTGGGCTCGATATAATCAGAGAGCACACTCACACCCCGCCGATCGACATCCATCAAGGGCTCATAGCGATCCCGCGCCGAGCCCACCGGATACCCGACACCGAGATACGAACCATCGATAATCGGACGAGCAAAGCCCGGCCCGCGGACACCGTCAACATCCCGGTCGAGCACCCCGGTCAGGTAGTACGCCAACGAATACTTGCTGTACCGCCGATCTTCCCACGCCCCTTTGTCGTCCCACTGCCCGCCTTGGGAGAGATTGATCCCGTCTGAGTTCGTCCCGGTCCTCCTGCGAAAGAAGTTAAAATCCAACCCCTCGGACCACACCACAACCGTCGAATAGACCTGCGGGCCTCCGGTCTGCTGGAACAGTGGGCCATCCACCGACGGGAGGGTGCTGAGCACCGGACGCGGGCGGTAGATGTCCGAGCCAGCGCTGACCCCATTGCCGTCGTGAACCAACGGGGGAAGGAACCCGAACTCATTGCGGAACTGATCGACCGCCTGGGCGAGCGCCGCCGCCGAGCGTTGGCTCGCGGCCCGGCGCGCGGTCTTGGTTGCGCGGTTGAGCCCCGAGATCAGTAGCGCCGCGAGCACCCCGATGATCGCGATCACTACCAAGAGCTCGATGAGCGTAAACCCACCTCGCCGACTCTTTGTGCCGCCATGCGCCGCACCCTTGGTGTGTTGTGTGATCTGGACCATCATGTGTTCTGCCTGTTCTTATCTGTCCTGTTCTTGGATCTGGAGAGTGAGTTTCTTGACAATCTGTATGTTTAGCCGCCGAGCGATTCGAGCATGGCGATCATGGGCAGGAACATCGCCACCACGATCGTACCGACCATGACACCGAGCACCACAACCATAATCGGTTCGAGCAGCGACACGAGCGACGCGACCGCAACATCGACCTCCTCGTCATAGTTATCCGCGATTTTGAGGAGCATCGCGTCCATCTCGCCCGTTTCCTCACCCACATCGATCATGTTGACCACGATCGCATCGCAGGTCTTTGATTCACGCAAAGGCGTCGCGAAACTCTCGCCCTCGCGGATCGAGTCATGCACATTCCGTAGCGCCTTCTCGAAGACATAGTTGCCCGAGGTTTGCCCGGTGATCGTCACGGCTTCGAGAATCGGAACACCCGCACTGATCAGCGTCCCCATCGTCCGCGTGAACCGAGCGATGACCGTTTTGCGTACAAGGCTGCCGAAAATTGGTGTCCAAAGGGTGAGGATATCAACCGTCGCCCGCCCCGGAGGCGTTTTACGGATGAGTTTAAATGCGATCAATAACACCGGGCCGCCAAAGACGAGGAAGACCCATCCAGGGATCCCCCCCCCGGCGCCGCCGCCGGCGACCCACCGACTCGTATTAATCAGGATCTGGGTGAGCGCGGGGAGCTCGATCTCAAAGTCCGTAAAGATCTCCTCGAACTTAGGAATGATAAAGAGCATGATGCCCGTCAGGATCGCCACCGCGACCACGATGACCACAATTGGGTACACCATCGCACCCTTGATCTTGCGTTTGAGCCGCTCGCTCTTCTCCATAAACTCCGAGAGGCGCTGGAGGATGACATCGAGCACGCCGCCGATCTCGCCCGCGTTGACCATCTTGACATAGAGGTGGTCGAACGCCTTGGGGAACTTGCCCATCGATTCGCTCAGTGAACTGCCGCCCTCGACCTCCTCGGTGACCCCGAGCAAGATATTCTTCATCAGCCCGGGTTTCTGCTGGCTCTCCAGAATCTGGAGTGAACGGAGCAATGGCAGCCCCGCGTCCTGAAGCGTCGAGAGCTGACGCGTGAAGAGGGTCAGGTGCTTGGGCTTGACCTTCCCGATCGAGAACCCGCCGCCCTTCTTCTTTTTCTTGGCCTTGGTTTCTTTTTCAGCCTTATCGCCCTTGGTCGCGGACTTCTTGGTTTTTTGGGCTTGGACGGATGTCGGGAAATACCCCTGCGACTTGATCCGCTGGATCGCCTCTTCAGAACTTGATGCCTCGACGGTGCCCTTTTGGGTTTTGCCGGAAGCGTTGAGTGCTTGGTAAGTGTATGTTGCCATAATCGTCTCCTCCTCGCCGTGAACGCAGGCTTTGTCACCCCGCTCAACTTTCCATCCATCTCTCGCTGTCCGTTGCCTGAGACTACTCTTCTTCGATCGTCTCGCGGACAACCTCGTCGATCGTCGTATACCCCTCATACATCGCCATCATCCCGCTCTCGCGCAATGAACGCATCCCCTTCTTGCGCGATGCGTTGCGGAGCACACTCGTGCTCGCTTCATTCATAATCAGTTCGCGGATCTCATCGTCAAGTGTCATGATCTCGAAGAGCGCCATCCGTCCCTTGTACCCACCGCCGACACCCGCGGCGCTCCCGGGGCGATAGAACTGCTGCCCCGCGACATCCTCGGGGCGGAGCGAGAGTTCCATCAACTCCTGCTCTGTCGGTGTGAATGCCTCTTTGGTCTTGGGATCGAGTGTCCGCACAAGACGCTGGGCAACGATCCCCTCGATCGTTGCGGTGAGCAAGAACGGCTCGATTCCCAGATCCACAAGTCGAATAATCGAACTCGGTGCATCATTCGTATGCAAAGTCGAGAGCACCAAGTGACCCGTCAGCGAAGCCTGCACCGCGATCTGGGCGGTCTCGAGGTCGCGGATCTCACCGACAAGAATCACATCCGGGTCCTGACGCAAGAACGATCGCAGCGCCTTGGCGAATGTCAGCCCGACATCCGTGTTGACCTGCACCTGGCACAAACCGTCGATGTCATATTCGACCGGGTCCTCAGCGGTCAGGATCTTGGTCTCGATGTCGTTGAGCTCAGCGAGTGCCGCATAGAGCGTGGTCGTCTTGCCCGAGCCCGTCGGCCCGGTCACAATCACGATCCCGTTTGGTTTCTTGATGAGCCCGCGGAAGTTCTCGAGATCATCCGGGCGGAACCCGACGCGATCGAGTGAGAGTTCCACATTCCCGCGATCGAGCACACGCATCACGCACGACTCGCCATAGATCGTCGGCAAAATCGCCACACGCAAATCCACCGGATTCCCACCAACAGTCAACTCGATCCGCCCGTCCTGAGGCAGACGCCTCTCAGCGATATCCAAGTTCGCCATCACCTTCACACGCGAAGTAATCGCGGTCCCCAGATGCTTGGGCGGCGGGACCATCTCATAGAGCACGCCGTCGATGCGATACCGCATCTTGAACTCGTGCTCGAAGGGCTCGAAGTGGATGTCCGACGCACGATCCCGGATCGCCTGAAGCAGCACCAGATTGAGCAACTTGATGACCTGATTATCGCCCGCCGCATCCATCACCGCGTCGAGGTCGATCGACTGGTCGGACTGGCCCCCAAGACTCTTGAGGTTCTCATCCGAAGCGAGCGCATTGACGACATCCATCATGGACTCGCCCTTCGAATAATGTTTCTCAATTAAGCTGTCGATCATTGCCGGCGATGCCACGACCGCCTCCACCTTGGCGCCCATGAGCAGCCGAAGATCGTCGACCGCCTGAAAGTTGTCCGCGCTCTTGATCGCAATTTTGAGCTGGCGACTCGAGGGGTTGTACTCGATCGGGACGCATTGGTAGGCTTTGGCATTCTCC
>Ga0316206_1002202_pt1 | contig 13860 bp, 12 predicted proteins | sample 6monthpyrite_MG_FD_204942 | JGI IMG/M metagenome (GOLD analysis project Ga0316206, IMG submission 204942) | Microbial mat bacterial communities from mineral coupon in-situ incubated in ocean water Damariscotta River, Maine, United States -... | ecosystem: Environmental > Aquatic > Marine >...
TCCGATCAGATGGGCAGTGCGATGAGCGACTCCGCTCAACTCTTGGTGGCCTCAATAAGGGGACAGAGCGCCAAAAAACGGCGGTCTTTCCCCGAGGGAGATGTTCCTTAACAGGGCGCATTTTTACCAACAAATTAAACTGAAAAACGTCCGCTTCAGGGTGTTTAGAGACTCTTATCTATAGTCAATAGTGTCAGGTTAACTCTAGAGCTATTTTGAAATGTGCCAGATTATATTTGAACTACCACAATTAATATATTGAGTTATTTTGTGACGTCTGTAGCGCATACTCACCATTTCTGTGAATGCATAATGTTATTGGCTCTTTGAGCTCAACAGTGAATATCTACAGGTTAAGGTATAAAAAGTGAGTTTTTATTCAGCATTTATTAAAAACTTTTCTTCAAGTTCTTGTGCACAAATAGGTTTAGACCATAAATACCCCTGCCCATAGGTACAGCCCTTCTCTGTCAAAAACCTTCTTTGCGAATCAGTTTCTATACCTTCTGCAACAATGTTTAAGTTAAGCGCTTCTGCCAACTTAATCATGGCGGTTACAATAGCTGAGCTTTCTTTATCATCGGGCAAACCTTTCACAAATGAATAATCGAGTTTTACTGTATCGAAAGGAAACTTTTTTAAATATGACATCGATGCGTATCCGGTTCCAAAATCATCTAGTGCTATTCGGATACCCATTTCATTGATTTCATTTAACATTTCTTTTGCATTATTATAATTATCAACCAGCGCACTTTCGGTTAATTCTATTTCCAGATTTTCAGGCGACACCTGCATTTCTTCGATAATTTTTTTACAATGTTTTAGTAAGCTACCCTCTTTAAAATGTCTCGCAGAGACATTGACCGATAAATTTTTCACCGGGTAACCACATCCCTGCCATTTTTTAAATTGAGCACAAGCTGTGCGCATCACCCATTCATCCAGCTGAATAATTAAACCGGTTTCTTCTGCCAATGGAATAAACTCTAGCGGTGAAACAATCCCCCGTAGTGGGTGTTGCCAACGCACTAACGCTTCCATACCACTGCACTGCCCCGTATTCAGATTAACTTTAGGTTGGTAATAGACAATAAATTCTTCATTTTTAATGGCATTGCGAATCTGATTTTCAAGCTCCAGTCGCTGCATCGCTTTTAAGCTCATTTCATGCTCATAAAACTGAAAATTCTTTCGCCCTAATTCTTTAGCACGATACATGGCCGTGTCAGCATTTTTTAATAATGTGCCAAAATTATCTCCATCCTGCGGATATAATGCCACACCGATACTACCCCCGATATGCACTTCTTTATCATTTATCTCAGTTAACTTATCAAGTGCCGTGAGTATATTTTTTGCTACGGTAGCCACGAGTTCAAAATCATCTAATGCTTCAATAATTATGGTGAATTCATCGCCACCCAAACGCGCAATCGTATCGGTTTTGCGCAACACTTGAGTTAAGCGCTGGGATACAATATTCAGTAGCTGGTCTCCTGCAGCATGCCCCATAGAATCATTAATTACTTTAAAGTGATCAATATCGAGAAATAATATGGCAAACTTTGAATCTTCTCGTTGTGCTCGTGATATTGCCTGATCGATACGATCCATAAACAACATACGATTTGGCAGGCCAGTCAGTACATCATGGTAAGCCAGATGCCGAATTTCTTTTTCTGCATTGGCAGCCGCTAACATACGAGATGTTCTGTGCTTTAAAACTGACCAATTAAACGGTTTAGTAATGTAGTCGCTAGCACCCACTTGAAAAGCTCTGGTAATTGACTGGTCATCATCCAGAGATGTTGCCATTAATATTGGGGTTGCCTGATATTCTATAATTTTTTTAATTTCTTCAGTCGCGCGAAAACCATCCATTTGCGGCATTATTGCGTCCATTAAAATCAAATCGGGATTATGTCGAATGACTGCCTGCACGGCCTCTAAGCCATTAGCTACCTCGATTACCTGATAGCCACTTTGTTCCAAAGTATATTTAAGCACAAGTCGAATAGAGGGGTCGTCATCCGCAATCAGCACAACAGGTACATGATCTGACGTATTGCTCGATGGGTTGCCCGACCTATTGTCAGATGCTGTTAATTGCAATGGATTATTCCCTATACCAGTAATATTTGTGTCATCTGCTGATGATCTACTGAAATTTATCATGGATTCTTATTATTTATTTTTATAGTTATATGCATCTAATGAAAACACGCATTAGCGCTAAAGCCTAATTCAAAAGAATAGCACAGTATTTATTTTTTGCAGAAATTGGGGTTTATAATTAATTTTGATAAAGACACCACGAACAAGTTTAGCGCTATCGAGTCAGTGCATTTATTAATGGGTGAGTCAATTCAGATAAGAGCTTGTGAGTAAAATACAATGCAAGCGGTTAAAAACGACAGTCTTAAATTGCTAGTTTGCATTACAAAAGTCATCGTGAGCTGAAGCTCACGTCAACGATTATTGGGTTTTCTGAATGAATCTTCCGGGTCAATCTTCCGGGTCAATCTTCCGGGTCAATTTTCCGGGTCAATTTCCCGGGTCAATTTCCTGGGTGAATCTTCCGGCTGAATTTCCTGAGTGAATGTCCCGGGTGGTTTTCTAAGTTACCCTTCAAGCCCTTTGCTGGTGATTTCATATAAATCTTTTGCTAAATCGGGGGTTTCAGAAATCCGTTGCAACTGCACCTTCATCATTAACTGACGATTAGCATCGTAATTTTTCCACTGTATCAACGGCAGTAATAAACGCGCAGCAATTTGCGGATTGGTTTTATTTAATTTAATCACAATATCGGCTAAAAACTGATAACCCTGCCCTGATAAATTATGAAATTCCACCGCATTCGCCTGCGTAAAAGACCCCACTAATGATCGCACCCGATTCGGTACACTCAAATCAAATGCTTCATGATTGAGCAATGACTGCACTGACTGAAATGCCGTTGTCCCGGTAGCAGTGGCCTGCACGATAAACCATTTATCAATTACCAGTGCATCATTACTCCATTGCTGATAAAAATTATCCAGAACCTGCTGACCTTCATCATGTGTGTAATGTGTCAGACAACGCAGTGCACACACCTGATCTGTCATATTATTTGCATTCTCATATTGATGCTGCGCCATTTCGACTGCCACTTTTTTTGCGGTATCGGTCTGGCTACACATCATATAGGTTAAGCAGATATTTTTTAAACTGCGCTGCCCCATCGCTTGTGGTGTTAATGAATATTCACTGTTTTCACAGGCTTTATATACTTTGACAAAATCATCCATCAATTCATACGCCAGGGTTTGCTTACAAAATTCCCGTACGTGATAAATTGCATCTACATCAATTAGCGACATATTCTGCCCCAGATAATCTTCACTGGGTAAACTTAAAATGCGCGCAGCTAAGGCTTTATCTAAAGACTCATCGATTAATACCTGCTTGAATGTGCTGATAAAAAAAGCATCCAGGCTTAACGTCATTTGCTGCTGATAATCCTCTATCATGGCTAGCAAAATATTTAATCCCAACTGCTGCGCACAATTCCAGCGATTAAATTCATCACTGTCATTCGCCACCAAAAAAGCCAGCTGTTGATTACTGAGTTCAAAATTCAATTTAACTGGCGCTGAATAATTTCGTAATACAGATATTGTTGTATCTGCTTCCACATTTTCAAAATCAATCGTTTGCTCTGCCTGAGTAATATCGACAATCTGTGCCGCAGCCGTTAATTCTTTTCCACTCTGGTCAATCAAACTTAAACTAAGCGGAATATGAAACGGCTTATTCGACGCGATTTTTGAAGATTGATTAACTGACAAGCTAAGGCGTTTTTCACTCTGATTATAATTAGATTGAATATTCAGTTGTGGTGTCCCGCCCTGAGAATACCAGCGGCGAAACTGAACAAGATTGACCTGGCTCGCATCTTCCATAGCTTTAACAAAATCTTCGGTGGTCGCGGCTTGCCCGTCGTGGCGTTCAAAATATAAATCCATTCCTTTACGAAAATTATCTTTACCTAACAAAGTATGAATCATGCGAATAATTTCAGCACCCTTGTTATACACGGTCACTGTATAAAAATTATTAATTTCCACATAGGAGGCCGGCTGAATGGGATGCGACATCGGTCCTGCATCTTCCGCAAACTGACGCGTGCGCAGCACATTCACATCATCGATTCGCTTTACCGATGCGGAGTTCATATCCGAGGTGAATTGCTGATCGCGAAAAACCGTTAAACCTTCTTTTAATGTCAGTTGAAACCAGTCACGACAGGTAACCCGATTGCCACTCCAGTTATGAAAATATTCATGACCAATCACCGCTTCAATGTTAATAAAATCGGTATCGGTTGCGGTGTCCGGGCGTGCCAGAACATATTTAGAATTAAAAACATTTAAACCTTTATTTTCCATCGCCCCCATATTGAAATCATCTACCGCTACGATCATATAAATATCTAAATCATATTCACGCCCGAAAGTATCTTCATCCCACTTCATGGATTTTTTAAGTGATCGCATGGCATGATCGCACTTATCCGTATTGTGGGCTTCTACATAAATACGACAATCAATTTCTCTATTATTCATAGTGGTGAATGTATCGCGAATACACTCTAAATCACCCGCCACCAGCGCAAATAAATAGCACGGTTTTTTAAACGGATCTTCCCAGGTAACGCTGTGCTTACCATTTTCCAGTTCACTTTCTGCAACCGGATTACCATTGGACAACAACACAGGGTATTGTTTTTTGTCGGCGACAATGGTGGTCGTAAATTTCGCCATCACATCCGGGCGATCTAGATAATACGTGATTTTTCGAAAGCCCTGCGCTTCACACTGGGTGCAGAAATTGCCTGACGATTTGTACAGGCCTTCAAGCGAGGTATTTAATTGTGGTTTGGTAAATGTCTCAATGCGTAACGTAAATTGTTCCGGCACATCGGGAACCCACAAACCTTCTTTGGTGACACTAAACTCGCCATCACCTAAGGCTTTACTATTTATTAGCACCGACCCTAAAACCAGATCTTCCCCATCCAGTTCCAGAATATGCGGCCCGTCAACAAGACTATTGCGGCGTATTTGCATTTCGGATACCACGCGGGTTTCTTCTTCGCCGAGATCGAAATGTAAATTAACCGAATCAATCCAGTACTGTGGCTGGGTATAATCTTTCAGGTAAATGGTATTGGGTGAGTCGTCTTGTGCGGTTTTTTGGTTCATGGGATTTCCTGTTGCAATACCGTGAAGATACAACAAATTGATTAGGGTTCAAACTGTTATAAAAATTTATTTGTCTGCGATGAAAACAGACTTAACCGGGCACTGAGAAAAACACAGGTTAAATTTGATGTGCTCGGGTTTCCCACCAGTTTCCCCACCGGTTCCCCCTCAAGCTCTCCCTTAAGCCCCCCCTTAAGCACCCCTTAAGCATTAGGCAACTCAATAATATGATCCTGTAGCTGATCAGGATGAATATAGTCCTCAGATACCGCGAAGCCATCCACCGTGATGCCCGCTTGTTGTACCGATTGTTGGCTTCCCGATATTAATGGATGCCAAGCGGGCAGGGGCCGTCCCTCTGCAATGAGCCGGTAGGCACAGGTTTGCGGTAACCACTGATATTCTGATAACTCCATGCTACGCACCTGTAAACACTCTGGCACACGAAACTTACGGTTGGGGTAATCTTTGCAACTGCACTTTTCTATATCCAGCAGATGGCAGCTCACATTGGTGAAAAACAGCTCGGCGCTATCCTCGTCTTCGAGTTTAAGCAGGCAGCATCGAGCGCAGTGGTCGCACAAAGATTCCCATTCCGGATCTGTCATTTGCTCTAATTTCCTGGTTTCCCAAAATAACCCTGACATTACATGCTCACTTTTTGGCTTTTAGCGGGTGATTTTTTTGAATCAACTCTACGCCATTGCCATCCGGGTCACGGCAGAATAGCGCCGCCCTGCCCGAGCGAGAACGAGATACGGCAATCCCCCGCTGATTCAGCTGACTTTCAAGCTCATCCAGGTTATCGACTGACATCGCCAGATGCCGATCTCGCCCGCCGTGTGCCGGCCGCCCCTCCACCGGGTCCGGGTTATCGACCTCCAGCAGGTGGATCTGCTGCTCGCCAATCGTCAACCAGGCACCGGCAAAACCCAGATCAGGCCGGTCATTGCACACCTCCAGGCCCAGCACCCCATGATAAAAATCGACCGATCGCTGTGTATTAGCCACAACCAGACTAATATGATGTATTGATAAAAGCGTCACTTTGCCCCCATATTTGCGTATAATGTCCGCCTCTTAGAGGCCTGTATTTATATAATTCAGCCATTTTTATCTAGACTGTACTATCGAGTATGTATTATCTAGACCGTCTTAACTAGAATTGATCGAACCACTGCATTTTACATGAACCCAGATCTCAATCGACTACATCCATACCCATTTGAAAAGCTGGCCAAACTCAAAGCGGGCATTACGCCCAATCGAGAGCTAAGCCATATTGCGCTATCAATCGGTGAACCAAAACATGCCCCGCCAGAATTTGTGCTTGAGGAGCTGGTAAACTTGCTACCTAAAATTGCGAATTACCCTCTCACCAAAGGTATACCAGAGTTGCGCCAGTCTATTGCTAACTGGTTAACCCGGCGCTTTAAGTTGCCTGCTGCCAGTCTGGATATTGAAAAAAACATATTACCCGTAAACGGCACGCGAGAAGCCCTGTTTGCCTTTGCGCAGGCGATGATACACCGCAAAGATGATGCCCTCATATTAATGCCTAACCCGTTTTACCAGATTTATGAAGGTGCTGCGATTTTAGCCGGCGCGCAACCGCACTTTTATAACACCACCGCCGAAACCAGTTATCTGCCCGATTTCGAAGCTATCGATGATGCCATCTGGCGGCGTTGTCAGGTCATTTATATTTGCACACCGGGCAACCCCACCGGCGCGGTCATTTCAAAATCACAGATGCAATGGCTAATTAACAAGGCAGAAGCGTTTGATTTTATTATTGCTTCGGATGAATGCTATTCAGAAATTTATTTTGATGATGCAACCCCACCCTGCGGTCTGTTAGAAGCGGCCGCGCAAATGGGCAATACCGATTACAAACATTGCGTGGTATTTCATAGCCTATCCAAGCGATCTAATTTACCCGGATTGCGTTCGGGCTTTGTCGCCGGCGATGCACACATTATGCAAGCGTTTTTAAAATATCGCACTTATCATGGCAGTGCCATGTCGGGGCACCATCAATACGCCAGCATTAGCGCCTGGGATGATGAACAACATGTGATTGAAAGCCGCAACATTTATCGCCAAAAATTCAACACTGTGCTCGACATACTTTCGCCGGTAATGAATGTTAAACTACCGGACGCGGGATTTTATTTGTGGCCGCAAACCCCAATCGCCGACACCGATTTCGCACAGCAATTATTCGCCGAACAAAACATAACGGTATTACCCGGGCAATATTTATCACGCACCACCCACAGCACTCAGCATGGAAATATTAATCCGGGCGAAAACCATATTCGCATGGCACTGGTGGCCACTCTCGAAGAAACCACTGATGCTGCGCATCGCATTAAACACTTTTTAGAAACACGCTAAACACTATCTGGAGATCAGAATGAGCGATTTACAAAACATAATAGAAGAAGCTTTCGAGCGCCGCGCCGACATTACCCCCCGCAATGTTGAAACACACGTTCGTGAAGCCGTAGAAGAATGCATTAACATGCTTGATTCAGGTGCTGCACGGGTCGCTGAAAAAACCGGTGATGACTGGACCGTGAATGAATGGTTAAAGAAAGCTGTTCTGCTGTCTTTTCGCATTAACGACAACGACTTTATTAAAGGCGGCTTTACCAACTATTATGATAAAGTTGAATCTAAATTTGCCGATTACAACACCAAAGATTTCCGCGAATCCGGTGTGCGTGTAGTTCCCCCCGCAACCGCACGTAAAGGGTCATACATTGCACCGAATGTCGTGCTAATGCCATCATACGTAAACATCGGCGCTTATGTCGATAGTGGCACCATGGTCGACACCTGGGCGACGGTGGGTTCATGCGCACAAATCGGAAAAAATGTTCACCTGTCTGGTGGCGTTGGCATTGGCGGCGTATTAGAGCCGTTACAAGCAGCCCCGACTATTATAGAAGATAACTGTTTTATCGGCGCACGCTCAGAAGTAGTTGAAGGGGTTATCGTTGAAGAAGGTTCAGTTATTTCAATGGGCGTTTATATCGGCCAGAGCACAAAAATATTTAATCGCGAAACCGGCGAAATCACCTATGGCCGCATCCCTAAAGGCTCGGTTGTTGTGTCGGGTAACCTGCCATCTAAAGACGGAACCTATAGCCTGTATTGCGCAGTCATTGTTAAGCAGGTAGATGCGAAAACGTTAAGCAAAACCGGGCTTAATCAGTTGCTTCGTGATATTGAATAAAAAGCATATTTTCCGCAAATAAACGCAAATTCGCAAATAAAAAAATGTAACTCGGTTTAATGCGTCATAAGCGCATTAAACCGATTAAACATTTGAGTTTATTTGTTCTGTCGTTTTTAAATGGAAATATTCAAGCTTGTAATAGCAGGAAAGTTTAAGAGCAAAACAATATAGGCATGAAAATAAAAATATAACTTCGCGGGAATGGCTGAGTTTTTTATGTTTATGGTACAGAGCTAAAAAACAATTCTTTCCTTTTTTCTTAAAATGGTGTCTCAACAAGCTCTGACGCCAATGCCAGTAAGTTAAGGATAATCACTCTGGAGGTGCGACTTCAGCCGCGCATTAACTAGTCGATTTCATAGTCACTTTATTTGCGCGGCTAAAGCCGCACCTCCATAACAAAATTTAAATTTGTTTCACTACATACATAGCAACAAACAATCTCATAGGATCATCAGTAAATGGTATAAACATATCGAAGCGTTGATAATAAGTGAGTGCATCGTCATCTAGCACATCCAAAATTAGGCAATGTGCAGGTAACCCTGCCTCAGTTAATTCAGCGGCTTTTCTCAAAGCCGTAACCAACGTCTTATCACCTAATCCCTGTTTTTTAAATTTGCCATCAACTGCAAGTCTTGCAAGTAAAACAACAGGTACTGGGTATCCTGGTAACTTTTTATTTGTCGGTATTTCTTCTCGGGTAACAGTGGAGGTAGCTAATGTGAAATAGGCTGCGATATCAGCTTTATTATCTGATCTTTCATCATTAATCACAGGTAAAACCCATGTATTATTAAGACCTAGTCCCATATTTCTCAAGGCAAAACGAGCCAGATACTGGTTCATTTCTGGCTTACCGCAATCGAATGATTTTAAATTATGTTTTGTCTTATCTGCTAGAACAAACTCCTGCGATAAAACCAATTAAAACCCATCTGAATCTAGACGCTTAGCAGCATCCAAAATCTGTTTGCCAGGCTTTTGCTCTATCTCATTACAAACTGCCATAAAATGGTCAAATTGAGCATTCGTAAGCGTTATAGAGGCCTCATTCTCCAATATTTTAGGTGCATCTTCTCTTATTAGAGAGCTTATATACTCTGTCACAGAGGCACCACGGGCGGCAGAAGCCCTTTCTGCTAGCTGTTTTATACTATGCTCGACCCGCATATCAATACGTTCGCGCCGAATTACTCGATGTGCCATGATATTCACCCTCAAAAACATGTACGGCTAACTACCGTACACATAATTATATATATTACAGAAGATTTAGACAATTACTTTTTTCACCAACACGTATAAATTTTACTTATCAAAAAATTTATACGGTATTTATCCCTTATAAGATCCTTAATTAAACGATATTTCCAATAGATCAGCTCTTCGTTTCAAAAGAGACAAAGCTAACTCTACTGATGTTACAGTGTCATTTGGACCCCATCCAATAAACTTAACTATTTAAATTGACAAGTGCAAAACGCAAGAGCTGGCAATCTTATTTTGCTCACTTATATACTTTATATTTATTTTCAAAATTTGTACTTAAACCCAATATTAAATATCTCGATGTCCTGGTTATTCAATTTTCCAGAATCTCCCCCTGGAACAGATAAAACGACATCGTCTAATAACAGGTACTGATACGATAAAGTCAAACTTAATAATTCTGTTAAGCTCATTTCGGCACCCATCATTAGCTTATAAGTATTAACAACATCATCACTATTTATAATTTCTGGAAATGCACTTGATGTAACGCCTTTCCATTGAACATTTGTTTTACCTATACCCACGCCCAGAAACAAGGACGTCTTTGACCCTATCGGCTGAAATATATATCCATTTACAAACAACGATTCCTGAACTTGATGCCCATCCAGTTCCTCTATATCGCCAGTTGGGATAATTATTCGACTGTTTGAATCAAAGTCCCGTAAGGAATACTCCAGCTCCACTATAAATTTTTCAAAACTTTTACCTACAGAAAGCGCATAGTCAACGCCACCATCAAAGTCGAATTTAACTGCATTAAAATTAACCTCCTGGTAACTTTGTTTCGGTGACGCACCACCTAACTTAGCCGCAATAAACCAGGCATCACTTGCCTGGGCAGGAAGACTAAACAACACACAAACTATTATAAATAAATTTTTTAATACCATTAACGCTTTACGCAAAATTTTTTCCTTCTTTATTAATGTAAATACAGGCTTATCTGAATACCCATAATAACAAAAGGCTTAGATACAATCTAAGCCTTTATGTTTTTTCTGAACGCTTAACATGGGAGACCTATTAAGTCGCAGTTTTTTCTTCAACTATAATTCTCATTTATTCCCCGGATAATTCATTCGATAGTCTGGTATTTCACTACGAATCACAGGACTTAAGGTGTATTTATATTCCCTTGTTATTTTTTCAGCATCCTTTGTGGGCTTACTTATACTTAATACATATTCGACAACATAACCATTTTCGACTTTTAAATATTCATTATCGGTTTCAGTTTTTGAAATCACAATGATACTTTGGGAGTCAAATGATTTATTATTCTTAGTTATATTTCTCGCCTGATATGACAGCTCTTCAGTATTATCATCCTGCCAATTAACAAACGCAATTTCATTATTTTTTACGCCGTAAAACTGACCTTTTACTAATTCGATAAATTTAGTTGACTGACAATCATTCTTATATTGTTAAGGCACCTCACATATACGATTATCAACCTGGTATAAACCAATAACATGTTGGCTCTTAGGTGATTCATTTACAGCACAGGACACCAATACAAAACAGGGCAATATAATCGCCAGGAAACTTAGATAAGTCATCATTTTTTCAGACATCATAATCAAGCTACAACTTCGCTCTAAGCGACATTTACAAGCATACTCTCAAAACTTTTAGTTAACGTATTATTTGAAAGTCTACGATTTTCAATTGCCTGGTTCAGGCCCCAAATGCAGTTAAATGTATTTTGTCTATCAATACTGATATCCATATTGGCATATTTTTCTAGCCAGGTGGAAATCTCAGCAACGTGCCAATATGATGTTTTCCCAGAAACTGCAGGTGAGGGAAATTCATTATTTATCGTTGCCATTTCACCTCGAACATACTTTCGCATATTCTGTTTTGTGTAACCGAATTCATAAGCTAATTCGGTTACATTGAGAAGGTCAGGTTCGGCACGTTCAAGCCTGGCATGGGGGATTGTCTTTAATACCTTTTTATAAGCACCCACGATAGCGTCAAATGCGCTGTTGGCTTCAGTTGTAAAGTTCAGGCTAATGTAGCCTATTGATGCAATTCCGATAAGCGCATCATCACAACCTGCTTCATATAATGAATCCAGGTATTTTTCTGGATTTTCTTCATGTTCTAATTTAAATATAAGTTCGAATTCAAATTCACTCATCACCGTCACCTAAAAACTGACATTTATCAACAATACGCCTAATCGCTCTGGCATGATTACCCGTGCTTCTTGGTGTTGACCAGATGCTAGTTTGGCAATGCATACCATTCCAGCATTGTTTATTATTTTCTGGACACCTTAAATAACCCCAACAATGACTACTGCCAGTTGATTTAGAAACTTCCCAACCTTTGCTTTCAGCATACTGGAGAGCTTTTTTATTTCTTTATTGGGATGTTTTGCTCTAGGCATAATTCATTTGTTGATTGCTATGGCCTATTATAGACCATCAGTTGTCACAAGACAATTAAAGAAGAGTTGACGCACTATGCACTTACTTAAAACCAAATAAAACAAATAGTTATGGCCCTAATAGGAATTGTATTAAATAGAATATTAAAGCAATAAAAGCCTGTAATCTCTTAGCAGTCTAATAGTTTAAGTCGTGTAGCGAGAATCTTAATCTGTTTATTTTATTTCTTATGCTGGGTGTCCTATTGAGGTTTCAAGCTGACTGACCCCTTGAAGGTAATATAAACCAAACTATTTCACGAAAATTCAAAACAAAATCATATATCACAAACAATGAATATTAGAAACAATTGTGCTCTGACCCGTCCTTGCTGTGCTCTGACCCGTCCTTGCTAATTTTATTTGCAGAAGTAATCAATACTAACTGCACCACCCATATCAGGGTAGATGTGTAGAAATACTAATGCATCATCAATTTCAATATATACTTTATAGTTATTTGATATCTTCTCAGATAAGTACTTATACGGCTTACCATTAGATAAGTTAAATTCTGTATAATTATTTACACCTGCAACAATATATTTATTAAATGACGAACATTCACTCCATTCATTTTTATTCTTACTGAAAAACTCATTGTATGGTTTCTTAAAAGTATAAATTCTAAGACCAGCAGACCAATCATCAACAACTTCCATATTCCATGAATGAAATTCAGTACCTTTTATATTTGTGTTATACAGCAAAGCACTTAATGACGCCCAATATATATAGCTAGGAATAGCTATAGTAAATATAATCGCTATATACATTGGTTTTTTAATATTTTTCATTAAGGCCGACACATTGCACCTGCTTTGTAAACCTTAAAATCTTTTGCTCCACCGACCCATCCAAGCACGCTCGCACCTCTTGTTGCGAATTCGTTATACATCGGTGTTCTATTGCCCCAATTAAAATCATATACGTCCACTTGATCGACACTCACATCTATACTCATACTAGCTATACCAAAATCAAATTCTGGAGAGAATGATGTATTTAAATTTAACCTATTTGTTTCACCTGTCGTTAAATAAAACGGCTGTCCATTTCCATTAAAATAATGATTTATCATTCTATATTCGACATTACTATTAACATAAGGTGCCAAGTTTAAGATAGCATGAGATGATTCTTTTATTGGAAACCATAAGCCCATAGGATCAACAATTGAAATAGGATTTCCCCCAACATACCCAAAACTATTAACCCCACCCCTCAACCCAATAGGATCACTCTGAATATACCGACCCAAACTAGCATCATAATCTCGATAATAATTATAAGCATACCCACTCTCCCCATCAAAATACTGCCCAGGAAACTTAAGCTTCTGCCCATCATCATCAACCATCGCAACACTCTGCCCATAGAAAAAGGGGTCAAGTTAAACCTACCCCAGTTTGACGCACACTCTCTAAAGGGGGCATTATGCCACCAGGAGAGAGAAAATGGCAAAACAAGAAAGACAAGAATTTAGTATTGAGTTCAAAAGAGAAGCCGTAAGACGATTAGAGCAAGGCGATAAAGATGGCGCTCAACTCGCTAGAGAATTAGGTATAAAAAGAAATCAATTATATAAATGGAAAGCTGAAATTGATGAGCATGGTGATGAAGCCTTTCCAGGCAAAGGTCGG
>Ga0316206_1002203_pt1 | contig 13843 bp, 9 predicted proteins | sample 6monthpyrite_MG_FD_204942 | JGI IMG/M metagenome (GOLD analysis project Ga0316206, IMG submission 204942) | Microbial mat bacterial communities from mineral coupon in-situ incubated in ocean water Damariscotta River, Maine, United States -... | ecosystem: Environmental > Aquatic > Marine >...
ATAGTATTATTGTACTGGTCGCGAATGAGGTCGACATCGTATTCCAGGGCGTTCTCTAAATAGTTTTCCACTTGGAAGGTGGTGGTTCTCTGCTCTAATTGTTCCAATAATGTGGCCGGCAATTGTTCCACGTCATCGTGAGAATTAAAAATATACATGGACTCACCACCGATCACATAACTCGGTCTGATAATCACTGGAAAGCCAATTTCCACCATGGCGTTAATGAGGTTTTTATGGCCGACGACTTCTATGGAATGAGTCTGCGCCAGGTCTGTTTTTTCAACCTCTAAGGCAAATAATTTTCTGTCTTCGGCAAGGTCTAAGGTTTTTAGGGATGATCCTAGAAAGTTGAAATTAAAAAATTCTCTTCTAAAACTTTTTTCAATATGCTCTCTAATTTTAATACCTGTTTGCCCAGAAAAAGATGAAATAACGCCCTCGGGATTTTCCTGGATCAAAATATCGAAGAGGTCTTCCGAGTAGAGAGGTGCCAGGTAGAGTCGATCTGAGCTATCGTAATCGGTGGAGACGGTTTCCGGATTAGAATTCACCATGATAGACTTAATCCCCTTTTCTTTCAAACGGGAGCACGCCTTGACACAGGAATAATCAAACTCTATACCCTGGCCAATTCTATTGGGGCCCGAACCTAAAACAACGATGCAGCGATTATTCAGGGATAGGGGAATGGGTTCAGAGAGGTTACTATAGGTACTATAAAAATAGGGAGTTTCCGCATTAAATTCTCCCGAACAGGTATCCACCGCCTTAAAGACGGGATAAATTTTATGCAGATGACGAAATTCAAAAATTTCTTTTTGTGATTTATTGGTTAAGAGCGCCAAATATTTATCACTAAGACCCAAGCGTTTAAAATTTCTAAAACTCTCGGAGTCCGTGAAAAGATCGAACCCTGTTTCTAATTGCCCTTCAGCTGCAATAATGAGTGAGACTTGATAAATAAACCAATCGGTGACGCCACTGAGCTGGTTAATCTCAGCGCAGCTCATACCGAGCCTGAGCCCCTCCATGACGGTTAGCAGGGAAAGTTGTCTCGGGGTTTGCAGACGCTCGGTGATATATTCTGGGGTTATTTTAAAGGGGGTGGTTTTTAATTGCGCCAGACTGGGAATTTCTAGGCCGATTTCCAACGAGCGCAGCGCCTTCATAAAGGCTTCATTAAAATTTCCACCGAGCGCCAGAACTTCTCCAACGGATCTCATCTGCGGGCCTAACTCTTGCGACGAAGAAGGAAATTTATTAAAGGGAAAAATGGGTATTTTTATGGCGACGTAATCAAGGGTTGGTTCAAAGGCAACCGGGGACGCCTGGGTGATATCGTTGAGAATTTCTTTGAGGGTATGGCCGATAGACAATAACGCCGATATTTTGGCGATGGGGTAGCCGGTGGCCTTGGAGGCGAGGGCCGAAGAGCGACTGACCCGGGGATTCATTTCGATCACCACAATATCATTTTCGTCCACGGGGTTGATGGCAAATTGTACATTAGCGCCACCTGCCACGACACCCATATGTTTGGCGACAGTGAGGGTGATGGTGCGCAGTTTTTGATAGCAAGTATCGCTAATGGTTTGCGCTGGTGCCACGGTGATACTGTCTCCCGTATGCACGCCACAGGGATCAATATTTTCTATGGAGCAAATGATGACGCCATTTTTTTCGCGATCCACCATCACTTCCAATTCAATTTCTTTATAACCCACCAGAGATTTTTCCATGGTGACGGGAAAGTGAATATCGGATTTTAAGAGCTCCGCCAATTCTTCGGGTTGGTGGACCAAGGCGGCACCCTTGCCTCCCAAGGCGAAATCTCTTCTGATAATGAGTGGAAACCCGACTTCTTTAAGTGCCATTTGCAGCGCCTGGGGTGCATCTTGAGCGGAAAATCGTTTACCCGTTTGATAACCGAGCGTCGCCAATTCTTTGGCAAAGAGGGCACGATCTTCAGTCTTTTCGATGGTGTCGATATTGGCACCTAATAGCGCTACATTATTTTTTGCAAAATAGTTTTCTTGCGCCAATTCCATGCATAAGTTAAGGGCGGTCTGGCCACCCATGGTGGAGAGTACAGCATCCACCTTTTCTAATTGAATAATATTTTTAACGGTTTCTTTGGTAATAGGTTCAATATAAGTGCGCGCCGCCATTTCCGGATCGGTCATGATGGTGGCCGGATTAGAGTTCAATAAAATGACATCGATACCTTGTTGTTGCAAAACTTTACAAGCTTGGGTTCCCGAGTAGTCAAACTCTGAAGCTTGGCCAATTTTGATGGGCCCCGAACCGATCAGTAAAATTCTTTTGTATTGTTTGGAGGGATGCTCTTGATTATTGGTAAACTGACATTTATCTGCCAATAAGTCGATGAAGGGAAAAAGCTTATCAGTGTGGATTTTAGAAAAATTTGTCGGTGCAAGACTGGCGTTGGCGAATTTATTGTCATCACTTAAAAACTTTAAGTAATTATTGATTTCGCTAAAAAAGATCGCCGCATCACTAGGGCCCGGGCAGGATTCGGGATGAAACTGCACTGATTTTAAAAAGTGATCGGTGCTCGCTATGCCTTCAATAGATTTATCGAAAAGAGATCGATGCTGGATAAAGAGTTCTTTATTGAGAGGGTTTGCTTGCGAAATATCTAAAAAACTATTTTCGTGCAAAGAATAACCGTGATTTTGGCTGGTGATTTGGATCAGGCCGCTGACATGATCCATAACGGGATGATTGACCCCACGTTGGCCGAAGGGCAATTTAAAGGTCTTCGCCCCTAGCGCCAGACCTAAAAGCTGATGGCCAAGGCAGATTCCACGCAGGGGTATCTGCGCCGTCAGCAATTCTTTTATAACGTGAACCTGATTGGTGAAAGTCTGCGGATCGCCGGGCCCGTTGGACAAAAAGATCAGCCGCGGGTGCAGTGCCACGACCTCGGCCGCTGTTGCATTATAGGGCAGGGTCACCAAGGGGAAACCTAGCGCTAATAAATTGTCGAGGATGGATTGTTTTATGCCATAATTGATAACGGCGATAGGGCGTTCACCGGCACGCCAGGTTTTTAAGCCTTTATGACTGACTCTTGCCAGGTCGTTGCAAAATAATTGTTGTTGGGTAAATTCGCTGGGTAGCGGTGGTGCTTGGTGGGCGGTAATCACCGACTTATGGGCATCTTTTGTGTTGACTAGATATTTGACTAAGGCCCTGCTGTCGACACCACTAAAGAGAGGAGTAGTAGTGGTTTGCAGAAAATCATTGACGGAAAAATGCCGTGCGATGATGGCCGTGCCATGGCATTTCTCCGATTGGTTAACGGCCTTCTGGGATGGGTAATTTCCCACATGGGCGGTGGAGAATATGATATGTTGGCCGAGAAAAGAGGGGTCGGTCAAGGTCTCTTGGTAACCTGCCATGCCGGTGGTAAAAGCAGCTTCCCCCCAAATACCCGCTGTCAATCTAGGGTCATCGCCAGGCAGATTGAGATGCCCTTTAAAGCTGGTACCATCCACAAAATGCAGATAGGCGATAGATTGGGTTAATGTTTTTTGAAATTCTATTTCTGGGTTGGTCAGCGCCTGTTCACATTTGATTATTGGACTCATTTATGTCTTTTCCCTTGTTCTGCTCACGACTTAATGGTCGATCATAGATTTTATAATTGCCATACGCATATAGATGGAATTAACCACTTGTTGATAACCTTGGTAATAAGCGGACTTCATGAGATCGTGACTGATTTCCACGCCAATATTGGCAGGCCCTGGATGGAAGACGGGGATCTCGCGAGAGCATTGCTTCAGCCTGTTTAAGTTCATACCATAATGGTCGTGGTATTGATGATATATCGAGCTATGTTTTTGCGATTGTTCGCTGCCATGACGCTCTTTTTGAATTCTCAATAGGTATAATAAGTCGGATTTTTCCAGCGCTTCAGCGAGAGAGTCAGTGAGGGACACTCCAGCAGCGGTCTTTTTTGGTAAATATTCCAGCGGCCCACAAAGGAGAATCTTGGCACCAAATAAGGGCAACAGCTTCATGAGAGAATGCCCCACGCGAGAGTGGACACAGTCGCCAATGATGGCAATGGTTTTTCCCGCCACCGCAAAGCCGATTTCCTGCATGGTAAAAAGATCTAATAACGCCTGGGTGGGATGCTCATTGATGCCATCCCCTCCATTGATAATTTTAATGGGTGGTTGCAATTTAAAGGGTCGCAATTCATGGGAGACGGAGGTGCGAATGACGCAAACATCCACTCCTTGATACTTTAAAGTTAAAAGAGTTTCTGCGAGAGATTCACCTTTTTTTAAACTCGAAGTTTCCGCTGCAAAATCGAGATACATGGCGCCTAGTTTTTGCACGGCAATGGCAAAAGAATGTTTAGTGCGCGTGGAATTTTCTAAAAAACTGGTGGCGACAATAGGGCGAGTCGATGTAGAAAATTGTTGCATGCCGAGGGGAACTGAGTTTTGTTTAAGTTTTTGAGAATAGAGAAGAAGGTATTGCAGCTGGGTTATATCCAGATCGTCTATACTTTCAAACACGGCCGGAAAGCTATTCATCACGACTCAATTTTCAGGTGGCTAATTAATGTTGTGTAGTCTAAAACAAATGGGCACTATTTGAAAACAATATTTTGTGAAATAGATCATTTATTTAACGGCAAGACTAGGATCATACTTTTTGCAACAGAGTGAATATAGAAGCTTTGAGACTTTGGCACAGAATGCGGCCATGAGTAATGAGTTTAAGGGAAATTTATTTGAATATATGGTGGCGCATACTTTGGCACGAGAACTTCGCTTAGAAGAACAATTTATCGCGCATTTCTCCGGCGTAGCAAAACAGCAATTGGGGCATTATGAAGCCTGGTTAAGAAAAAATAACCCAAAATTAATTCAAAAACTTCCCGCTTTGGCAAAGAGTACTGTGGCGGCCATTAAAGGCCTCTTGCCTAAGAATCTTCTGAATATTCATGTTATTGGCAAATATTCACCCCCTCAACTGGCCGCTTTATATCATGAAGGGGATATATTGTTAGAAAATAACCTTGGCGACTATACCCCACTAAGCTTAAAATTATGTAAAGAGCATGGCTTTGTGAATACTAAGAGTGGTGGCGTCAAAAGTTTTTTGCAAAAATACTTTACCGCTTTTGAACATAGTGAGTTTTGGCAAAATTCACTCAATCATCAAGTCCAAGTGAGCTTTCAAGATATGCTGGAGAAGCTCTATGCAGTGGCAGGGTTGGAATTCACTGGGAGGTTTGATGAGCAATGGCAGGGGCATGGATTGAGTGAATTACCTGGCCAACTGGAGGGGCCATATTCCGTCATTGTGCAAGAGAGCTATCGAGAAATGAGCAAAGTCCTCTACGACGCATTTGTCTATTTACAAAATAATGATGCAGTCAAATTCTCAGAATGTCTCCTGCCATTGATGGGGTTTGGCAATAGAGATTTAATGCAAATTATCTGTTATCATAAAGACTCAGACCCTCGTACCATTATTTGTGAACAATATGAGGAGGCCAGAGAGGCGGCGATGACAGCAAAAATTTTACAAATTAATCAAGATATCAGCTCCTTTGTCATCCAGATGAAGTCCCGTGCCTTGCAAATTCGCATTAAGCCCATGAATAAATTTACTGTGCCAGGGTTTAAAATAAATTGTTCCGTTAAACGTGAGTAGCACTGTGAAGATGGAGATGAGATTACTTGTTGGGGAAAGATGTTAAAGTTTTTTAATATAAATGATGTAGCGATTAACAGCGAGAAGTTTTGGCTTTTTCTTGCGCCCGAGCATGCTCGCCTATCTTTTTCCTACCTGCAATCTCAAATTGCGCAAGATCGTGTCCATCAAATTATTTGGTTTAGTGCGCATACTGGTGCCCAGTCGCCCACCATCTCGCTGGATTTCACCAGTGGGCAGATCAGCGCTTTTCAGTACGCTGAAAATATGCTGCCCGATCGGGGTAGAGAAAAGAGAGAGACCCTCGATGGTTACCGTGCCAGTGGCCTGTTTTACTTTCCAACCTATACACATTTTTTAAAATACAAAAAACAATTGCAGGCCGGTGAGTTCTTATTAGATATGCAAAACGAAACGATTCTCGGGCTACCTTTTGGCAGACCGAGCATGGATATCCCTTGGGGTGATTTCGCCCCGGCGCTCTTACTCGATCGGGATGGTGTCATCAATGTGGACCGTGAATATGTTTACGAATTTAAAAATATCGATTTTCTTGAAAATATCTTTAATTTGGTGAGGTCGGCGCATAAATTGGGTTATAAGACCTATGTTTTAACCAATCAATCTGGTGTTGGTAGAGGTTATTATAGTGAACAACAGGTGGTGGAGACTCACCGGCAGATGAATGCTCGCTTTTTATTGGAAAGAGCACCTATTACCGCTTGGGCCTATTCTCCTTTTCACCGCCTGGGACAGGGCCAATTCAAAGGGGATAGCTTAACGAGGAAACCCTTTCCCGGTATGCTTCATCAATTGCAAGAAAAATACCCAATCGATCTCAATAATAGCATTATGTTGGGAGATAAAGTATCCGACGCTCTCTATTTAAAGGGGCCCCAATATATCCATCTACAAGGTCAATATGATCTCAGTGCAGCTAAAAATAAAGTTTATCAAAATCTTGGGCAAGTGATAAAGGAATTGTTCAGTGAAAAGTAAATTCTTAAGTTCAGCATTGCGGTTGCTCATCGCTGGTGGCAGCATTCTTGCCATTTTTTTTATCGCTTTCGTGGTGCAATTACCTTTTGCAGATATTATAAAACTAAAAACTCACTATATAGCAAGTCACTACCAAGCGGGGCAAATAACTTATAAGATGACGAAAAAAAGGCCTAAGAATTGGGCGCCCCTAGGGAAAATTAATAGTGTCGCTGCCCGCGCCATAATGCTCAGTGAAGATAGCTTTTTCAAACAACATAACGGCATCGACATGGAACAATTGAAACTCGCCCTGCGCGATGGCCTCTTCGCCGGCAAGCGTATGCGTGGCGCCAGCACCATTACCCAACAAGTAGTAAAAAACCTCTATTTATCCCATGAAAGAAGCGTCTTTAGAAAGATTAAAGAAGTCGTGTTAGCACTTTATATGGAACAACATTTAGGCAAAGCGCGGATCTTTGAAATTTATTTAAATATTATTGAATATGGAGTGGGACTCTATGGCATCTCTAACGCCAGTTATTGGTATTTTAAGAAAAGTCCCTCACAAATAAATGCCAAAGAAGGCGCCTTCTTGGCGATGCTCTTACCGAGTCCAAAAAGGTATGCAGAGTCCTATCGGCAAAAAAAATTAACCGCCTATGCGCAAAAAATTATCAAATCATTGCTGCGTAAATTAGTGGTGGCCGGAGTTCTTAGTAGCGAGGAGTATGAGCGAGAACTTTCAGAACCCATTACTTGGGAAAAAACCAGTAGTCAAATTTAAAATACCGCATTGACAGAGATGGTGCTAAGAGATAATTCACTTTTTATGAAAAAAATTGAAAATATTTCTCGGCCGCAATTAAAAGTCTATCTCTCGGATAGTTTTGACCCTTGGCTAAACTTGGCCACGGAAAAATGGATCTTTGAGGATATGCCTGCGGATTATCGTATTTTATTTTTATGGAGGAACGATAACACCGTGGTGATTGGGCGTTTTCAAAACCCTTGGAGCGAGTGCCATACTGGTAAAATGCAAGAGCAGGGTATCAAACTTGCGCGCCGGCAAAGCGGGGGAGGGGCGGTCTTTCACGACCTGGGCAATACTAATTTCACATTCCTCACCAGTAAAAATAAAGACGCAAAAAAAATAAATAATACCATTATCATGAACTCTTTAAAAGAATTGGGGATTCTGGCCGACACTTCTGGGCGCAATGATTTGGTGGTTTCTTTAAATGGAGAGCAACGAAAAATCTCGGGTTCCGCCTTCAAAGAAAAAACTGATCGCTCCTTTCATCATGGGACGCTCTTGATCGATACTGATTTGGGAAGACTGGTGGATTTTTTAAACCCACCGGCGAAAAAACTCGCCTCAAAAGGCATCACCTCCGTCAAGTCGAGAGTGTGCAATTTAACAGATCTTAACCCTGAAATTGACCACGATATTGTCTGCCAACAAATTATTCAAGAATTTTTTAATTATTATGCGGGAGATTGTCCTATCGAAACGATCACCACAGACTTTATGCAATCCGTCCCGCAAATTGCACAATACTACCGCGAGTACGCAGATTGGAATTGGCGTTTTGGTGAAACCCCAAAATTTAAACATCAATTGCAAGAAACTTTTTCTTGGGGAAATATCGATATGCATATCGATGCTCATAAGGGTCAAATTCAACAAGTCAAAATATTCTCGGACTCCCTCCATCCTGAAATGATCACGGGACTAATGGACTCGCTACACGGGCAAAGCTATAGTCGCGACGGAGTGTCGAATGCGATTGTTGAAGTGAGTGCGGAATTGCCTATGATTGCCGACTATTTATCCGAGTTTAGAGACTGGCTGATAAAAGAAATTTCTTAGCAGCAAAATGCAACTTTACAGTTGAATGGGCAGGCGCTTTGCTCCCCATTGGCCAGCGCTGGCATGGAAAAAACCGTCAATTGGGGTGTGACATTTTTTGCAACGTTTTTCTGCATCGATATTAAATTCTCCCAATGTATACCAGTCCCTTTCTATCAGGAGAGTTTGGCATTTTGGGCAATAGGTAGAGGAGCCCTCTGGGTCGTGGACGTTGCCCGTGTAGACGTATTTTAGGCCTACTTGCAGAGCACATTGTCTCGCCATAGTCAGTGTCTCAAAGGGGGTGGCGGGAATGTCCAGCATTTTAAAATCGGGGTGAAAGGCGGAAAAATGTAACGGTACACGGTCACCTAGGTTGTCGTGGATCCATTGGCACATTAAGGTGATTTCTTCTGGGGAATCATTTTTTGTAGGTATTAATAAAGTGGTAATTTCTAACCAAACATTGGTTTCATTGACGATATATTTTAAGGTATCTAAAACGGCGGATAAATCTCCACCGGTTAATTTTTTATAAAAGTCAGATGTAAAGGCCTTTAAATCGACATTGGCGGCATCTATAAAGGAAAAAAACTCCGCTCTAGGTATGGGATTGATATACCCTGCGGTCACCGCCACTGTGCGAATATTATTTTGGTGGGCATAATACGCAACATCTTTGGCATATTCTAAAAAAATAACTGGGTCATTATAGGTAAAGGCGATGCTTTTGCAATGATACTCAAGGGCCTTTTGCACGATTTCTTTTGGCGAGGCCGGTGATTGTAAGGTGTCCATTTCTCGCGACTTAGAGATATCCCAGTTTTGGCAAAATTTACAAGCGAGATTACAACCCGCAGTCCCAAACGATAAGACAGGTTCACCTGGGTAAAAATGGTTAAGGGGTTTTTTTTCGATAGGATCAATGCAAAACCCACTGGACTTTCCGTAGGTATAAAGCCGTATTTCATTCTCTTGTGCACCTCTCACATAGCATAATCCCCGCTGCCCATTTTTCATGGTGCAAAAGCGCGGGCAGAGATCGCAACGAATTTTATCATTCTCTAAGACGGTAAAATATTTCGTTTTAAATCCATGCATGATATTCCTTATAATGCCTTTAGTGATAAACACAATTAACTGTATATTAGGAGGTAATAATGCTGGAGACTATGACAAAGATCAGGCCACCCAATGTTGCTGGGAGCTTTTATCCCAATGATGAATTTCAGTTGCGCAATCTTATTCAGGAATACCTAAAGGCGGCGCCGGAGGATACGGATTTTCCTCAATTAAAGGCGCTTATTGCTCCCCATGCTGGGTATGTCTACTCTGGCCCTATCGCTGCCACAGCTTATCAGTACTTTGCAAAAGTATCCGACAAGTTTACTACCGTCGCGATTCTCTCTCCCAGTCATTATGCCAGCTTTAACGGCATTGCAACCTGCTCGGCAACCAATTTTAAAACTCCTCTAGGGATTATTCCCGTCGCAGTTGATATTGTTCATTCTCTACAAAATTTAGCGTCAGTTCGCTGTCTAGATGAAGCTTTTGAAAAAGAACATGCCCTGGAAGTTCATTTGCCCTTTTTGCAAACCATCTCGGATCAATTTCAACTCGTGCCTTTAATCGTTGGGCCATCTAGTCCCGCAGAGGTGAGGGATGTCCTTAATAGTCTCGATGATGGAAAAACATTTTTTGTGGTCAGTAGCGATCTTTCGCATTTTGAAAACTATGACGACGCTCAGGAAATCGATGGCAAAACCTGTCGTTTAATTGAACATAAGGAATTTGAAAAGCTGGGACCTAACGATGCCTGTGGTTACTACCCCCTCAGAGGACTTTTATTATGGGCGCGTGAGAAGGGTTTCAAAGTACAGACGGCAGATTACAGAAATTCAGGAGATACTGCAGGTGATAAGGAATCTGTGGTGGGCTATGCAGCTTATTTAATTGGTTAATTGTTTTTCGGAAAAAACCTCGGCCGTGAAAGAATATATTTCCGTTTCCTTATTGTTCCAAGCGTCTTTGGGAAGGTCAGCTTTTTGGCAAGTATGTTCTAAAAATTCTTGTTTATTCCATCCCCACTCGAGTGCAACCTGAGGTAGCAATAACCCTTGGTTGGCCCCTTGTTTGATGATTAACCCATGTTTTCCCACTACAATAGCGTCGGTATTTTGCATACTAACTATCGCGCCAAGGGCCGAGATTTCTATCTGTAGGCGCGCCAATTCAGCGAGAGAAAGAGCATTAAAACGCGGGTCTTCGGTGCCTGCTAAAATGGCATATTTCAGGATATTCTGATAAAGTGGCCGGTCAGAAATAATGATCCCAATACACCCTCTTAAATCGCCAGCAAAGGTGGTGAGAGTGACGAAACATCCTTGGCCCTTTAAAAGCTCTGATTCTTTGCCAAACTTTTCTATGAGACTCTGTCTCTCTAAGGGCAGTTGAGTTCCCGTCTCTAAATAATTTTTTAAAGAGTTTCTGGCGAGGCCAAGGGCGAAGTGTTTTTCTTTATCCGAAAGCACGAAAATAATATACCTTAAGAATGTTCATTTGTTGCAAATAAAAGTGAGATAAATATCAGTTTTAGAGGTGTTCTAACAGCAGCTTTTCCGTAAAACCAAATAAATAAAACCGTTGCATCGCCGAAAAATAAGATTTTCTTTCATCGGGATATGTGATCTCAGTTTTTACCGTCTTAATAAAAACGTTTTTTATAAAATTTTGAATCTTTCTTATTTTGAGATTATGCTCTTTTATTTTTAATAAGAGAGGGTATTTTGTCAAATAAACTTGCTTGTCAAAGTATTGATCGATAGGAAATTCAACAAAAATGTCGTCAATATAAAGTATTTCTTTGGCGTATACTTTTTGCAAGTCCGCTAAATTTGACAGGTATCTTTCCATCATATCGGCGAGTATTTTTTCATTCTCTTGGATCTTGTGTTGGTTGCCATTTTTTCTCGCCTCCGTGAGGACTGCTCGGGTAATTTGCAAGACGGACTCTAATTGCATAAATCTCTCAAAATAAATAGTCATCACTTTATCTAAGGTGGCACTATTATCATTGTAATCTAACATCGAAGGCATAGCTTGATCTTGACTTATTTTTTCATAGGCAATTCTTATAACCGTTTTTCGATAATTCATAAAAGAAAAGCTATACTGACTATCAATACCTAATTTCCAAAACTTTTCGCGCATATTTTGCAGCACGCTGGTAATGGAATCTTTATACTTGTCTGGTATAAAATAGGTGAGTGCTCCCACTGCTACCCCAAACATCATGCCCGCTATAGTTCCGGCACCGGGAAATATCATTGTGCCAGCAATTGTTGAACTGGCAAAGATAACAAATTCACCGGTGGCGATATTTTTTCGAAAAGCATTATACAGCCAAAGGTTTCTAAGTTCATTGTCATGAAAGAGTATCACCAACGCAAACCCAGTAATTTTTTTTATAATTCTCCAATCTTCACTTTTTTCATGACTTGATAGATCTAGGCCAGACTTTATTGATGAGGCCAATAAAGTCGAGAGTTTCTCAGCTCTCTGGTAATCACTTTCATCTTCTAAAAGCTCGCGAGCTTCCATATACAGTTCACCAGCAAGTCCCTCTCCCAGAAATTTATAAAGATTGGCAATTCCATGTGATAAGACATTCTGTAAGAACCCTCGAGTATTCGCCTCATTGAGAAATTCTATAAAAATCTCAAGAGGTTTCGTCGAGAGACCTAAGACGATGCCATCTTCAATTAGTGACGTCCATATTTCTAAATTGGACATAATATATTCTGCTGCCTGGTTTGAATATTCTAATAATTCATTAGGATTTAAATGCTTACCACTATCACCATTTTCCACAATCGCCTGGTCGATGAGATCGATTCCCGTTAAGAGCATCATCAATAACAATGATTGTCCCTGATTGCCGAGACTTTCCGCAGAGTCATTGGCCACCCCATCGACGATATTACCCATATTTTTGTTTCTATTTTTTCGCAATTTTGTACCGTATTTTTTTCCTATAATACTGATTAAGCTTTCGGGGGCTTCATTTTTATCGCCCTTGAAGGGTGGAATTACTTTAGTTTGGAAAGCTGCTGTATCTATTACTAAGTGGTTCACTTTTTTATATGATTTTTTGATTTCACGACAGGATGAGGTGAGTAAAACAAGCAGGACGATGGAAAGGATTCTGACGACATTTTTATGCATTTAGTGCTACCCGTTTAAATGATTATCATGACTATCATTGCAAGATCGAGACCATTTTCTAGTTGTTTTTTCTCGTCGTTTAACTCCCTCCTAGCGATCTTAATTATAAAGAGTTAGGTCGTTAAAAGGGAGAATAGGCCGTTTTTCTGAAATGGGGTAAGGTGCCAACTATGTCTTTTTTCTGTGTGACTGTTAGAGTTTTAACAGCGCCTACAGTGGAACTTGCCTTTAAAAATTGGGTTTTCTATCTTGATTTTTTATATTAATAGGAATTTCTTTTTGCTGGCTCCGTCTTATAATATTATTAGTCGGGTATTCTGTTCAGACAAAAAATAATCAAGTTATTTAAAATCCCATTACGACAGCGTCGTGCAAAAAACCATCGAGTGGCCTTTACTCGCCAAACAAAGTTTTGTTTAAGATATCGCTGCGTAGCTGCTGAAGATTTTATCGCAAATGTCGTGGACAAACTTCACGATGGAATAGTTTATCAACATTTGTTACTGGCCATTGCGCAATAATGGCACTCCTTTTTTTATGAAAAGTGACGTTGCTAAACGACCATTATCAACTCATTTGTCAATGCATCCCCGTTGCTGGAAAATTTTTCTGCGCTATCATCAGCACTAGCGAACTAGAGCATCAGAACACAAGAGCGCTAGCGCGCCCCCATCCCCGCCACGCCAAAAATCTTCACACCCTCCCGAAAATTACAATTTCTGCATAGCAGCAATATATTCTCTGCAGTACCGCGCCCACCGAGCGCGACTGGCGCTGCAGTATGCTTGCGTTGCAAGTCTGTTGGTCGAAAAGTTCGCGGGCAGGTCTGCCCTCGCTAGACTTTCTTACGATTGGCGATGGCCCTTGGGCCAGAGTCTTTTGTTCTCGATCCTTTTTTTTCTGAGATTTTTTTAGCCTACCATGGTCACTTGCCTTTAATTTTATACCGAGCAATGCCACCTTCTTTTTCTCCAACAGAGCGTCCGCCATCAGGTCGACGATTTCCGCAAGATCAAGTTTTTGATGGGCGAACAGTCCCTGCAGCTGAGTGATTTTTTCCATGGTGAACTTGGGCAGGGAAAG
>Ga0316206_1002206_pt1 | contig 13824 bp, 16 predicted proteins | sample 6monthpyrite_MG_FD_204942 | JGI IMG/M metagenome (GOLD analysis project Ga0316206, IMG submission 204942) | Microbial mat bacterial communities from mineral coupon in-situ incubated in ocean water Damariscotta River, Maine, United States -... | ecosystem: Environmental > Aquatic > Marine >...
ATCTTTCCGGCAAAAAAACTAATCACAGTATCAATGGATAAAGGTTCTAAATTGAATAAGGGGCCTTTGCATCCTGGCTTGCCAGAGAATAGAGACAAATTAAAACAGCACTATGTTTTAAAATTAGGTGGCGAAGATAGAGTTGCTAATAAAGCCACTCAAATCATGCAAATGATACCTCGTGATAAACATCGTTATGGTTATACTTTCTGGTTAGATAAGAGTAGTGGTTTATTATTGAAGTGTGACCTTATAAATAACAAAGGCCGTGTGCTTGAACAACAGATGTATAGTGAAATTGAATTACTGGCCAGTGCGCCATTGAATCTGATTGATGAGTCTAAGCTTATTGATTTTAAAAAAGTAACGCTCTCGAATAATGCCGATATCATTTCTAAAAACTGGGCTGTAGAAAAAGTGCCAGCAGGTTTTGTGCTAATGCGTTCAGTTAAAACAAATAAAAAACAACCTGCTTATCATATGGTTTACAGTGATGGTATGGCATCAGTATCAGTATTTATTGAACCTACAAATGAAAACCGGGAAACTTTAAACGGGCAATCAACTATGGGTCCTGTCAATGCGTATAGTTCATATTCAAATGGGGTCTATATTACGGCTATAGGCGAAGTGCCAATATCAACTGTTCGTATGATTGCGCAATCTACGCATCCTGTTCACTAAACATGATTGAAGAAACTGCAGTTGTTATTGGTGTTGATAAACAGCGTTTATTATTAGAAACGCAACGCAAATCTGCCTGTCAAAGTTGTTCTGTTAAATCAGGTTGTGGTACATCTAGTCTGGCCAAGGTCGTAGGCAAACGAAGTTCACAATTTTCCGTTGAAAAAACACTGGATGTTAAGGTTGGTGATGCCGTCATTATTGCGATTGATGAAAACGCACTAGTTCAGGGGTCCCTTTTGATTTATTTTTTACCATTAATTTTTATGTTGTTTATGGGCCTTATAGCCGAATATTTATTTATAAATGAATTAATTACAATCCTGTCCGTTGTTGTCGGCTTTATCTCTGCGTTGATTTTTGTGCGATATGTACTATCTAGAAGTACTTTAAAAAAATCTATTCAACCCCACTTAATACGTAGAGCTTGAGGCTTGCTATAAGAAAGTTGATTTAATATGGCTGTTATTGTCAGGTTAAACGATAAACACCAAAATTTATTTGAACATTTATAAGAGGTTTTTATGTTGTTAAGTAACCGCTATTTATTAATTTTTATTATGTTATTCAGCAGTTTTCAATTACAGGCACGATCATTGCCGGAATTTGCAGATCTGGTTGAAGAGAATGGCAAAGCTGTGGTTAATATAAGTACCCGGCAGAAGTTACCATCGAACCACTCCTGGAATAAACTCAGAGAAGAGTTAGGTGATGAATTACAAATACCTGAGGGCTCTCCTTTTGGTGAGTTGTTTAAGCATTTTCTTGGTGAAGGCAATTCGCCTCGTCAGCAACAGGAGTCTACCTCATTAGGTTCAGGTTTTATTATTTCTGAAAACGGTTATATTATTACAAACCATCATGTAGTGGATGGTGCTGATGAAATTTTAGTGCGTTTAAGTGATAAGCGTGAATTATCAGCAAAAGTAATTGGCAGTGATGAGTTTAGTGATATTGCGTTACTGAAAGTTGAAGCAAATGACTTGCCGGTGGTTAATATAGGTAATTCAGAAAATTTGCGAGTAGGTGACTGGGTACTGGCAATTGGCTCTCCCTTCGGATTTGATCATTCTGCAACTGCGGGTATTGTAAGTGCCAAAGGGCGTAGTTTGCCAAAGGCTAACTATGTGTCATTTATTCAGACAGATGTAGCCATAAATCCGGGCAACTCTGGTGGCCCGTTATTTAATCTTGATGGTGAAGTAATAGGTATAAACTCGCAAATATATAGTCGTACGGGTGGGTTTATGGGTTTGTCATTTGCCATTCCGGTTGAGGCAGCCATGAATGTGGTTAATCAGCTTAAAAATTCGGGCTCTGTTAGTCGAGGCTGGTTAGGTGTTTATATACAGGAAATCACACATGAAATTGCGCAGAGTTTTAATCTTAAGAAACCTGTCGGTGCGCTGGTTTCACAGGTAATAGCTGATAGCCCAGCTGAGAAATCAGGTTTTAAGGCGGGTGATGTCATTTTGTCTTTTAATAAAAAGCAAATTCTGGATTCATCTGATTTACCACCGCTGGTAGGCAGAGTGCCAGTAGGCTCCAAAGCCAAGGTTGAAATACTACGTAATGGTCGTGAAAAAACATTACTGGTGACCATTGAACAATTGCCGTCAGAGAACCAGCCGATTGCCGCGGCAAAAACCGAGCCTTCTTCATCAAACCGAATGGGGGTTGAGGTAATTGACCTGGATGAAGAGTCTCTTAAGGTTCTAGGAAGGGGAGTGCTTGTCAGAAAAGTGGTGCCAGGTAGCCCAGCAGAACAGTCAGGGTTGGCTGTAGGTGATGTTTTATTGCAACTTAACCGCAAAAACGTAAAAAATGTAGCTGATTTTCGTAAAAAAGTTGCCAAATTGCCCATAGGCCGTATGATTCCCGTTCTGGTTCATCGCCAGGGGGCAGATCAGTTTATTGTAATGAAGATTTCCGAAAACGAGTGATCGAATTCACCGTCTATTCACGCATAGGATGTCATCTTTGTGAAGACCTGTTGCAGCAGTTACTACAGCTGCAACAGGCTCATAACTTCAAGATTAATGAGGTTGATGTTGATTCCAGTCCCCAATTAATTGAACAATATGGTTTACAGGTGCCAGTGGTTGCCTGTGATGATGAACAAATTTGTCATTATTTTTTAGATCAGACAGCAATACTGCAGGTGCTTAGCAATAAATAGCGGGTCACTTCCTTATATGCCGTGCGGGTCTTTTACATAGATTTAAGAAAACACTGTATGCAAAACATTCGTAACTTTTCCATCATTGCCCATATTGACCATGGTAAATCAACCCTGGCAGACCGTTTTATTCAAGTTTGTGGTGGTTTAGCCGAGCGTGATATGGAAGCTCAGGTACTCGACTCAATGGATATTGAGCGTGAACGAGGTATTACGATCAAGGCACAGAGTGTGGCACTGGATTACAAGGCCAAAAATGGTGAAACTTATCAGCTCAACATGATTGATACACCTGGACATGTTGATTTCTCATATGAAGTATCAAGATCTTTACAAGCCTGTGAAGGCGCATTATTAGTGGTAGATGCATCACAGGGCGTAGAAGCTCAAAGTGTTGCCAACTGTTATACAGCCATTGATTTAGGACTGGAGGTAATGCCCGTTTTAAATAAGATTGATTTGCCTGCGGCTGATGCAGAGCGAGTAGCTCAGGAAATTGAAGATATTATTGGTATTGAGGCCGCCGATGCATGTCAGGTGAGTGCAAAATCAGGTATTGGTGTAGACGAGCTATTAGAAAGAATAGTAGAAGAAATACCTGCTCCTGAAGGAGACCCTGATGCGCCTTTAAAAGCCCTGATTATTGACTCATGGTTTGACTCGTATGTAGGTGTGGTTACTCTGGTACGTATTATTGACGGCTCTATTGCTAAAGGCAACAAGATGCAGATAATGTCTACCGGTAGATCCTATGGTGTTGATTTTGTTGGTATTTTCACGCCTAAGCGTATGGATACACCTGTGCTGGAATGTGGGCAGGTTGGTTATATTATTGCGGGTATTAAAGAAATAGATTCGGCAAAAGTGGGTGATACCGTTACTTTGCTAGATAGGCCGGCAGAAGTACCTCTACCTGGCTTTAAAGAAGTCCAGCCAAGGGTATTTGCTGGTATGTTTCCAGTTGAAGCGGATGACTTTGAAAACTTTCGTGATGCATTAGATAAGCTGACTTTAAACGACTCTGCGCTTAAATATGAACCTGAGAACTCTTCTGCTCTGGGTTTTGGTTTCCGTATTGGCTTTTTAGGCATGTTGCATATGGAAATTGTGCAGGAGCGTCTGGAGCGTGAATACGATTTAAACCTCATTACAACGGCTCCAACGGTTGTTTATGAGGTTGAGAAAACCGATGGTGAAGTTATTAAGATTCATAACCCATCTGATTTACCAGAGGTTAACTATATCGAAGAAATTCGTGAGCCTATTATTCAGGCGAATATATTAACGCCTCAGGATTATGTGGGTAACGTGATTAGTCTGTGTATTGAAAAACGAGGTGTACAGACGAATATGCAATATATGGGATCGCAGGTAGCTTTGACCTATGATATGCCAATGTCAGAAGTTGTTTTAGATTTCTTCGATCGTTTAAAATCAGTAAGTCGGGGATATGCATCTTTTGATTACGAGTTTAAGTATTTTCAGGCGTCAAAACTAACAAAAGTGGATATACTGATTAACTCTGAAAGAGTCGATGCATTAGCGGTGATTGTTCACTCAGATGCCTCGCAACGCAGAGGCAGGGAAGTTGCTGATAAGATGCGTGAGCTAATTCCACGGCAAATGTTTGATATCGCTATACAGGCAGCTATAGGACGGCATATTATTGCTCGTAGTACGGTTAAAGCTTTACGTAAGAACGTAACCGCAAAATGTTATGGTGGTGATGTTAGTCGTAAGAAAAAGCTGCTGGAAAAGCAGAAAAAGGGTAAAAAACGTATGAAGCAGTTTGGTAAGGTTGAAATACCTCAGGAAGCCTTTTTAGCTGTTTTAAAAGTAGATAGTTAAAAACGCTAAGATTGGCTATATTTTTTACTACAGATTAATTGAATAATATATTAGAGCTAGATATGAATATTAATTACGATTTTGCATTTTTTCTTTTATCGGGAACGCTACTGACAGGTTTTATCTGGCTGTTTGATGCTATTGCCCTGGCACCACGTCGAAAAATTAATAACCCCCATGAATATAGTGGTGACAATATACACGGCAGTAGTAACAGCAATGCTGAACCTGTGGTGGTTGAATATGCAAAATCATTTTTCCCGGTTTTACTTATAGTTTTCCTCTTAAGAGGCTTTCTGGTTGAGCCTTTTCGCATACCATCAGGTTCAATGATACCAAGTCTTTATATAGGTGATCTTATACTGGTTAATAAGTTTGCTTATGGCGTAAAAGTACCTGTATTTAATAAAGTAATTTTTGAGATGGAAAAACCAGAAAGAGGTGATGTTGCTGTATTTAAGTATCCGCGAGATCCATCTGTAGATTATATTAAACGTGTGGTCGGTATCCCGGGTGATCACATTGCCTATTACAATAAAGCGCTCTTTGTAAATGGTATGAAGATTGAACGTAAAAAAATTGGTGAATATAGTGGGCCAGGTGAATTTAACCCGGCAAATGAGTATGTGGAAAACCTCCATGGAGTAGAACATAATATTTTAATCATACCCGGGCGCGCTGGACTTGATGCAGAGTATATTGTTCCAGAAGGTCATTACTTCATGATGGGAGATAATCGTGATAATAGTAATGATAGTCGTTATTGGGGTGTTGTACCCGAGCAGTATCTTGTTGGTAAAGCCTTTATGGTTTGGATGCATTTTAAAAATGGCAATATCTTAGACGGTGTAGGTTTTGAGCGTATTGGCCAATCAATTAAATAAGGTATGAAGTGATTATGAGAAGAAAACAGTCAGGTTTAACAATGGTTTCCTGGATCGTGGTTTTAGCTTACATAGCGGTTCAGGTCATTATGGGAATGCGGATAATTCCTGTGTACTTAAATTATAATTCGGTTAAATCAGTAATGGATGAGCTTGCTGTTGATTCTGAAATTAAAGGCATGAGTGTCAAAAAAATAAGTACATTATTTCGTAAGCGATTAAGGATTAATAACTTATATGATTTAGCTAAAGACAAGGATGCATTTAAATTTAAGAAAATTAAAAATGGGTACCATCTAACAGCTAAATATGAAGAGCGCGGACCTATTTGGGGTAATCTTAAGTTTGTAGCAGATTTTGAATATGAAGTGGATATTTTTGTACGATAATTTATATGTCTAAGAAACCTAACTTAAGCCAGCCTGAGTTATCTCGACTGGAAGAAGCTTTAAATTATCAATTTCAAAATTCTGACTTATTAAAGGAATCGGTCACACATCGAAGTGCGGGTGCAAAAAATAATGAGCGCTTAGAGTTTTTAGGCGATAGTATTTTAAATTTTGTTATAGCAGCTGAATTATTTACTCGTTATCCCACTTCATCTGAAGGTGACTTAAGTCGATTACGTGCAAGTTTAGTAAATAAAGAAGGCTTGTTTTTAGTTTCACAAGACTTAAATCTTGGCAATTATTTGATTTTAGGAAGCGGTGAATTAAAAAGCGGTGGTTATCGACGTAACTCGATTTTAGCGGATACTGTAGAAGCTGTGTTTGGTGCAGTTTATATGGATAGTGATTTAGAGCGCTGTAGAATGCTGATACTACAGCTTTATCATTTTCAGCTAGAGAATGTGCCAGATGCTGATTCGCTTAAAGATCCTAAAACTCGACTACAGGAACTATTGCAATCAAGAAAGTTAGGCTTGCCTGAGTACAATGTAATTGAGATTTTAGGTAAAGCTCACAATCAACAATTCACAGTAAACTGTAATATTAAGAAACTTGAATTAACTACTCAAGGCTCAGCAAGTAATCGACGAAAAGCTGAACAGTTAGCGGCTAATAACATCATTCCATTAGTAATGGATATCTTTAAAAAGAAATAATCTTCCTGCTTTTTTTAGCAGGTTTCAAACAGCAAATTTAAGACTAAACAATGACAGATCAAAATTACAAATGTGGTTATATAGCAATTATCGGTAGACCGAATATGGGCAAATCTACTTTGTTGAACCATATTTTAGGTTTAAAGTTAAGTATTACCTCACGCAAACCACAAACAACTCGACATCAAATATTAGGTGTTAAAACAGTAGATGATGGACAGTTTATTTTTGTAGATACGCCCGGTATACACAGTGGTGGTAACAGGGCAATAAATCGTTATATGAATCGTGCGGCAAGTTCGGTTATTCATGATGTAGATGTTGTGTTATTTCTAGTGCAGGCTTTAAAGTGGACTGATGAGGATCAACTAGTTTTAAATAAACTGGAAGGGCTGGATGTGCCGGTTATTCTACTAGTTAATAAAGTAGATAGAGTAAGTGATAAAGATCAGTTGTTACCTTTTATTAGTGATATTAGTAAGAAATATGATTTTGCAAATGTCATCCCTATTTCAGCAACGCAGGGTGACAATGTTCAACAGCTCGAAGATTATATATTAACCCGATTGCCAGAAGCGCCGCCTTTTTTCCAGCAGGATGAATATACAGATCGAAGCACACGGTTTTTAGTGGCTGAGATTATTCGAGAAAAACTAGTTAGAGAGTTGGGTAATGAATTGCCTTATCAAACAACTGTAGAAATTGAACAGTATAAAGATGAAGAAAAAATCACACGTATACATGCATTGATTCTGGTGGAGACAAAGGGACAGAAAATTATTGTTATTGGTGATAAAGGTGCACGTTTAAAAAGTATTGGTTCTAAAGCACGAAAAGATATTGAAAACTTAATTGATCGTAAAGTATTTTTACAGTTATGGGTTAAGGTTAAATCCGGATGGTCAGACAGTGAAGCTTCGTTGCGTAGCCTGGGATATGATGCAGATTAATCTTATATCTGAATTGCCACACAGACACAGTGTGCACAGAGACATTTCTTTATGTATTAAATTATAATTTAATACAGGCTTTAGCATTGTACAAAACTATATTCTATTTATGCTTTTAAAAGCAGCCTCTGTGTACTCTGTGGCTTCGTGGCAAAAAAAGTAAAATAAAACTATGAGAGTTCAGGATCAACCAGCATATATTCTCCATCATCGTGCCTTCCGCGACACCAGTCAAATATTAGAAATTATCACAGCGGATTATGGTCGTCTGTCATTGATGAGTCGTGGCAGTAGGGGAGCAAAATCACGTTTAAAAAGTATACTGCAGCCTTTTAGACCGTTACTTGTTGGCTGGTCAGGTAAAGGTGAGATGCCAACTTTAACCGGTGCTGAGCCTCAATCAGTTAAGACATTGATGTTAACCGGTAAAGCATTACCCAGTGCATTTTATGTTAATGAATTAATCATAAAGCTTCTACATAAACATGATGTGCATGAGCGAGTGTTTCAGCTTTATGAATCTATAATTCGATTATTGGCAGATAAAAATGAGGTTGAACCAATACTCAGGTTATTTGAAAAGCAGTTACTTGAAGAACTTGGTTTTGGTTTGAATTTAGCTATTAATGCAGAAACCAATGAGGCGATATTGGCTGATGAGGAATATGCTTATTACCTCGAGCATGGGCCAGTTAGTTTATCCTCCGTGCATGATGAATCCTATATTTTAAAGTTGCATGGAAAAAGTTTACTGGATCTGCATGCAAATACGCTTGATAGTGAACAGTCTTTGAGAGATGCAAAAAGGCTTATGCGTTCTATTTTACATTATTACCTTGAAGGTAAACCGATTAAAAGCAGGGAGCTATTTCGGTGATTAACAAAATAGCCACTTAATATTCACTAATAAACTGTATTAAGCCTTAATTCCACCTAACAAGGAAGTGTGACTCGATTGATTACCTTTCGAGTTATAGGTTTCATCGGCCTGTTCATTGCGACCGCTTAGAATGCTAAGAATATCCTGATTTATCTGGCTGCGTTTATTAATCAGGCGTCCATTGATTTCATTTAGTTGCTGGCACTCAGAAATAATCTGACGAGTTAAGTCCCATTGTTTTATCAGAGGCTGGTTATTGCTACTGGCTATAAAGTCATTGAAGTTTTCATTCGTTGAACTTGCTGCGCGTTGTTTGTCCAGCTGATTTAACTGATCGAGTATGAGCTGTTTTTCAGACGCAATCTGATTGAGTTTATCGAGTCGATTTTCATTCAAGGCCTGCTTTTCCTGCTTTAGGCAGTTAACTAACTGTTGGCTATGCTGTTGAATGTTCTTTAAGAGAGAGAGTAGAGCCGTCATAAGGTTTCCGTTTAACTATGTGTATTATTCGAGCAGTGATTGCTCCAGATTGATTAGATTTACTGCTATTTTTTCTGCATCTAATGGGTAGTTGCCGTTGGCAATTTCCTGTTTGATAGAATCTACCTTCGACTGGTCAATGGCAGGGCTATCTTTTAACTGCTGTTGTAAACCCGAAACCTGTTGTGATTCCTGTGACAGGCTGACAGTATCTTCATTGCTAGTACGACTCGTAGAGCCACTTTCAGTGCTGTTACTCGCATTATTAGACTGGGTTCTCTCAGTATTGCTGTTAACTGAGCCGGCTACTGATCTGCCTAGTGGGTTAATTGGATTTGTCATAACTTTCTCCGGGTGTAAACACCTGATTTTTACTCTCTCGCAGTCTTTATCGGCCGACTATAAAATAACTTTAGCTAAAATATGATATTAATTTATGCTGACTACACCCGCTTCTTTAATAATGCCTTCTACGATCCGTTTAGATGAAGAGTTTTTAACTTGAATTCTTTCTCCCTTTGCACCATTGTTCATAGCTGTTCCAGTCATTTTTACCGAATATCCAGCATTTTCGGCAACAATAGATACAAGTTCGCCTCTTTTTACCAGAGTAGGCGCTTTTACGTAGTTAGCTTTGATTATACGATTCTGAGGCAGACGGCGTTTTAACTGTTTACCAATTAAATGCTTTCTACTGGTAAAGTATCCATATTTAATACGGCTTAAATCCTCTTCTACAGCTTGCAGGTCATCTTTTCTTATAATATGGCCTTTAGTTAACGGGCTAGCTGTTTGAATGACTTTTCCGTAGAGACTTATTTGTGCACTTAAATAAACAGTCCACGGGCTAGTGCTGTTACAGCGTAAATGCACGGTTGTTTTACCGGCAAAATCACTGCCAGGAGCTAAAGTAGCCGTTAGTGGAAGAGGGCATTGCGATAGTTTGAGCCTGGAATCCAGTTGTCCCATTTTGATATTAATTCTGGAAAACTGAGATTTATTGATATTTGCGTCAAGAAACTGTCGGGCAGTATTTGCGATATCCTGATGATTATGTAAGCTTTGTTTACCTGAGGCTGTAAGAGTGGGGTCTGCGAATGAGCTGCTTATTATGACGATATTTAATAGAAAAGAGCTATAAATAGCGTATTTACTCAACTTTACAGACCCGATGTTCATGTCGAATTAACCTCGTTTAATAATTCTTGTATGTATTCAAACAGTTCGTTGCTGTAACCGGCCATTTCCTGAATTTTATTAACCGCGGCATCTGTTTGACCCTGCAATGCTAAAGATGCAATTTCTTTGCCAATTTCATGTACGCGGGCATGTGGCTGTTCCATTTGTTTGAAAGCATCAAGATCGCCGAAGTTTTGATCACCTTTACTGTAATACCACTGACCTAAACGGCATTTAGTATGATCCACAAGTTCATCCTCAGGAATAATCTCTCCGCCCATGGCCATCGTCGCAAGACGAATCTTCCAGGTGATGTGGTCAGCTTTTACTGTTTGTAACAAAACCTGATCCTGATTTAAAGCAGCTAAATGATTAAACTGATTCAAAATAGCCATGTTTAATTGTTTGGTATGATGTGTAATATCATCAACTTGCTGGTTTTCGTGTTGTACTGCTAGTGTAATTTCATTCAGTTTTGAAGCCATTTCTGCGGATACAGCCTGCTGTTCGTCTGCAGATGCCGATATAGTTTGCACCTGCTCGGTTACATCGTTAACAACAGCTGTGACGTCACCGAGCGCCATGGCTACAGTTTCCAGGCTATCAAGGCTTTTGGTTAACCGGTCCTGACTTGATGTCATTGAACCACTAACTTCACCCATCAAAGAATTCATGGTGTTGGTTACAGATTCAATTTCTACCGTTGCATTTTCAGTTTTAGATGCGAGCTGTTTAACCTCGTCAGCAACCACAGCAAAGCCTCGACCGGCTTCTCCAGCGCGCGCTGCCTCAATTGCAGCATTTAGTGCAAGTAGGTTGGTCTGGTTAGCAATGCCGCGAACAGTGGCGGTTAGATTGTTTATTTCATCGGTAAAGCCGGCAAATTTCTGTACTTCACCAAACATGGATGACATAGCGGTTTCAAGCAGGTCCATATCTCCCATCATAGATGATATAGCCATATTGCCTTCTTCGGTTTTACTATAACTTTCAATCGCTCTCTGTGCGGTTGATGTTGAAGATTGTGATATTTCAGAGGCGGTAGCGGCCATTTCTTCTGTTGCCGTGGCAACACTCGCTATAGCATCATTAATGCTGATGGCTTCTTTCTGCAATAGCATGTTTTTGTTCAAAATTTCATAAGTTTCTGAGAGGCTATCAACGCCTGATTCAGCTACGCTAGCAATCTTTTGATTGTGATCTTCAATAGTGGAAATAATATCTGCAATGGCAGATGTCGAGCCAGGGTTATCATTCGTTAATTGCTTGAGCCGTTTGACATCAGAATCTAATGCGGCTTTAAGTATCGGCAGTACAAGTTTTGTCAGAATAAATGGACTGGGCATGCGTCTCTCATTAACTTTATTATAATTTTTGTATCGGTTTGGCGTTATTTACTAGCACTTCACACTATATAGACTAATATCTTAATTAAACCTATAAAATATCTGAATTAGTGAAGCCAGTTATTTTGAGTATAGATTAAAAAAATGAAACTATGCATTTAATTATTAAGCATTATTATTTTGACAGTAAGCGTGCAAGATAAATGAATCATCCAAAAATCACTATTGGGAGTCTTAAATGGCAGGTGTATTAGATAGTGTTGATAGTCGTACCCAGCTGGCTGGAACAAACCGACTCGAACTATTGCTTTTCAGGCTACAGGGGAAGCAGCGTTATGGTATTAACGTGTTTAAAGTGCAGGAAGTTATACGTTGCCCCAAGTTAACCCATATGCCAAGAGCCAATCACAGGGTTGTTGGTGTTGCGCATTTGAGAAATCGAACCATACCTGTAATTGATTTAGGTTTGGCTATAAGCAATGAGCCGATAAAAGATCGAGAAAACAGTTTTGTTATCGTTACTGAATATAACCGTTATATTCAGGGCTTTATGGTTGCTGGTGTTGATCGTATTACTAATATGGGTTGGAAAGAAATTTTGCCTCCACCCAAGGGTAGTGGAGCAAGTAGTTATCTGACAGCGGTTACTCATGTTGATAATGAGATGATAGAAATCCTTGATGTGGAGCGTGTATTTGCTGATATCATGGGGGTTAATGAAGAAATATCAGAAGGCGTGCTGGATGGCGCAACTGAATTCACGGATGAAAAACCTAAACATATACTGGTCGTTGATGATTCATCTGTAGCACGTAACCAGATTAAAAGAGTATTAGAAAAAGTTGGCATTGAAGTCACGATGGCTAATGATGGACTGGAAGGATACGAAGCGTTAGAAAAAATGCTCGAAGATGGTAAACCCTTGAGTGAGAAAATTGCGCTGGTTATTTCGGATATAGAGATGCCACGAATGGATGGTTATACGCTTACTACAAAAATACGTAAAGACCCACGGATGAAAGATCTCTATGTTATGTTGCATACATCTTTAAGTGGAGTGTTTAATAATAGTATGGTGGAAAAAGTGGGAGCAAATCATTTTGTACCCAAGTTTAAACCAAATGAGCTTGCTCACTCTGTTATTAATGTTATTAATAATAAAGAACCATCTGAAGGTATGGAAAATATTTCAGATGGTTAATTTTCCTGTAGAATCTATAACAAAAATACAATAAAGAGAATAAGCCTCTGTTGAGAGGCGGATTAAATTTCATATGACAGCAAGCTTTTCCCCCGATGAGTATAAAAATTTTCAGATTTTTCTTGAAAAAGCATGTGGTATTGTCTTAGGTGAAAATAAGCATTATCTGGTTTCCAGTCGTCTTAATCGGTTAATGAAAGAGGGTAACATCCCTACTTTACAGGGTTTGGTTGATGCGCTTAATAAGTCAATAAATTCTGCGTTACGTACCAAAGTTATTGAGGCGATGACAACTAATGAAACTCTCTGGTTTCGAGATACCTATCCATTTCAGGTTTTAAGTCAGACTATATTCGAAGATTATAAACAGCAGAAGAAAAATGCCATTCGTATCTGGTCAGCTGCTTGCTCAAGTGGACAGGAGCCTTATTCGATCAGTATGACGACGGATGAGTATTTGAAAAAAAGCCCGGGTTTTAAGGTTGATATTGTTGCCACGGATATATCTCAGGAAATTTTAAATGCAGCAAAAATGGCAAAGTATGATGCTTTGGCTTTAGCTAGAGGGTTATCAGAAGAGCGAAAGCGCCAGTATTTTTCTCAGGTAGGAGATCAATGGCAGGTAAACGCTAATATTCGAAGTCGAGTTAATTTTCGTGAAGTAAACTTGCTTCAGAGTTATGCCGCTTTAGGTAAGTTTGATGCTATTTTCTGTCGAAATGTTCTAATCTACTTTTCAGCTGAATCCAAAACAGACATTCTTAATCGTATGGCCGATGCATTAAGCCCTCGAGGTTTTTTAATGTTGGGGGCATCTGAATCAATCTCTCAATATTGTGACCGATTTGAGATGGTAAGGGCGAGTACAGGTGTTGTGTATCGTCTTAAGTATGCTTGAACATATAGTCGTAAGTCATAAGTCATAAGTCAAAACCTTCAGGTCTATATTAAAGTTTTCGTGTTTTGTATTTCCATATGTTTGATGCTTGAAACTTTTTATTTTCTGATTTCTTTTCCGCCTGGCGGCAACACTTGCCGCTTATTCAATGTATCTATTGCCCCTTTATCTCTAAGTTATTGAAAAATAT
>Ga0316206_1002208_pt1 | contig 13813 bp, 12 predicted proteins | sample 6monthpyrite_MG_FD_204942 | JGI IMG/M metagenome (GOLD analysis project Ga0316206, IMG submission 204942) | Microbial mat bacterial communities from mineral coupon in-situ incubated in ocean water Damariscotta River, Maine, United States -... | ecosystem: Environmental > Aquatic > Marine >...
TACCACATGGGACAGGGCGCTAAAAAGCAGCGGACTGTCCCTGATGGTCATGTTCCTTAACAGGGCAACTGAGCATCGAGAAAAACAATTAACTAAACGTCTGCTTCTGGCTAGTTTGAGTCATTGCTTACTGCCAGAGTATATTGGCGCTAATAGATTAACCTGTAAGATGAAGTCTGAGCTAGTACACTATAGACGTCTCTTTCACACCCTCTTTTTCCAAGAGGGCGCAAAGTTGAAAAGATGCAAATATTTAGATTAACTCATCGGTATGAAAAGTTTATCACCAACCCCTAAATTATCGCTGCGTAAAGAATTACGCGTGCGTAAATGTGAAACAGGCATTCCAAACCGGTCGCTAATCTGCGCCAATGTATCACCCTTTTTAATCGTGTAATGCTCCTGCGCCTCAGACAACCAGGTGCCCGGTGGTGCTTTGCGCGCAAAGTAGTCATTTACCCCACGTAATATCGCTTTCGCCACCTTATTTTGATGAGCACGGCTGCGTAGCTTACGCTCTTCTTTAGGATTCGATATAAATGCGGTTTCTAGCAATATTGCCGGAATATTAGGTGCTTTCAACACCGCGAAACCCGCCTGCTGCACTTTCTTTTTATGCACTCGCCCCACACGACCGAGTTCATTTAAAATTTCGTCACCAATATCCAGACTCGATTCAATGGTACCGGTTAACGATAAATCGAGCAGCACCTGACGTACCATTGCATCCTGATGATTTAAATCCACATCACCGAATAACAAATCAACTTTGTTTTCTTTCTCCGCTAACAAACGTGCCGACTCGGAAGTGGCTCCGCTGACAGACAATGCGTACACTGATGCACCGCGGGCACGGGCATCCGGGAATGAATCCGCATGAACTGAAATCATTAAGTCAGCATCCAGCTCATGGGCACGTTTTATGCGTTCACGCAACCGCATGAAGCGGTCTGAGCGACGAATCAATTCGCCTCTCATGCCTTTCGTGGCATCAATCTCTTTTTTCAGGCGTTTGGCAATTTGTAACGTGACGGTTTTTTCATGGGTACCTAAGCGCCCCGTTGCACCCGGGTCATTTCCACCATGGCCCGCATCAATCGCCACCACCACATCACGTAGCTTTTTCTTTTGGGCGACGACTTTTTTACGTGTTTCTACCGGCTCTTTTACGTCAATAACTAAACGATAACCATTTTCACCTTTAGGTTCTAATAGAAAACTATTGGGCGTCGTGCGAGATTTAAGGTCGAGTACGATTCGTAAATCGTGTAACTCACGTACACCGGTGCGAATACCCTTAAGTTGTGGGCTGTGCATTTCTTCCAGCACACCCGCGTGCATTAAGCGGGTTTGCTTTAAATCGATAACCAGTCGTTCGGGTTTGTGCATGCTGAAAAGTGAATAATCAACCGAACCATCCAGATCAAAAACCAGACGGGTTTTATTGGGCTCACGGGACATACGAATATTTTCAACTTTCGTATACGAGCTGCCAGCCTGGCTTATTACCGGGGCAGCCGCAAGCGCACCCATGCCAGCAAGCTGACGGGTTAACTGTGATATAAATTTACGTCGCTGTTTTTCCATCTCACACCTCAAAACATCTGAGTTACGGTTTCATCATTTCAACGCAGGTTTACTGCATTCATAACACAGTTTGGCAAATATTCTGAGAATTGCAAGTGCGAATCACTATTTTTATTAATAATTTTAATGAGATAGGAGATATTCCTAACCTAATTAATTAGATAGAGATTGTAATATGTCCTGGCCTTTGTCGGTATTTGCACTCAATATGCAATGCCTGCCCTGCTCACCAGCCAGATTTTGATAGCTCAGTTGAATCAATACATCCGCAACCGGTAAATAGCCCTCGGCTCTCTCCGGCCACTCAATCAGACAGATCGACTGACCATCGAAATAGTCACGTCCACCGGCATATTCCAGCTCATCCGGGGTGCCGAGTCGGTATAAATCGAAATGATATATTTGTTGATTATCAATGAGATAGGGTTCGACCAATGTGTAAGTCGGGCTTTTAACATTGCCCTTAAACCCAAGAGATTGCAGGAAGCCCCTGACCAGAGTGGTTTTACCGGTACCCAGGTCGCCGTCGAGAAAAATCACCGTACCCATTGGCGTTTTGAGCGCAATGCGGGCTGCGAGTTTTAACTGCTCAGCTTCGTTTCTAAGAAAAAATTCGAGTGATTTCATAGCGGCGAATTATGCTGTAATTCTAATTTAACCGCTAGTCAGCATTCATCAGCCGGCGAATATGCGGATATAAATCGTTGGCTAATAAACCGATTTGCCCATCCTGCGACGCCATGTCTCCCGCCAGGGCGTGAATGCAAACCCCTAGCTGACTGGCCAATGCCAGCTCATAGCCCTGTGCTATTAAACTTGCGATGATTCCGCTGAGCACATCACCCATCCCCGCAGAAGCCATGCCCGCATTTCCATAGGAGCACAAATGGGTTAATGAGTCCGCTGTCTGCACTAATGTGCCTGAGCCTTTGAGCACAATGCAGCCACCATATTGTAATTGCAATAATTCTGCACTGGTAAAGCGCGACGCCTGAATAACTGCGGATGTTTCACCTAATAAAGCCGCGGCTTCTCCCGCATGTGGTGTGAGCACCCAATTACTTTGTGGAGCATCTTGCTCATTTAACAAGCGTAAAGCCCCCGCATCCAGCACTTTTGGCGCAGAACTTTGCAGTGCACAGGCCAATAAGTTATGCGACCACATACTGTCAGATAAGCCCGGTCCCACCACAATCACGCTCACTTTTGATAACAGATCCGCTGGCAGATGCCCATCAGCCGTACCAACGAACATTAATTCGGGGCGGCCAGCTAACACACTACTGGCATGTTCGGCATGGCTCACAACCGTCACTAGCCCTGCGCCACTGCGTAGTGCGGCTTCCCCCGCCATCCGAACCGCGCCGGGCATGCCTTTATCGCCACCCAATATCAACACATGCCCAAGCTGATGTTTATGGGCACTGGCTTTGCGGGGTTGCAGACATTGCTTTAAAAATTCCCAATCGAGTAACTCAGCTTGCTCAGGTTGACGAGAATAGACACCCGCGGGCAGTGACAGGTTATCAAATAAAATGTCCCCACAATAATCCACACCCAAATGGGTAAACAGGCCTTTTTTCAAGCCGATAAATGTCATAGTAGAGCGGGCTTGTATGGCACAACCCAGCACGTTACCGGTGTCCGCACACAAACCAGATGGAATATCGACGGCTATCACCGGCTTAGCACTAGCATTAATCGCGTTTATTAATTCTGCCCACTCTCCTTCCACCGCTCGCTGCAAACCCGTACCGAGTAAGGCATCAACCACAACATCGGTTTGTTGCAGCAATGACTGAGAGTACTGACTGGATTGATGGGTCAATGAGTGCCAGTCTTTCCAGGCGGTTTTAGTATCACCCGTTAATTTATCAGCATCAACCAGGCTTATGACTTTGACATTTAAACCTGCCAGCTGCGCCAGCTTTGCAACCACATAGCCATCACCTGCATTGTTACCACCGCCACAACACACCAAAATTTGTTTGGCTAAAGGATAGGTATTTTGCAGGTGATCAAAGGTTGCTTTGCCCGCACGCTTCATTAACTCATAGCCAGAAATTTTAAACTCATTAATGGCAATACTGTCGAGCTTGCGGACGGCTTCGGCGCTGTACAATTTTATCGGTGATGGATTATCAGATAGTGTATTCATTTTTGTATGATGCTTAATCTGTGATTTAAATGCAATTTAAATATCAGAACTTCACGCCTCTTAGAAAAAGAGGGGTTGGGGGAGATTTTTTTGAAAATATTCCTGGAATATTTTCTGAATGATTTATTGGAAGTATTTAAACAGTTAAAAACAACAACGTTATTTTATGAGCTTTAAAAATGCGCAATTAAGCTCATCGCGTAATTTAAAATATGACTTCGCCCGCAACAGCTCTATCACACACTCCGCCGTACACAAACCATCCTTAAGTTGATTTCGCCTTAAATTATATTGAGACCCATGTTCAGGCGTTAGTTGGATGCGGGGCAAGTTTTGTAAATAAGGGCTACGATTAAACATTTTTCGCGCTTCCTGCCAGGTACTGTCAATCAGGATAAATATTTCAAATTCTTTTATATTCTGAACGGGTTTATTATCTACAACTGATTGTAACTCTGATTCAGGATAAACCAGTGCGATTTTTTCAGATGCAATTAACTGCAGTAATTTTTTATTCGGATGGGTGCGTTGCCAAATAATGGTTTGCGTATTTGGAATCAGCAGTTGAACGAGCTGTCCGGTATTGGTTTTTTTTGAAACTTCGCGCGAATGGGTGAGTAATATTAATTGCATCGATGTGTATTATTACAACACATCAAGATGAAATCCAATACAAATTCATTTCAAAACAAACGCTGAATTCGATATTAAATATTAGGCCACAATTATTTGATCACGACCATCATTCTTTGCGCTATACATAGCCGAATCAGCACGACTAAATAAACTTTCGCTAGTATCATCAACATTTAAACTCGTCATACCGATACTCACACTCAAATCTAATCGTTTGTCTTCTACCTGCATATCAATATCTCGTACAGATTTCAAAATACGATCCGCAATAATAAACGAATTTTCAACATCGGTGTTACCAATTAAAACCACAAATTCTTCACCACCATATCGATACAATAAATCAGATGAACGAATACATTTTTGAATAGTGTCGGCGATCATTTTCAAAGCATCATCGCCTACTTTATGGCCGTAGGTATCATTCACTTTCTTAAAAAAATCAATATCAATTATCAGCATTGAAAATGCATACTCATGACGATGAGCCAGGCTGATTTCACGATCCAGTGAATCATCAAATGTGGTGCGATTATTAACACCGGTTAAAGCATCCCGATGAGCCAGAGCGATAGCTTGTTGAAATTGAATAGCATTGCGTAGTGGATGAATCAAAATACTTAAAAAGCTCTCCAGCAAAACCAGTTCAGACTCGCTGAATTTACGTCCGCGAAACATTTTTAACTGACCTAATTTAATCTCTTCAATATGCAAATTGTAAGAACAACTATGACCTTTTTGGCGGGACACATTAATCTGAGTCTGGGTTTCTTCACTGTGGTAAGCAAATCCATCAAACATGAAATAGGCATGAATATGTTCCATAAACTTATTCACCATCCACTCCAGATCTAACGACATTTGCAGTGACATCGCCAGGTCAAGTCGAGCCTGCTGCTCATATTGATAGTTGTAACTTTTCGGCTCAGCCTTTTCAATATTGCTAAAAATACTTTTGACTTCTTTCAACTCTTTGATCATTTCCTGAGTTGAAGTCGATGTAGATGTTTGAGTCAGCATGCGGTGATTCCAGTTTATGTCTTAATCACCAACACAGCGATAACCGTGCCAACTCAACAAAAACCACAAATACTCCTTATATTTCAATAAGTTATGATTTCTAATTAGATTAAACATTAGTAATACAACCACTTACTGGGCATGGCAAACCGGAGAATGACAGAATTATGACGGCAATTAATTGCCGCTTATATACTGAAATAGAGAATGAGTCGGCTTCTCAGGCAACAATTTATGGCATAAAAGCCATTCATTCGGGTGAGAATTATGAACGCAACCTTAAATGGTGTTATTGCGCGATCGGCAATAAACACGCCCCCACCGAACCCGGCAAACAGGTTTGTCCATTGACCCAGATGGCATGATCAAATATCGCCTGCTTTAAAATAGCACCCTGAAGCAAACTGCCTGCGAGTTCTGAATAAGATAGATCGGCAGCCGTCAAATTCGCTGACTGCAAATTCGCACGGCGTAAATTCGCGCCTTTTAAGTTAGTATTTTGCAGTTGTGCGGAAATAAGAATTGACTGTGACATGTCTGCATAGGCCAGATCGGCACCCTGCAATTGAGTTGCAGATAAATCGGCACTCTGTAATTTAGCACCTCGAAAATTAACCTGGCGTAAATTACGATTACGTAAATTTTCCCCTTGCTTATCACAGCCGGACCAGTTTATACCCGGCTCAGCCCTTGCGTTACAATCCGCAAGCTTAATGCCGTCGTCAGACATACCTATATAAAAACCCATAAAAAGTAAGCCGAGCACACTGACAATGCCCGCATAAATTAATTTTTTCTGAGGTTTTGAATTTCCTTTATTTAATAATTCATCACGAATTTGACGATGCAACTGAATGAGTTGATCTTCATCTTCACGACGCTCATCAATGTTTTCATTGTTCTGCATTAACGAGCTTCGTTCATCTTCTCGAACACGGGCCAGCATCAGGGCGCGATCCCCCTGACTGGTTCCCGCTTCTTTAACGACATCCGGCACCATCGCTGGATAAGCGCTCACTGCTGTCCAGTTTTTTTTATCCTGACTAATTTGCGTGTCGAGAGTGATGCGCCCCAGAATAAGATAGGAGCCAATCAGTTTATTGGGAAATGGCCCCTGTATCTTTGAGTCCAGCTTGATATACCAACGGCCTTTTGATGCTTTCATGATCTGCAATCACATTTGAGGTTTATTTCAGTTAGTAAAAATATAGCAATAAATGATCCAACGCGCTCATCTGATAAACTCATACTAAGCAGTGTTAAGCTGCAAACCGCGAAAATACTAGGGTGTTAAAACCTTAACGCCGCCCATATAAGGCTGCAAAACATCCGGTACTACAATGCTGCCATCTGCCTGCTGATAGTTTTCCAGCACCGCAACCAGTGTTCGCCCTACGGCTAAACCAGAGCCATTTAATGTATGCAGTAATTCCGGTTTACCGGTTTGCGGGTTGCGCCAGCGGGCCGACATGCGACGCGCCTGAAAATCCTGGAAATTACTAATCGATGATATTTCACGATACGCCTGTTGCCCCGGTAACCAAACTTCCAGATCAAAGGTTTTAGCCGATGAGAAACCCGTATCCCCTGCGCATAATGTGAGCACCCGGTAAGGTAATTTTAGCTTTTGTAAAACAGCTTCCGCATGACCCACAATTTCATCCAGTGCCGCCCATGAATCTTCGGGTTTTACTAACTGCACCATTTCGACTTTTTCAAACTGATGCTGGCGAATCATGCCGCGGGTATCGCGACCATAAGAGCCGGCTTCCGATCGAAAACACGGCGTATGTGCGGTAAACTTAACCGGCATATCTTTGGCTTCAATAATTTCACCGCGCGCGATATTGGTGATAGGCACTTCAGCTGTGGGAATTAAGAAGTATTCGCTTTCGCCTTTTAAGGCAAATAAATCTTCTTCAAATTTTGGTAACTGCCCGGTACCTTTCAGGCTATCTGCATTAACTAAAAAAGGCACATACACTTCCTGATAACCGTGTTCGTCTATATGTAAATTCAGCATGAATTGAATTAATGCACGGTGCATACGCGCCATATTGCCACGCATCACAACAAAACGTGAACCGGTCAGTTTTGCCGCGGTTTCAAAATCTAACCAATCGTTAGGTGCTCCAAGCTCTACATGATCTTTAGGTTCAAAGTCCAGTTGTGTTGGCTCACCCCATTTTCTAATTTCGATATTATCATCTTCACTTCTCCCTTCCGGCACGGAATCGTCCAGCAGGTTTGGCATACCCATGACCATCTCATGAATTTGTGCTTGTACTTCATCGAGTTGTTTTTTTGCCGCGTCAAGATCATCACCCAGCGTTGACACTTCAGCCAATAACGGTGCAATGTCCTCACCACTGGCTTTGGCTTTGCCGATGCTTTTAGATTTTGTGTTACGCTCGTTTTGTAAGTCCTGGGTTTTCACGGACAGGTCTTTGCGTTTTACTTCGAGTTCGTTAAATAATTTCACATCGAGTTCATAGCCGTGTTTTGCTAAGTTTTTAGCTATGGATTCTATGTCGGTTCTTAATCGTTTTGGGTCTAGCATTTTTTATATTCTATTCTCTTTAGTGTTCTGTCATTCGCGATTATTTCTATCGGGAATTTAGTGTTTTTAGGTCGCTGGATCCCTGCCTTCGCAGGGATGACGCCTCGCATTTTATTTGGACCGAATCATCACGTTTTATTTTAATGATTTACAAATTAATTTCTTCCCATAAATCATGCCAATACGGGTTATTTTCTTCTATTAAGTTTTTCTTCCAATCTCGCTTCCATGCTTTTATTTGTTTTTCGCGGGTTATTGCTAAACACATGTCAGTATGTATTTCATAATAAACCAATAATGTTACATTATACTTTTCGGCAAACCCATCAACAAACTTCTGCTTATGTTGCCATACACGCTTTATTAAATTACTTGTAACACCCACATAGGTTGTACCATTTCTTTTTGAAGCCAGAATATAAACCGCCGGTTGCTTAGTCATTTCGCAAACTCCTTTTGCTTGTTCTTTTGCTTGTTCTTTTGCTTGTTCTTTTGCTTGTCATTCCTGCGAAGGCAGGAATCTAGTGTCTGTAAGATTTAAAGTCACTGGATTCCTGCCTTCGCAGGAATGACAATAACTATTATAAATCAAACCATCGACTTAGCCCAAACCGTACCCACCCAAACTGCAGCAATACACACGACAACATTCAACAACACATTTAATAATGCCCGCTGAATTAACCCCTGTTGCAGTAAATCCACCGTATCCCAGGAGAAAGTTGAGAAGGTCGTTAAGGCGCCTAACACGCCTACCACCAGGCCTAATTTAACATCCTGCGAGACATTAAATTTTTCGATTAATAAAACCGACAATAAACCAATCGCCAGTGAACCGATTACATTCACGACCAGTGTTCCGTAGGGAAAACTTCGTCCAAACCAGTTGTATACTCCGGACGAAATCGAGTAGCGCAACACGGCTCCCAGTGCGCCACCCAGTGCCACAAATAACAGGGTTTTCAATCTAGGCTACTGTAATAGGAATAAATTTATCCGCCACGTCTTTATATTCCGCTATTTCATGGAAATTTAAGTAGCGATAAATTTCATCCGACATGGGCTCAATGTCTTTGGTATATTGCACATATTCTTCCATCGTCGGAATGCGTCCCACTATGCCCGCGACCGCACTTAACTCTGCCGAGGCTAAATACACATCTGCACCATTACCTAAACGATTTGGAAAGTTACGCGTTGAAGTAGACATAACCACTGCATTATCAGCAACCCGTGCCTGATTCCCCATACAAAGTGAACAACCTGGCATTTCAGTTCGCGCCCCGGCTTTACCGAAAATGCTATAGACACCCTCTTCGGTTAACTGTCGCTCGTCCATTTTTGTGGGTGGCGCAATCCACATACGAGTGGGAATATTATTGACGTTTTCCAGCACTTTACTGGCTGCGCGATAGTGACCAATATTGGTCATGCATGATCCAATGAACACCTCATCAATTTTTTCACCTGCAACATCCGACAAGGTTTTCACATCATCAGGATCATTCGGGCAAGCCAGAATGGGTTCTTTAATTTCATTTAAATCAATTTCTATAACTTCTGCGTACTGCGCATCCGCATCGGCTTCTATTAATTGCGGATCTTTCAGCCAGTCTTGCATGGTATCAATTCTGCGTTGCAATGTGCGCTGATCTTCATAGCCATTGGAAATCATCCACTTCAACAAAGTCACATTTGAATTTAAATATTCAATAATGGGTTCTTTGTTTAAGTGCACCACACAGCCATTGGCTGAACGCTCGGCGGACGCATCAGATAACTCAAAAGCCTGTTCAACTTTTAAATCAGGTAGCCCTTCAATTTCTAACACGCGGCCATTAAAGACATTCTTTTTGCCTTTTTTCTCTACCGTCAATAAACCTTTTTGAATGGCCACATACGGAATCGCGTTAACTAAATCGCGTAGCGTTACACCGGGTTGCATTTCACCTTTGAATCGCACCAATACGGATTCGGGCATATCTAATGGCATCACACCTAAAGCTGCACCAAAAGCCACTAAACCTGAACCTGCGGGGAAACTAATGCCCATCGGGAAACGGGTGTGCGAATCACCGCCCGTGCCCACGGTGTCCGGTAAAATCATACGATTTAACCAGGAGTGAATAATACCGTCACCGGGGCGCAGCGCAACACCTGAACGAGACTGCATAAAGTCAGGCAAATTGTGTTGCAAATTAATATCCACCGGCTTGGGATAAGCCGCCGTGTGACAGAAAGACTGCATCACTAAATCGGCCGAAAAACCTAAACAGGCCAGCTCTTTTAATTCGTCGCGGGTCATCGCGCCGGTGGTATCTTGCGAACCGACTGTCGTCATTTTAGGTTCGCAATAAGTACCGGGGCGAATGCCTTCTACGCCGCAAGCACGCCCGACAATTTTTTGCGCCTGAGTAAAACCTTTACCTGTATCTTGCGGGTTAATCGGTTTGAGAAAGATATCAGTATCGCCCAGGCCCAAATGTTCACGTGCACGGGTCGTTAACCCTCGACCAATGATTAATGGAATACGGCCGTTCGCGCGCACTTCATCTGGCATGGTTGAGGGGCGCAAGTCAAATTTGCAAACCTCACTGCCGTCCTCAGCTACCACAACGCCATCGTAAGGTTTGATGGTAATCACATCTCCTGTTTGCATTTTTTCTACATCACATTCAATCGGTAATGCACCGGAGTCCTCTGCTGTGTTAAAAAATATCGGGGCAATTTTGCCACCTAAAACAACCCCACCTTCGTGCTTGTTGGGTACAAACGGAATCGACTCACCCATATACCAGAGCACCGAGTTAATCGCAGATTTACGCGAAGAGCCTGTGCCAACCACGTCGCCCACATAGGCAATCGGGTGACCTTTCTTTTTTAAGTCTTCTATGGTCTCTAGTGGATTGTCCATTTTAGTGGCCAGCATCGACTTTGCGTGCAGGGGAATATCCGGACGACTCCAGGCTTCAGTCGCGGGTGATAAATCATCGGTATTGGTTTCGCCGGGTACTTTATAAACGGTAACAGTAATGTCTTTCGCCATTTGCGGCTTGCTGGTAAACCATTCAGCATCGGCCCAGGATTGAACCACCTGCTTCGCAAAATCATTAGATTTAGCTTTTTCGGTTACATCATGAAATGCATCATAAATCAGTAAGGTACGTGATAGCGCTTTAACCGCCGCCGGTGCAGTGACCTCATCATCTAAACAAGCAATTAATGGCTGCACGTTATAGCCACCCAGCATCGTACCCAGTAACTCAGTGGCGTATTCACGTGAAATTAGCTCGCATGCCGTCTCACCTTGAGCAATTGAAGTTAAGAACGCAGCTTTAACATAAGCCGCCTGATCTACACCCGGTGGCACACGATGGACAATTAAATCCATTAATTCCTGAGTATCTTCACTTCCAGGATTTTTGATTACCTCAACCAGATCAGCGACCTGCTGGGCAGTTAGCGCTAGTGGGGGAAGATTTTCTGCAGCGCGTTCTTCAACATGTTTACGATAAGCTTCGAGCACGATTGATTCCTTTATGTATAAGGTTTTTACAATTGGGGCATAGTATACATGTTGATGAAGCCAATTTCCTGTGTGATATCAATCATCTAAATATAATTTTAGGGAACAGACAGCACCCTACTTTAGCATCCCCTAATAAACCAACACTTTCTGTGCTATAATTCGCGACCTCAAAAATGCGACTTAAAAAGTGGGGCTCACTCAAATACATGAATTTTTTAGCACTCTTCCCTTTTCTTAATTGGTTTAAATTAATCAATAAAGACACTTTAAAAGCCGATATGATAGCCGGCATCACCGGCGCCGTAATTGTTCTACCTCAGGGCGTAGCCTTTGCAACCATCGCAGGACTCCCCCCCGAGTATGGTTTATACACCGCAATGGTCACCCCCATTATTGCTGCACTTTTTGGATCTTCGCATCATTTAGTTTCAGGGCCAACTACGGCTATTTCCATCGTCATTTTTTCTGCGGTGAGCAACCACGCAAGTCCTGGCACACCTGAATTTATCTCAATCGCATTAACCATGACCTTTTTAGCCGGTGTATACCAGTTAGCATTTGGTTTAGCGCGTCTTGGCGCACTGGTTAACTTTGTCTCTCATACCGTTGTAATCGGCTTCACTGCCGGCGCCGCTATTCTAATAGCGACCAGCCAAATGAAGCATATTTTGGGTATTAATATTCCCAAAGGTGAATCTTTTATCCACACCTGGATGGATATTTTCAGCAGCATTGGAGACAGTAACGGTTATCTGATACTGATTGCAATTGCCACCCTGTTAACCGCATTAGCCATCAAAAAATGGTTACCCAAAATACCCAATTTATTAATTGGTATGGTTGTGGGAAGTTTTATCGCTTATGCACTTAGAGATACCGGGGCTGACATCAAGTTAGTGGGTGAAATACCGGGGCAATTCCCGCCAATTTCAACACCGGACTTTTCGTTAGATACCATTAAAGCCCTTGCACCTGAAGCGTTTGCGGTTGCCTTATTAGGCTTAATCGAAGCGGTTTCCATCAGTCGCGCCGTCGCAACAAAATCAAACCAGCGAATCAATTCTAACCAGGAATTTATTGGTCAGGGCGCATCCAATATTGTCGGTAGCTTTTTCTCAAGTTATGCGGGGTCCGGGTCATTTACCCGCTCAGGCATCAACTATGAGGCGGGTGCTAAAACGCCAATGTCAGCTATATTTGCCGCGATTTTTCTACTTTTGATTGTATTATTAATTGCCCCTCTAACCGCCTATCTACCGGTTGCCGCAATGGGTGGCGTTATTTTATTGGTCGCCTACAACCTGATTGACTTGCACCACATTGAAATGATTCTCAAAAACAGCCGATCAGAAGCGACTATATTGATTGTTACTTTCTTAAGCACCCTGTTTCTCGAACTGGAATTTGCTATTTACATGGGTGTATTGTTATCACTGGTATTTTTCTTAAAGAAAACATCAACACCGGAGATACCTACTTTATCCATTAATATTGACCCCAAAACGAATAAGCGCTGCTTCATGAATATTAATAAAAAACCCATGAAGCAATGCCCTCAACTTAAAATTATTCGTATTGATATGTCGATTTATTTTGGCTCTATCAACCACATTCAAGACCGTATTTCTCACATCGCAGAAAATGAACGTATCTACAATATTATGATAGATGGCACACGCATTAATTTTATCGACCTTGCAGGTGCCGAAGCCTTAGTGTCTGAAAACAAAATACTAAAACAACATGGCGGTGGTTTATATTTTGTTGGACTTAAATCTTCAGTATATGAGTTTGTCGCTAAAGCCTGCTTTGTTAAAAAAATCGGTGCAGATCATTTTTATGATTCAAAAAGTAGCGCAATCGCAGGCATTTATAAAAAGCTAGATCGAGATATTTGTTCGACTTGTCAGTCACAGATATTTAGAGAGTGTTAATACGCATTTAATAATAAGCTAATTTAGTATTTAGAAAGGCTGCACGTTTTTGTGTGGCCTTTTTTATGTCGGTGAGTTTGTCTGAAAAAACATGAGAGATACCACTAGAATGATATTGTAGCCCCCTCTTTGGCAAAGAGAGGGTTGGGGGAATTTGGTTTGCGCATTTATAACTTAAAGAAAAACTGAGGGGTTTGAGTGCTTAAATCCCCCTCAATCCGCCTTTTTCTAAGGGGGAAGCTATTTAACGAGCTTGTTTTAAAGGTATCGTTTTTTCCGCTATTTCTTGCTCAGGATTTCTTGCTCAGGTAGTCTTCTACCGCGGCGCTAATCGCATCTTCGGCGAGCACCGAGCAGTGGACTTTTACCGGGGGCAGCGCTAACTCTTC
>Ga0316206_1002209_pt1 | contig 13812 bp, 11 predicted proteins | sample 6monthpyrite_MG_FD_204942 | JGI IMG/M metagenome (GOLD analysis project Ga0316206, IMG submission 204942) | Microbial mat bacterial communities from mineral coupon in-situ incubated in ocean water Damariscotta River, Maine, United States -... | ecosystem: Environmental > Aquatic > Marine >...
TAGCGCTGACCTCCAATCATTATCGTGAGATGAAAGAAATCTCCATAAAGCTCGCCACTCAACTTAAAGTCATCGGCCCGATTAATTTTCAATACGCGGTGAAAGATGGGCGTATCTATTGCATTGAGGCCAACCCCAGGGGTTCGCGCACCCTACCCTTCCTCTCCAAGGCGTATAATATCTCTTTACCAAGTTTGGCCACGGATGCCATGTTGGGCGAGGAAATCGCCAATTTCCATAGGGAAGTGGCGAATTTTTTCTGTGTTAAACAATCCACCTTTCCCTTTGATCGTTTCCTGCAAGACAATATTATTTTAGGCCCCAAAATGAGATCCACCGGCGAAACCCTTGGTCTCGACTACGATAAAGATCATGCCATGATGAAATCTTACCTGGGAAATTACCCCCATCTTAAAGAAGTCGGGCGTATTCTTATCAGCCTCGCGGATTATGGAAAATCCGCCATTTTACCCTATCTCAAACCCCTTTCAAAAATGGGCCACGTTTTTGTCGCCACAGCGGGCACTTACCATTATATCAAAAAGCAGGGCATCCCCTGTGAATATGTCGCCAAAATTAAAGAAGAGGGCCAAGGCAAAACCATTCTCGATGTGCTTAAACTCGACGATATAAAAATTGTCTTAAATACCCCTCTCAATCAAAACTCCTCAAAAACCGATGGCGAGCTGATTCGAAATATGGCCATTGCCAATGGTGTGCCCTGCTTTACTCGCATTGAGAATATTCAAGCGGTGATCGATGCCTTGGTGGGCATCCATGGCACAGCGGCCACTCCCGTAGCGCTCCAGGACTTACACCGGGAGAATCTATGAATAAAACCCCCTTGCAAAAAACCATTGTCGCCCTAGACAATATGTCGGAGGTGGATTTACACCATTTCTTAAACCGAGCAAAAGAAGTCCCCATGCTCAAAATCGGCCTAGAAATGTTCTGCTCCCACGGGCCAGATTTTATAAAAAAAATTCACCAGGATTATCAAAAAGAAATCTTTTTAGATTTAAAACTCCACGATATTCCCAATACCGTAAAAAAAGCGATCCGCGCTCTCAAAGGCCTACCCCTGAAATTTCTCACCATCCATTTGAGCGGTGGCCGTGAAATGATTAACCAGGCGGTGGCGCAAGCGCAAGAATCCCTCCCCGACACCCACTTATTAGGCGTCAGCTACCTGACTTCCTTGGCCGCTGAAGATATGCAAATGATTTGGGGAATCCAAGACCCACAGCTCGCCTTTACCAAGATGTTCAAATTGGCATTGAGTACAAAAATCCCCGGGCTGGTGCTCTCGGCACAAGAATTAGCGCTCCTCAATACCTTAGAAGATCAGTCTACTAAATCCTTAATTAAAGTTTGCCCAGGTATCAGATTTGCGGACGAACTGAAAAGCGCCACCAATAACTCCCACACCCAAGACCAAAAACGCGTCGCCACGCCCCAGTCTGCCCTCGCCAACGGCGCTGACTACCTGGTCATTGGGCGCTCTCTCACCCAGGCGCAGGATTTAGCGGCGAGAATCAGCGAATTGCAAATCCCCCCCATCTAGGCGTAAAATAAGAGTATGCCTATAATCTTCACTCTCATGGCCCTCATTTTTAGCCCTCCCAGCTTCGCCATCCGCTGGGCAAAAGTCATCGCAAAAAAAGCGATCGTCTACGCCGGGCCAACCCTAGACTCCCCCATCGGCCATATCAAACGCGGCAAAAAAGTCAAAATTGGCGAAGTCGCAAAAAACCGTGGCCAATCCATCGCCGCCATCATCTCGGGCAAGCTGGTCTATATCAAACTCAGCGATATTAAAATTCTCGGCAGTTCCCGCCAGCGCATAAACACAGACGCAAAAACCCATAAATAAACCCTCATTCCACAACGTTTAGTAATTAGTTCCATGTAAGTTTGGTAATAAGCACGCCTGCTCTTTCTTTTTTTCACGGTAACTTAACAAAGGTAAAAAAGTCAGGCAATGAGCAATGCTTTTGTATATAATGCCCTTTCTAGATACTAAAAAAAGGGTGATAAGTGTTTGCTAAAAAAGAAGGAGAGAAATCCCTAAGAATATGGACAGTAAATTTTCATTTTGTTCTCATACTATTTCCACTTTTATTTCTTATGATGTTTTTATTTCCTTTAATAAACGAGCATGGAAAAGCGCAAGCGAAGCTCTATTACGGGGCCCACTCTCTTTCGTCACTTGACCTCCTTGACCTCCAAGACACTCAATGGGAGGAGGAAGAAGAAGAAGAAGAAGAAGAAGAAAAAGAAGAAGACATTCCTAAAAGGTCATCTCTGCAAAAGCCTCTCTACCATATTTCTCTTTCCTTCACCTCTCTCTTATCGGGGCGCATAACTCCAGTCAGAGGATTTTATGGCCGCGGCCCACTTTATCGATTTATGGCAGATCAGGTCAACCAAGATATACCCGAGGCCGAAGGCCTTAAAACTTTCAAGCTCCTCTCTAACAAATTTCAGGAAAACAACCCACAGATTGATTTAAAGCAATTTACAATTTTTCAGAAGGAGAAATTCCTAAGAGATTATGTCTTAAATTTTTCTGGTATCGAAATTCCAGAAAACCTTCTTTTAAGTGAGATTGCTATTGCCCATGCTATTGAAAACCCTACCCACTGGAAGGAAGATTTTTCCAGGATTAAAAATCATATCACGTTTGATCAAAAAATTTTGATTGCTTCTTATCTAGGTGGAAAATTTTCATCTCAATATAATTCCCAACGTGCAAAAGATGATGGCGACGGTGTCATTTCAATTGAACAAATGCTATTTTCCGTAAAAAATAATATCCCCGGAGGGGTCTGTCGAGATGTCGTCATTGCTCAGACCGAAATTTTAATGGTACTTGGTATCCCTAAAGAGCATATTTACCAAGTATCATACACCACAGCTCGTAAACGCCATTCTACAGTACTCGTCAAAGACCAAAATAATCCTCGGAATATTCTCATCCAAAATTATGATCACATTTCCCAATCTAATGGGGCAACAGGTACGAGTGCGATCTTTCAAAATTCTGCCCAACCCGATTTTGGTTTTCAAAATAATGTCTATGATGCTGATGGGAATTCCTTGGGTGCCCTCCACACTGAACTGGGTGAAATATTATATGAAGTCACAGGGGGAAATGAAGGACGGCCCACTCCTGTCACCAGGCATTCTCTTGTCAAGGTAGCATTAGAGACTCCCCTGGGAAGAGGGAAAATATTTTCTGGCAAAACCCTGAGAGGAGATACTGTAGAAGGAGTTACCCTTAGAAAAGATTTTCTGTATCAAAAAGGAAAAACTAATCTCGCCCTGGTAGGGCTGCAAAGAGAGGGAGAGCGAAGCTATCTTAAACTCATTCAACAGGCCCTCTATATTCGTCTAAAATCGGCCCTGCATGGCCCGTCTTTAACTCATAAACGGTTTTCGCTCAACTCCACTGCTGGCGTAGAGATGGAAACAATGATTATGCAAAATAAAATTAAGCGCCGAGGAAAAATAACCGCAGACGCAGGTCATATTGATTCTCTAGGGAGACCTTATCTTTCCCTCTCTACACTATGGAGAAGCAAAACAAATAAAACTCGGTGGAAGACCGATGTTTTACTAGAAGGCATTATCCATAACTCCCATATAGGCCAATATGCTCTAAAGGATCCTGCTCTTGTTTTTAACATGAGTACCATTCATACGGAAATTGCCCATCAACTAACTCATAGTTTGGTGGTAGTTGCAGAAGCGGGAATGAAGATAAGACCTCTTGGCACTAGTGTTACTTTGACAACAGGACTACTAATGAAATCCTCTGATAAAAAAACCATCCTAACCACTACTTATGCAGCTCCCACAGATAAAGATGTCCCTATTTTTCTGCCAGAATCACAAACAACTCTGCAAATAGGAATTGGCCAAAGCTACCGAAAGTCAAACCTCTACTACCAAATAAAATACTCACGAAATTTGGATACTCAAAAAAGCTCCATAGACAACACTCTAGGCCTTCAATACTAAATAATTTTTCCTTCCCGGGCAGCAGTCAAAAATAAAACATGGACTCTTTATGCGCCTAAGTCCCAGCGGAGATCAGCGCTAGCGCGGAAAAAAAATAAAAAAGGAAAATTTATAGCGTCAGTCTCACTGGAAAAATCTCCTCTCTCTTTAAGATTGTTCTATGTTGCTGCTTAAAGGCACCATTAAAAATGGACAGTGTTATTAAGTTGTGTAAATCTACCTCACATAACTTGGTATTAAGGTCTTTTTAAGGGAGAATCTGTGCAGAAAATATTTTGTTTTTCAATAATTATTCTTTTAATAATTTCGTGTTCAACAATAGGTAAAAACAAGACTACGAATCTGGATTCAACAGAAATATCCATGAGGAAACCAGCTCCTAGTTTTAAATATGAGAGTTTCTATAAAACAGCGAACATCAGTAATTTAAAAATTTCAAAAGATGAAAATACTGTTTATTTTCTTAAGAAAGATCGAGTAGACAATATATATGCTTATAGTACGGTTACAAAAGTTATTACACCAATAACTAAGTACTCTGAAAAAGTTAACACATTTTTACTTGGTCCAGAGGGAAAGTTTATCTACCTTGAAAAAGACAATGGTGGAAGTGAGATTTACGACATTTATAGATTCAATTTGAAAACTAAAAAGACCAGACAACTTACTTTTGGAAAGAACATAAAGCCTAGCTATATGTGCTCACTAACGAAAGATGGTTCAAAGTTGTTTTATTCTCAATCCTTGAAGATGTGGGGAAAAAGTGAAATTAAAGAATTAAACACCAAAAGTGGTCAGTCAAAAACTATATTAAAATCTAATGATACAACTTGGTATTGCTCCGACTCTCTTTCTAAAGATGAAAATAAAATTGGTCTAGTGCGCTTTATCCATAACAATGAAATTCATGCTGGGTATCTTGATATTAAAAGCAAAAAACCTGTTATCTTTCTTAACGAAAAAAACGTAAAAAATAATAACTTAACTATGCACGAAAATAATATCTATTTCTTGAGTACAAGAAGCTCTAATTTTTCACGAATTTGGAAATATAATACAAGTTCAAAATCATTAAGTTTAATGCCCTTAGAATACAAAAGTGATATTCAAGAATTTACATTTCATGCAGCGGGGAACTCGACAACCGTTAAGTATAGAGGGACCTTAAATTCAAAATTTGACGTATACAATGGAGTCTTTAAGAGTAAGAGACGATATAAGGGCGATTTTAGCAAATATTTATCTCATGCTGTATTTTCTCAATCAAAAAGCGTTCTTGTAAAATCAACTTCCCACATACCAGATCAATACTATATTCAGAGCAAACAAAATGTAGAATTGTTTTATGACTCAAATACTTCGGGAATTGCAAATAAGTATTTTACTATGAGTAGATCTACTTTTATCAAGAGTTTTGATGGAACCATGGTTCCTGCTCATTTTTATATTCCAAATGGAACGGCCAAAAACAAAAAGAAACCTGCCATAATAATGATTCATGGAGGCCCTGAACAGCATTTCGACGCTGCCTATAGTGGTATCTCTCAATTTTGGGCCAACAGAGGGTTCATTGTTGTCACACCTAATGTCAGAGGAAGTACGGGCTTTGGAAAAAAATATCAATTTATGGATAATGGCGACTGGGGTGGTGGCCATATTAAAGATATAATTGCAACATCACAGTTTGTAAAAAATATGGATATCGTTGACAGAGAGAATGTCTTTTTGGTTGGTGGCAGTTTTGGTGGTTTTAGTGTTATGTCGACAATCACACAATATCCAAATGAGTTTAAGGCAGCTGTTAATATTTTCGGCCCGACTGAGTTTAACCATTTTGTCCGTTCTCTTCCGACACCTGCGCAAAAATATTTTATTGGAGAATTAGGTTTCGACCCCAGAAAAGATACCCTAAAAAATAAAAAGGTATCTCCTTTATACCATGTAGAGAATATTTCCATTCCACTGCAAATACATCAAGGCTCAAATGATGTAAGGGTCCCAAAACGACAATCAGACCTTCTTGTTAAAAAGATCAAAGATAGAGGGATAAATGTTGACTATGTCATTTATCCAGACGAAGGACATGGTTTTACAAAATTTAAAAATAGTAAGAAGTGCTTTGTAAGTATTGCAGATTTTTTTGAAAAAAATAGGCATCTCTAGCTTGTAATTTATAGAGTTTGAAGCATTAATTAAACTCTTTTATAAAGCAACATTCATAATGAGAAAAAAAGCAAAAAAGGGCCATGACACTTATGAGACTTAGTGGGTTGTAAATGTGTTTTGCCCCGTCTTCCACCCGTCCTCCCCACCATGCCAATTGTCAGAAGATAAAAAATTGGTCAATATTTATGATGAATTATTTTTGGCAATAATATCACTTTACATTAACTAGCAGCATGTCTTTTCATTACTATTTCGGCCCTTTTTTCTATTTCCAAAATCTCTTCAGATTTAACAACCCTGCGATTTGGATATAAGACATCAGCTGGGTGTAACTTAAAAACTGCCGCAAATATTTCTGCGTCGTGAGACGTCACCATACGTCCATTTTCGAAAGCTACTAAAGGCTGATGAGCGAAAACCTAATATTCGTACGTGGGTACCTATCGTGATTTTAAAAGCTTATGGAATCTAAAAATTAAAGCGGGGCACGCCCAAATTTCAAAATAAGGTAAAATTAGGATCGAAAAATCTTGGCAATATTCCCAAATATTTGGATCATCCAAATGCCGTTAAACGTTTAGCACGAAACGTACCCGTGTACCGTCACCCTAAATGGTTTCATCCTTTTAATTATTGTTCATTTAAAATATCTTGTGTCTCAAATTGAAAATGGAGGGCAGCGCCAGATTCACTACTCTCTATGCTAATATTGGTTTTTGCTGCGAGATTAATGAGCAAAGCAATAGAACAATCTGTCTGTGATTTTTTATAAAAGTAAAGTCCATTTTTTGAGTCATTGGCCTTTTTTGATTTTATAACTAGAAATTTTTCTCTAACAAGTTGTAGAGACTATTTTTATTTTTTCTTATTTATACCTAGAAGATATTTTCCTTGCCCAGAAGTCTAGAAACGACACCATCGCGGATCAAACTGGTGACTACAAGAGCAAAATAAAGGAGCTTGAAAAAGAAAATAGAATTCTTCTGGAAAGGGCCATTAAGGCCGAAAAATAAAAGCATTGACGCTTAATACCCAAGGATTCACCGACAGAACCGTAAGTAGCACCTCTTTAAGAGGCAGCTTCTAATTCTTTCTCCGCAATCCACAAATCAAGAGAAATTTGCAGACTCATCCACATTTTGGGATTTGTACCTAAAAGCTTTGAAATCAAAATGGCAAATTCTGCACTCATTGTTCTCTTTTCTTTGATAACCTCGCTTAGCTTTGTTTTCATTGTCGATTCTTTTACTTTTCCTTTCGTGAGAGCAGATAAGTTTTTTGCAAATTGCACTTGAGATATTCCGTTTGCATCAAGAAAAATATCCTTTAAGATTTCACCTGGCGAAGAAGGACGTCTGTTAATTTTACCTCTTTTTATTGTTCTCATACTATCCTTTGTCATAATTTTCAATTGCAACTCTGACAAATTTATTATCACTGAAAGCAAATGTTATTCTCCAGCCAGCAACTTTGTTAATATCTATAGCATATCGGCCTTTCATTTCTCCTTTAAGAGTATGGAGTCTAATACCTGGTGGGAATGATTTTATCTTCAGGTCACCTAGGCTTTCCACATTTTCCATGATGTCGAGTAAATGGATAGCCCGCTTCAATAGAGGCAGTGGGAGTTTCTTTGCTTTTCCATTCTCAAATACTTTTTGTGCTTCAGCGTTTCCATACGACTCAATCATTGAACTATATTACCGTAATACAGTAACATAGTCAAGACGAACAAAGGAAGATACCTCAAGGTCTGTAGTAGGGGTTCAAACGATTTAGCCTCCAAAAGGACAATTTAGTTTGACACCTGCATATATCGATAGAAAGACCTCCTATTAATTTTAAGCCTTGAACATATCTCACCCACAGAAAAATCCCTGGCATTATACATTTTTAAGGCCGTATTAAAGGTTTTGGTGTCGATTACCTTAGGCCGCCCACCCTTTCTTCCTCATTCTCTGGCCAGGTTTTCGCTCATCGAATGTCCTTAAACATACATTAATTGCCGACTTAATTTGCCTGTAGTTTTGAGCTACACTGGTCTAGGTGTTATTATTATGAAAATTATTATCTTATTTACATTTATTATCTCTTTGCCTCTTGCAGCTAAAGTTGGAGCAAAATTGAGATGTAAATTGATTATAAATAAAGAACTGCAACTTCTTGGCTTTGGAAGCTTAGAGCAACTAAAATCGACAGTGTCCTATATAGAGGATATGCCTGATCCACGTGGTGTGCTCGAGTCTGTGCCATATTTCTCTTCCATAGGAACTGAAATGTGGATTAATAAGGATATTGGTCAAATAAGAATTACAATCTTAAATCCATTAAGGGGACATACTAGTAAAATAGTAAATTTTGATAATAATTGTAAAGTTGAATCTGTTGGATTTACTACAGGAACTGAAAACTCAGCAGTTAAAATTGATCCAGAAATTTGCGCCTATTTCGCAAAAAATCGTAATGACTGGTATGGAACTAAAGCAGTAAACGATTTTAAAAAGCTTATGTTGGACATTATGACTCGAGGTCTCAAGATTAATCTTCACTTTAATCATTGCTTAAACGGTGGAATACTCAAAAAACTGGCCAATCTCTGTGATATGTATAAAAAAGAAGGTCTTTTAAAAAAATATGAAACTCCTGTTATTACGCAAAAAATAGATAGTAAAAAGAATCACACTAAAGAAAAATAGGGGTTGCCATCACCCTAGACTGCACTCTAAGTATAACAACCTATATACGCTTTCAACAGGCAAGTATAAAAGTGGCACAAAAATTCCAAGAAAATCATTGCTCAGACTAATCGGCTTAATGGCCCATTTTGTTAAGGATTAATATTTCTGGTTGGGATGAAAAATTCTTACTGGAAGCACTAATAGGTCATGGAAATTCGATGCGTTTGCCCTGTCGGTTAATGAGGTTTCCTATTTTTCGATGAGTTTTTCTAAATATCCCTTTTTTTATTATCAAACTGCGCAAAGGTATGCAGGAAGTGTGAAAAGCAAAAATCATCTTCATACGCATCATTTTCCCACCAATAGTCAGTCGTTAATAATGTAATTTTTTTTGACAAATCGAATTCGTTTGTGGCAAGCGCATTCAAAAATGGCCCGTTTCTTAATGCTAATCAAATTACTTCAAATGATAAAAATATTATAGAGAGTCTTTTGTTCTAGCGGTGAAACTTTTACCCTCTCTGATATTATAATTTTCTATATTTCATACCATATTATTTTAACCCTTTTTTAGGCTGCTGATGGAATAATGTTTGGTGTTTGACTGAATAAATCAAGTTATAAAATTAGCTGTAACAGTTGGTAAATGTACATGGGCAGGAATCGTGACTTTAAAAACTTAAGGTTTTAAATCATCAAAACGGAACACGCCCAGTGCTTCAGAATTAGGTAAAGTTAGGTTCGAAACACCTTAACTATAATCCAAAACTTATGTCTCATCAGAATGTCGTTAAAGGTTTAGAATCACGATATGTACCCGCGTAACGTCAACTAACTAAAGCATAGTGACCTCTCCTGTAATGGTACTAAATTCCCAAGCTGTACTTTTTTATTATTGTGACTTAAAATAAATTATATGCTCATTAAGTATGATCTATTGGCTTTTGTTATATTTCTACTCAATATAAATTTGACACATGCTAACCTACCAAAATTAAATGAAAGAATCTTAAAGAATGTTGAACGGTTTTTGACCATAAATAAAGTTAATATAGTCAACATATGTCCTATTAAACAGGAGGAGCATTCTTTAGATAAAGAACAGTTGTTACAAAGTTGTGCGAAAGATTTGTGTGGCAATCCGTTAGATTTCCCGCGATCAAATTTTATAGATGAAACCTTTGAGAAGCTTATCTCACAGAAAGAACTGGATAAATATCAAAATTTTCAGGAAATGATTGAGAAAATAGTAAGTAAATAAGTTGATGATTATAATCAGTTTATTAATAATTTACATACAAGACTAAATCAAAAAGATTATTTGGAAGTTAATTTTCAAGACTGGGACAATGAGATTTATGATTCTTATGCCTATTTATTATTTAAACCACTTTTTACCTTTTTGATAGATAAGAAACAGGACCTAAATAAAAGGGTTTCTGTCGAAATAAACTACCCAAATGGAGTTTCGAAAATTACAAAATCTGGAATAGATAATTACATGCTGCATGAGAAGCTGGATCTTTTAAGAATCGATTTCGGATTACGAAATGGTGTTTATGAAAAAAGTGAAGGAATAGAATTATTAATAAAAAAGTGTAAGGAAATTTTCAATCATCAATCTGAACTAAAAAGAACGAATGCGGGTAATGTGGGAAAGGCTTTAGAAGATTGTAAATCACTCAAAACTAAGGATCATCAAAAAAATATGGATACCAAAAAAATTATTAAAATTTATCTAGATAATAATTCGGTTTTTAATAAAGTAGATGAATTAAAGAATGGAGAAGAGCCTATTACATCAAGCTGGCAAAGATGCAGGACGAAATGTCAAAAAGGTATCAGGGATTTTATTCAGAGTATAAACTTCCGAGAAAAACTACGCTTTTTAAAAAATAAAAAAGAAATTATTAAAAATGAATTAATCAGTTGTAAAGCTCGTTATGCAGCGGCCTTAATATCAAATTATAACTTTCATAAATTGAAAAAAAATGAATTTGAAAAATTAATAAATGAAGTAAAAAATCGTTTTTTTTCTTCAATATTACCCGACTTTAGTCTAGACACAAGGGTGAGAATCAAAGACTATTTTCAAAATATAAAATTTGTAAGTTCTAATATAAATGCCGTAAAAAAATTCAAAAAAAATCTTAATAATTTATTTGAAGAAAGCAAATCATTAAATATTGACTATTCCTCTCAACCAAATACTTACTTCTTGAGTAGATTTTTTAAATTAATAAAAAACCCTGAAAACTCATACAACGGTTGTTCTTTATTTGGAATAGCAACGGATTATTCAATCGAGGGATTTTTTAACAATATAACTAAGACACAAGAAGATTCTAAAATTATCGTTTCTAATTATAGTCTAAATCATCCTGAGTATGGAAAATTTATTATTGCTCATGAAATGGCCCATTTTTTAAGTTATTTTTTTAAAGAAAAGAAAAGTGAAACAAGTTACAAAAAGTACATTTCCCAAAGGAAATGTGCTGGAAATGTGAACAACAAAGTTAACGCAGGAGAACCAAGGGGTCATACACATAAGAGTGACAGGTATAGATCAGAAGAAAACATGGCGGATATAATAAGCTATAAGGCCTATAGGAAGGAAAAAAGATTGTTATCCTGTACCTACCTAGATGTTAATCAATCTGGTGATTTATACCATGATTTAGATTTTTTTAAAGATTTCCAACAATTTAATGATTCTCATTCAAATTCTTTTTTTAGAGTAATAAGAGAAGCAATCCATAAAAAAATAAATTTTTCCAATAGTTGTCAGCAATTAATAGATATATATGGTGATTCACTTAGGCTTGACCCATGTTTTTAATACCTGTTTTTTATTTAGTAATAATATTACCGCTTTATGGAAAAGAGATCATTTATTCCGATGAAAACTATAGATTTAAATTACACTATGATTCTAGGCAAATTAAAATCACGGGATCAAGGCTTGACTTAAGTTTAACTCAATCTAAATGTAACAATTATTTTTTTTTACAATTTCAGCGGCAAGTTGACCAATTATTTGAGGGTGTAACTTTTTATAAAACCAGGTTTGAAAACACTTTTGAAATAACTGTAGATAAAACAAAATATTACGCGCTAAGAAATACAAAATTTGGAAATAAAATCAGACTTATTCCTTTTGAATTTCAAAGATTAAAATTGGAAGACAAATTTAAATGCTCTCTTAAATAGTCGCTTTCGAGAACTAAAAGCAATATAGCTTAAATTAAAAATTATGCTGAAAAAAAAAGTTCTTATTCTTTTGTGGGCACAAGTGTGGGCACAAGAAAAGAGTTCTCTGACAACAGTCTTTATTGCGGTCAGTGCCCGGCAACTTTTCGCTGTAAGAGATCTGCTCTAATTTTTCTTCCTCATGGTTCAATGAAGAGAAATTTTCCCACTGGTTACTTTGTTTTTCCAGAAAAAGTCCAGTATTGAGTTTCTTAGTTTCTTAGTACGCGGGCACCTATCGCAATTTTAAAAGCTTATGTTATCTAAAGATCGAAGCGGGACACGTCCAAAGTTTCAAAATAAGGTGATATTAGGATCGGGATATCTTAGCGATAATTCCAAATTTTTGTATCATCAAGATGTCGTTAAACATTTAGAATCTCGATAGGTACCCGCGTACCGTCACCCTTTTGGGAGGCTAAATCGTTTGAACCCCATAAACCTAATTTTTTGTTATTTGAAATAGAAATATGGAAATTTCTATTTTTTGAAAATTGAAATACGCCGTTTATCCGTTCTATACTAAAGGCACTCAATCCGAGTGCCTTTAGATATATACTGTTGCTTGTCTTCAGTCACTATTCTCTTGTGGCAGATGCACCTTGGGTTTTCACTGAATTACTTCCGCTTACTGAAGCATCCTTTTATTGAGAATGCTCCGAGTTGTTTACATTCTCAGCTTTCCAATCAAAACCTTCTGATTCTTGAACTGACTCTTGGATAGAGTAGCTTTTTACTGCGTAGTCTAGAATTAGTTCGCCATCCAGAGTGTGTCCTACTACTTTATAAATTACGAGCGATCTAATATCACTTTTTGATGATAAAACTGCATAAGTATGTCCTAGCTTTACCTCAACATGTTTCTTAAAAGTATTGTCCATTCCAACTGTATTCTCAAGGTTAAATGCTCTTGAAGCCGTTACATTGCTAAGCTCAACTTCGCCTAGGTCGGCAATTAAAGTAAAGTTGTCCCCTGCTGTTGAGGCACCAATGGTATTTGGGTCTGAATTACATGCACCATTATATAATAAGTCTGGAGCACCCATGTCTTTGCTGTAAGATGATAAAAAAACTGCAGATTTTTTGTAACTTCCGTTACAGCTATACGGATTGGATAGCTTTGTTTGCTTGATAACATTCAATTTTGGTAACTTAGCTACGCTTGATAGTGCTGAGAATGACAAAGTCATTACAGATACTAAAAAAAGACTTTTGATTTTCATTGTGTCCATCCTTTTGTTGGTTGTTTAGTTTTTATACAAAAACTTAGTTTTTAATTTAAATAAATCAATACATTAATGATATTGTCCCAAAAGTGATGTTTTTACGCATTACTTGAGTCCAATACTTTATTATTTATATTAAATAAATGATAAGGGATTTTTCCGTCAGAAAATATAGCTTTGAAAAATATTCAAATCCACTGTCCAAAATATATACGATTTTTTTTAGAATTTTTTGAGTAATCATAGGCCAAGTCCTGATTAGTCAGTTAGCTCATCCAATACTAACGTATTGAAATATGAAGAAAAAAGGTAAAAAATACGAAGAAATGAGCCTATTAGTCTTTCAACAGATGTTCCCTGATGAACAGACCTGTTGCGATTACTTTCATAAGATTAGATGGCCAGAAGGATATGAGTGCGGAAATTGTCGATCCAACTCAAATTGTATAATTTCTAACCGCAAGGTAATT
>Ga0316206_1002210_pt1 | contig 13808 bp, 14 predicted proteins | sample 6monthpyrite_MG_FD_204942 | JGI IMG/M metagenome (GOLD analysis project Ga0316206, IMG submission 204942) | Microbial mat bacterial communities from mineral coupon in-situ incubated in ocean water Damariscotta River, Maine, United States -... | ecosystem: Environmental > Aquatic > Marine >...
AGTCGTTGTTGTTTTACCGGCATCTACGTGAGCGAAGATACCAATGTTTCTGTAAAGCGATAGGTCAGTCATTTTTGCACTCTGAAGTTGGCATTAATTGTCTGGCATCTTCCATGAGCCAGTCTCTATATGAGATTCGACTCTGGGGAGGCTCAGGTTCCGGGCAAATGTGGATCAAAGACTGAAACCAATCTTTATCTCATTTACCTGGGGAAACTTTGCTTACAAGTGTAGCAGTAGAGGTTAATCCCGCTTGCCCACTCGTCCAGTTTTAAAAGGGGCATATTCTACATGAAAAGCGCGCAAAGATAGAATAAATATTGCTTCTAAGTGCCGATTAATTGTAATAATTTCGGGGATTTGGCTGAGAATGATGGAAATAGCCTAGTGTATGGTCGAATTAGGCCGAGATTGATCGTTTTTAGTTAAAGACACCGAGTCATTAAGATGGCAATCAGAGGCATAAAATGGCCACCAAAACTGCGATTTCGACGAGTTCTACCAATGCACCTGCTACATCTCCAGTAAATCCATCAAGACGTTTTAGACTAATGCTTCTGATGAACACAAGCATTAAAAGACTGATAGTCACAACGATTAAGGCTGAAATTCCGAGCAAATAGACTGAGAGTAAACTACTTAGCAGCAGGGCAGTTAATAACAAAGGTAATGATTGAGTCTGGCTAAGAGTCGCACCTAGGCCGTTGGGGCGGACATAAGGTGTTGTATGAAATAATAATGGCAACAGGCTGCGAGCAATAACAGGTGCAAGAATTAGCGCAGATAATTGATCGGTACTAACAATGGCTTCAAGCGCTGCAAACTTAATTATTAATACACAGACAATGAGTGTTACAGCTACAGGCCCGCTTTGAGGATCTTTCATAATGGTCAGTGTTTTTTCTTTATCACCGTAACCACCAACCCAGGCATCCGCACAGTCAGCTAGACCATCAATGTGCAACGCACCGGTTAGCAAGACCCAAAACGATAGTAAAAGAGCCGCCTCTAGACTGCTAGAGGACAGTGAGATGATGTTTGCAGCGAATAAAAGCAGTAAACCAATAATCAGGCCAATGACTGGATAATAATACTGTGACAAACCAATTTCTCGATCTGTTGTATCGGAGAGCTGTGGTGTTGGAATTCGTGTTAAGAATTGTAATGCCAGAAGAAAAGATCTAATCATTAGCTGTACCGCAATGGAAAACTAAACTGCTGTACTGGTTATTGTCTTCATCGAACGTAATTCGAATTCTACTCATTGATGCAAGTGGACATTCAATACTAAAGAGTTTTTCTAATGGCATTGATAATACATGAGCGATAATCATTTTTATAACGCCTCCATGTGTAACCAATAAAATATTTTGATTTTCATCTAACTCTTTATGGCTTTCTATTAATAAGTTCAGGCCATTAACAACGCGCTGTTGAAAATCGTTTAAGTTTTCTCCATTAGGAGGTGTGTGTTTAGATGGATTTTCCCAAAAGTTCTTTAACTCTATTGCTTGAGTGGCTTGAACTTCTTCTGCTGTTAAGCCGTCCCAGTCACCAAAATCTATTTCCATAAACTCGGGCATGGCTTTGGATTTTATTTTATTTTGATGGGCCCAATTTTCTGTGAATTCTGCACAGCGCTTTAATGGCGAGTAAATCACGGTTTCGGCTTTATAACTCTCAAGTGATGACATCATTTGTTGCCAGCCATTCTTTGTTAACGGCTCATCTGTATGCCCGCGGAAAGAGTTTTTGCCTTCTACTTCACCGTGACGGAGCAGATCAATGATCATAATCTAAGCGCTTTTCTCTGAAACACCGGCTTCAACAAAGGTAGCCATTTGTGAATGCAACGTACATGCTGCTTTTATTAAAGGAATGGCTACAGCTGCGCCACTACCTTCGCCTAATCGCATGCCCAGATCAAGTAAAGGTTTGGTGTTAAGTGCCTGCATAATAATTTTATGGCCAGGTTCTGCAGAAACATGTGCAAATATAAACCAGTCTTTTACACATGGCTTAATTTTTACAGAAAGCAAGGCAGCGATACTGCTAATAAAGCCATCAATTAAAACTGGAATACCTAACTGGGCGCAGTGGATATAACTGCCAACAATGGCGGCTATTTCAAAACCACCAAAGGTTTCCAGTATTTTTACTGGATCATCTTTCGATACATTATGTAATGAAAGTGCATTGTTGATTACGTCTGCTTTTCTGGAGATACCATCTTTATCAAGTCCAGTACCTGGACCAACAAGTTCTTCGGCTTTTTTATTTAATAATGCGCAGGCAATAGCGGTTGCAGATGACGTGTTGGCAATGCCCATTTCTCCGGCAATAAATAAATCAGTTTTATTATCATAGGCAGTGTCAATTATTTCAGCGCCTACAGATAATGCGGTCATACACTCTTCTTCTGACATGGCAGCTTGTTGTGAAAAGTCTTTTGTACCATCTGAAATTGATTTGTCGATGACGCCGTCTAAGTTATCGGCCGGGAAGGCGGTACCAAGATTAACTACATCAAGTTGTGCGTTATTCATTTTAGCTAATACATTAATGGCTGCTCCGCCGCGTGAAAAGTTTTTAATCATTTCAACCGTTACGGCCTGAGGAAAAGCAGACACCCCCTGATTTGCAATACCATGATCCCCGGCAAAGACAGTGATCTGTACTGTATTGACTTCAGGTAATTTTTTACTCTGCATAGCAGCGAGTTTAATGGCTATTTCTTCGAGTTGTCCTAATGCACCGGGTGGTTTAGTTAGCTGCGTCTGATGCTTAGTAGCTTGAATCATTATGTCATTATTAAGTGGCAAACAAGCTTGTTCAAGCCAGGTCGGGTTCATTAAATACTACCTTTTAATACATGTGGTAAACCGGCTACTGTTAATATAACGCGATCAGAAAGTGTGGCTAATTGTTGATGCAATACACCTGCTTCATCGCAAAACTGACGAGCAAGCTGAGATTCAGAAATAATACCCATACTTGTTTCATTGGAAACAAAAGTGATTTTCCCATTGAGTGCGGGCAATGTTTTTATTAATTCTTCGGTTTCTATTTTTAATAGGGTTTTGTCATCATTTAATAGTAGATTTGTTAACCAGAGCGTTAGGCAGTCTACTAGGAGAAATTTATCATCTGAAGCATATTTTATTAATGTTTCAGTTAGCTTTAACGGTTCCTCAACAACAAGCCAGTGGTTCGGGCGCTGATCTTCATGTTTTCTAATTCTATCAATCATTGACTGATCAATAATGCCATCAAATTCTTTCATGGCTGTTGCAATGTATATAACATCAAGACCAGAATCAATAGCATGTTGTTCTGCGAGTTTACTTTTGCCTGATTTAACGCCACCTAGAATTAATTCAATCAAGCCGAAGTCCTCTTCCGGGTATCAGGAGTATCAATGTTTAATATTTTATAAATTTTATCTAAATTAATATGTTCTTCGATAGCATCCGCTAAACGATTAATATCATCTTCGCGTCGCTTGTAATAATCAATCGCTTCAGCATTTTTCAGGCCGGCCCATTCAAGTATTGACTGACATGATGTTTGTTCTTCAAACAATCCATGACAATAAGTTCCCATGATTTGATTATCGTCAGAAATGGCGCCATCACTTCTGTTTGCAAAACTAAGTGCTGGTTTGTCTAGGGCAGTGCCAGTTGAGATACCACAGTGAATTTCATAACCACTCACTTTTGCGCCAGAATGAGAGAGAATGCCTTCTACGTTTATAAGTTGCTTGTCATTAAGTAGCATCGTTTCAAAATCTAGTAAACCAAATCCTTCTGTTAAACCCACAATGCTTTCAGTACCATTTGGGTCATTGATGGTTTTACCCAGCATTTGAAAACCTCCGCAAATACCCAATAACTTGCCACCATATCGTAAATGTCTATTGATATGTTCAATCCAGCCGTGTTGTTTAAGCCAGTCAATATCATCGCGCACATTTTTACTGCCAGGAATGATAATTAAATCGCAGGCAGGTAACTTTGCATCTGCGGAGACAAACTGACAATCGACTTGAGGATGTAATCTGAGCGGGTCAAAATCAGTATGATTACTGATTCTGGGCAGTACAGGAATAATAATTTTTAGAGGGTTTTCAGATTCACATACATTTTCAGAGTTTATGGCATCTTCTGCTTCCAAATGAAAATTATGTAAATAGGGCAGCGTACCAAAGACTGTTTTATCGGTGACATCTTCCAGCCAGTCATTACCGGGAGTCAGTAATGAGATATCACCTCTGAATCGATTAATAATAAAACCTTTCGTTCGATTTTGTTCTGATTGACTGAGTAGATTAAGCGTACCGGTTAAATGAGCAAAAACTCCACCCTTATCAATATCGGCAATGATGATGACAGGGCAGTCAACAGTCTCTGCAAACCCCATATTTGCAATGTCTCGGTCGCGAAGATTGATTTCAGCGGGACTACCGGCGCCTTCAACGATGATGATATCGTACTGTTCCGATAAACGCTTGTGCGATTCGAGTACAGCATTCATAGCTACAGTTTTATAATCATGATAATCACGAGCATTCATGTTGGACAATGCTTTGCCATGAATAATAATTTGAGCATTTTGATCACTGCTTGGCTTTAACAAAACAGGATTCATATTAATATGGGGTTTCAGTCCGCATGCCTGCGCCTGTACAGCCTGAGCACGACCAATTTCGCCGCCTTCAGGGGTAACGGCACTGTTCAAGGCCATATTTTGTGGTTTAAAAGGCGCGACAGAAAGTCCTTGTCGGTGTAATACACGACATAGTCCAGCAACAAAGGTACTTTTACCTGAATCTGATGTTGTGCCCTGAATCATTAATGTTCGGGTATTCATGTTATTATTATTTGCTCGAAACCTGATGCTCTTAAAGTTGCTTATTATATTTCTAAACTATGCTTGAATCTGCTTTAATTTTGTTTTTTTCTTTATTACTTGATCAATTATTAGGCGAGCCACGTCGATTTCATCCCCTGGTCGGTTTTGGGTGGTGTGTTAGCAAAATTGAAGCCGTCTTAAATCAGGGGGGATTCCTGTACTTAAAAGGGGTGTTCGGAATTATGTTGCTAGTAGCTCCTCTGGTTTTATTGCTCGCTTCCGCGCAAGAATTAGCATTTTACTGGGTGGTAGAAATTGTCATTGTTTATCTTGCAATTGGACGCAAGAGTTTAGTTCAGCATACAAAATCAGTTTTAAAACCTTTGATAGATTCTGATATACCAATCGCTCGAAAAAAACTTTCATATATAGTCAGTCGTGACACTGAAAATTTAGATAAAAAGAGTGTCATTAAAGCAACCATTGAATCAATTATTGAAAATAGCAATGATGCGATTTTTGCAGCTATTTTCTGGTATTTACTGGCAGGTGTTCCGGGTGTTCTTTGTTATCGCTTGGTTAATACGCTTGATGCAATGTGGGGATATAAAAATTCACGGTTTTGTCAGTTTGGCTGGGCCGCAGCAAAACTGGATGATCTAATGAACTGGATACCGGCCCGATTAACAGTGCTTACATTTGCATTATTGAGTTCATTCAAAAAAGTAATGCAAGCCGCTTTTGTTCAGGGTGCTTTATGCAGCAGTCCAAATGCTGGACCGGTAATGGCGGCAGGTGCAAGCAGTTTAAATATTAAATTGGGTGGTGATTCGTTTTATCAGCAACAATTAATCGCTAAGCCCGTTTTAGGTAACGGTAATGAAGTAAACGTTTCAGATATACAACGGGCGTTATCTCTAATAAATAAAAGTCTGTTTTTGTGGCTGGTTGTCATTATAGTGATCACAATCATAGCCGAGGTTATTTAAATGCTAAATCACGGTGGTCACCTGATCAGTGCTGCAAAACAGTTTAATATTCCAGTAGAAGACTGGATCGATTTATCAACAGGAATCAACCCTAATCATTATCCGATTCCTGGGATTCCCGTTGAGTGTTTTGCTCGACTTCCCGAAGAAGATGATGGACTGATAGAAGCTGCACGGCATTACTATCAGGCAGATAATATTTTGCCTGTTTCTGGCAGTCAGACTGCTATTCAAATACTCCCGGAAATCAGAAAAAAATCTAAAGTTGCAGTACCAGAAATAGGCTATGCCGAACATGCTTTCCAATGGAAAAAATCGGGCCACGTAGTTATTTTTTATTCATCGGCTAATATTGAGCATATTATTCATGAGATTGATGTGCTTGTTGTTATTAACCCCAATAACCCAACAGGTGAAATTTATAGCCGAGAACAATTACTGAACTGGCATCAAATATTGTTGGATCGTAATGGCTGGTTAATTGTCGATGAAGCATTTATTGATAGTGAAAATATTAGTAGTTTAGTTGGAGATAGTGAGCAGCCCGGTCTGATTGTGTTGAGGTCAGTCGGTAAATACTTTGGACTTGCCGGGCTAAGAGCAGGCTTTGTATTTGCAGAAGAAAATATGTTGAACATACTAAAAGAAAAAACAGGACCCTGGTCAATAACAGGAGTCAGTAGGTATGTCGTTAAAATGGCATTAACCGATACCAAATGGCAAATGCAAAATCAAATTGCTATTAGTGAAACATCGGATATTATGGAAACGCTCATTTATGATTTCACTGGTGTTAAACCATCGGGTACAAATTTATTTAAAACAGTTTTTCATGATGAGGCTGTAGTCATATACAGGCAATTTGCAGAGCAGGGGGTATTAGTAAGACTGCTAGATAATCATAAAGCTATTCGCTTTGGTATGCCAAGTAAGCATCAGATTAAAAAAGTAAAAGAAGTATTTCAAAGAGTGTTTTCAGACTGTTCTGAACTAGGGGTTTTAGATAAGAAGGCATCTGCATGAAGTTTTTGTTTTTTATAAGTCTTGTTGTTTTTACTAATGCAGCTTTTTGCTTTGAAATAATTGATGATGAGAATAACTCTGTTGCTTTCACAAAACCTGTTCAACGAATAATTAGTTTATCACCTCATGCAACAGAGTTATTGTTTGCTGCCGGAGCAACTGACCAAATAATAGCTACGGTCAGTTATAGTGATTACCCTGAGGCCGCCAGATCTATACCACGTATCGGGTCTTATAAAAAAATCGATCTTGAGTCTGTCATTAAATTAAAGCCGGATCTGATTGTTGCGTGGAAAAGTGGTGGATCGCTGGAGCAAATACACGAACTCCAAAGACTTGGATATAAGGTCTATTTCAGTGAACCTAGAGACTTTAAGGGTGTTGCTGATAATATAAGTAAGTTTGGACGTATTCTTGGTACAGAAAAAATTTCAAGAGTAAATGCTAATAGTTTTGTAAGTGAATTAGATAATCTTGAAAAAAAGTACAAAAATTTAAAACCTGTCAGTGTTTTCTATCAAGTCTGGAACACGCCTCTAATGACGATTAACAATGGTCATTTAATAACCAATGTTATTGAGTTTTGTGGAGGGCGTAATGTTTTTGGTGAGCTGTCAGCCAGGGCGCCTCGAGTCAGTGTGGAGTCTGTGATATCAAAAGACCCACAGGCAATTATTATAGGGATGAGTGAAAACAGAAAAGGGTGGGAAGCAGAATGGTATAAGTGGGATGCCTTACAAGCAGTCAGGGCTAAGCATGTTTATACAGTTAATGCAGATTATATAGTACGCCAGGGCCCGAGAATTTTAAAAGGTACTAAACAAGTTTGTGAAATACTGGAAAGTGTAAGAAATACTGACGAGATAATATAGAATTAAAATCAACACTTTTAAATCTAAAAATGAGTCATTAATTATGGCTTGTATTACCTATTAGGGGTGGCGAAATATTTATAATTAAAATATGATCTTTAGTTATAATTAATTAGGGATATATTTATGAAAAAGGGTTTGTTTTTACTGTTTTTTATACCAGCTACATCTTTCGGTTTTCAAACAGAAGTTAGTGGTTCATTAAATACAATAGAACTTGATGCAACATCAAGTATTACAGCATATCAGGCTGCAATTAACTATTACTACGATGAAATATACTACGATAGCAAGCCTTTCAAAGAAGCAGGATTTATATCCAGAGAATCATCTATATTCCTAGGGCTTGGTGCAACTGAGTTTGATGATGGTCTTGAAATAATTTCTGGTTCTAGCTACGAAATATCGGGTATAAAATATAGTAATGATTTCTATCTTTCAGGCGGTCTATCATCCTCTGAGTCTGATGGTATTGAAATCAGAATTTATTCAATTTCTCCTGGTGTATTCATTAATAAAAAATCATTGATATTTGCTCAATATGACTATTTAGATGTATTGAATTCAACTGTTTTAGGCAATACGGTTAGTTTAGGTTTAAAAAGTGTGTTTAAAAAAGCTAACTTAAAACTGGTAACGTCGCGTGTTTATCTTGAAGATGATGTGGATGAATACAATGCCAGACAAAATACCATTTTATTCGAGCATTATTTATCATATACAACCTATGTTGGCTTGTCTTATGAGTCCTTGAAAGGGGATAGTACTGATCTAGATGATGCAGAGGGAGCTGGTTTGCATTTTGGTGGTCTAATTTCCAAAACCTTCAGTTTTTCAATCGACTATTTATCTGTCAAGCCTAAATATGATGAAAGGCAGACAGGTATATCAGCAAGTTTAGGTTACAGCTTTTAAGCAGTTATTAATAAGTTGTAAGTTAAAACGTGACTTAAGTCACCAATCTGACAGTCGCATGAGTCATTAATAAGGATATACTGTTGTTGTTTTAAGAATAATAAATAAGAAACTACATGGAAGTTATCTATGAAAAAATACCTTTTTTTACTTTTAGTACCAGGACTTTCATACGGTTTTCAGTCTGAACTTTCAGGAACCAGGGTTACTTATGAATATGGAAATGAGCTTTATGCCACGGCTTATGCAGGTAATCTTAAATACTATTTTTCTGAATTAAAATACAATGATATACCCTTTAAAGAGACTGCATTTCTAACTGCAACTTCCTCGGTTGATTTCTTTTTTGCGAAAATAAATTTCGATACTGACTCTGGAATATTTGCCAATTTTGATATAAATACAATGATGAATGGGATAAGTGCTGTTATCTACTATCAAGGTTTAGCGCTTGACATATCCTATACTAATTTAGAAACAACTTCTGATTCAATAACATTTGAAAATAATTCATCAACGTATAGTATTGAACCTGGTTTTCGTTTCAATGATACAAATATGCTATATGCTGTATATCGCAATCAGATCCAAAACGATTTCTTTGATGAAGAGACCACGAAAACGTATGGTTTAGGATATAAGTCAGTTGCAGAAAAGACAAATATAGTTTTTGAATATTCTCAATCAGAAGATACTCCATTTAATAATAAGTCAGACTATACAGCTATATTGGTAGAGTATTACCTTACTAGTTTAGATTATGTGGGATTTAGATATACTGTAGAAAGTGATGATGTAACAAACGATGAGCTATCTACTGCAACAATTAGTGTAGGTGGACTGGTCGAAAAACAACTAAATTATCAGTTCGAGTATTCTGAGTCTACACCAGATATTGGTGAAAAGGAGACTAGTTTTCTTGTTGCGGTTGGGATTAATTTTTAAAGAGAAGTAGCATTCATGCTAATACAGCTAGTTAAAGATTAACTAGCTGTATATTTAGATGTTATTGGTTTGATGAACTCATATCCTGACCACAACACATCGGTGATTTTACTTTACCGTGTCCGTCCGGGCATTCTGAAACATGTACGGTTTCACCGTCATCAGTCGTTATAGTGCTATGCACAAGATCTTTGCCACATTTGCCGCAGGTCATTGTACCAATACTCATTCCACACACATCACATGTATACGCTGTCATTACTTCTCTCCTTGATTGTCTCTTGGTTGGGGTTAACTAATTATAGGAGCAATGAAATTATAACTACAAGTATTTAATGCAAGTGCTTAAACTATTAGTATATGGCTAAATTCTTCTTAATTAAAAACGTAATCAATAATGAAAGATAATAATCAATCTAAACAGCAATTTACAAATGATTACCTTATAAAAAGAGGTTTAAATATTCATGCTATTTTTGATATTGACTCAATGCCGAAAAGTATCTATGAAAGTATTCGGAATATAATTGGACTAAAAAACAAACAACAACTGATCGTTTTAGGTCATCTTGGTCGATCGCTCTGGGATAATCTTAAACAAAGTGATGTAAAGTCAAATGATCCAGTTGATGACTTTACAAAGACAACAGTTCAGGAGTTTTTCGAAAAAAATTATCCACATGCCAATTATCAGGTTATCTATCCCTGCGATTCTGCCATTGGTTTACAGGCTATAGGGGAGTTGGCTGGCTGGCATTATGCATCGCCTTTCAAGGTGGGTATTAATAACAAATGGGGAAGCTGGTTTGCGTATCGTGCTGTCGTAATCGCAGATACAGATTTTACATTAACGCAACCTTTGATCACACATTCACCGTGTAGTAGCTGTTCAGAAAAGCATTGTATTAAAAGTTGCCCGGCTGATGCTTTAAGTAGTGGTGAATTGAATCTGGATGCATGTGTTAATTTTCGTAAACAAACTGATTCAACATGTCGGAATAGTTGTATTGCAAGGGTGAGTTGCCCGGTAGGGGAGGAATTCAGGTATTCAGATGAACAGATTCAATATCACTATGCTGTGTCGATGAAAACCATTGTAGAATTCTATTAGAGCTCAACACCTTTTTGGGCTTTGATGCCTGATCTAAATGCATGTTTAATATCTTTCATTTCGGTTACTGTATCAGCTATTTCTATTAACTCTTTTCTTGCACCACGCCCAGTTGCAACAACATGTTGCATATCTGGCCGGCTTTGAAGATCAGTAATAACTTCTTCGATAGAAATAAAACCATGTTTAATTGCAATATTGACTTCATCAAGAACTATTAAGTGATAGCTATCATCGTTAAGCATTTTAGCAGCAATATCCCAGGCTGCTTGTGCTGATTTTTTATCTTGTTCCAGATTTTGTGTTTCCCAGGTAAATCCATCACCCATAACATGATAATCAACTTCATCAAAACGTTTAAAAAAAGCTTCTTCACCGGTTGAAAATGAACCTTTAATAAACTGCACAACGCCGACCCTCATTTCATGGCCTAATGCACGAGCAACCATACCAAATGCAGATGAGCTTTTTCCTTTACCATTACCTGTATTTATAATTAACACGCCACATTCTTTTGTCGCCTGAGCAATTTTTTCGTCGACTATTTCTTTGCGGCGTTGCATGCGTTTTTTATAACGTTGTTCTTTTGTATCTGTCATATTGCTACCTCTTAGTAAGTTAGTTTGTAATTAACAGGTAATAGATGATTAAGTGTATTGCCATTGAGGGCTATAGAGAGGTCTTTGTTTCGTTTAATTTGTACCAGGGCATTGATGGCTGCATTGTCCAGCAGAGAATAGCCAGAACTTTTATTTATTTGTATCAGATCAATATCGCCAGTCGGTAAGATAGTAAAGCTTAATATCACCAGGCCTTGCCAGTTTTTTCGTTGAGCTGATTTTGGGTAGTAAAAGTGTTTGGATAACTCAGTTTTAATAATGGATTCAATTTTTTGATTGTTTATTGCACTGGATTTTATTTTTGGATTATTTGGTTTATTGATTGGTGTCTTTGTTTGGGCTGTTTGTGCGACTGATTGAGTCGTAGTATTTTTTTCTTTATTTAATATGGCTGTAGATTTTCTTTGTGATGATAAGGGCTTGCTTTTAGTTAAGGTTTTATCATTATCAGTTTTGGTTTTTTCAGCGTTTTCAGATAATTTGTTGCTTTTAAATATATTATTGGCAGGAGTGATAATAACAGACAGACTGGAACGTCCTTGTTCCTTGGTATCAAATACATTGTCTGAGTCCGAAAGAGCAGCAAACACTATTACGTGTAATAGTGCTGAAATTCCAACGAACAAGTATGTATTTGATCTCATAAAGTGTTATTACATTTTATAATTCAGACTAATAAAGACAGAGCGTCCCATTGTGTTATAAATGGAGCTGGAATTTGCATTTATTGCGTATTCTTCATCAAACGCATTGTTGAGTTTAGCATTTACTGTCATGTTTTTATTTAATTTATGGCCTAACTTAATATCCAGTGTGGTATAACCGTCCAGTTTCTGATCATTATTTGCATCGGTAAATCGGCTACCCTGGTTAAGTACTGATAGATTTAGGTCAGTTTTACCGAAGTTGCGTGAAAGCTTAATATTTGTTTTATGCTTAGTTCGTGCAGGTAAAATATTGTTAAGGTAGGCCGTATCTTTATTCAGAGGTTCAATAAATGCGGCTGAGAAATCGACCTTCCATTTATTAATAGTTGTACCCAGGCTTGCTTCTATGCCTTCTATCTCAGCTTTGCTAATATTGTTAGCTGTTCCCAGTGCACTGTCATAATTAATTAAATTATCAACGGTAGTGCGAAAAATACTAATATCTGTTTTCACATTATCAGTGCTAGCTTTATAACCAAATTCAAAACTTTCAGATTCTTCTGGAACCAGATCTTCGCTACCATAAAATGGGAAGTAAAGTTCATTAAATGAAGGTGCTTTAAATGCACTACCAAAAGAAACAAACAGATTGCTTTGTTTTGATATATCCATACCTGCGCTTACAGTTCCGGTGCTATGGCTACCAAATTGTTCATTATCATCATTTCTTAAGTTCAGGCTGGTTTTGATTTTGCCAACTTTACCATTCCAGGAAAGAAAGACACCAAGATTTTCACGAGACTTTGTGCTGTCATAAGGCGTTGCAGACACTTTGTCATCAGTTGAATCAATACCTGCTATGACTAACTGGTCTTCTGTAAGCTGGAAGTTATTCTGGAAACTGATATTTTGGTATTCAGTTTGAAATGTATTATTAGCATCATCATTCCAGAAATTATCACTGAAGTCCTTGCTGTAACCAATAATAAGACTGGCATCCCAAATTCCATCCGGTGTGTAGCTAGCTTTTGTAGAAACAGTCTGCTGTTGAAAATCGGCGTAACAATTATCAGTGTATGGGTTACCAGTAGGGTTAGCTATCCAGTCAAAATCCACATCATAACAGTTGTCATATAAAGTAATGCCCTGAGCATCTAGTACACTAATGCTTAATGTAATGTCTTTTGCATAGTCATATGAAAGGCTGCTACTTAGTGATTTATTGTTATATGAATCATCATCATTTGTAGTCGTATGAACAATTGAATCGATGCCATCTGTGTCTAACTGATTAGCATTCAGGCTATAACTAAACTTACCGTTTCGGCCACTGAAACCTGCATTGATTTCTGACGTGTTATAACTGCCTTGTTCAATAGTAAAGCTTGCTTCTGGTTCAAGCTGACCTTTTTTAGTAAATATTTGAATGACACCGCCAATTGCTTCAGAACCGTATAAACCTGAGCGTGGGCCACGTACTATTTCTATTCGATCAATTTGATTTAAAGGGATGTGTTGATATGCTGCGCCGCCGCTTGTCGCAGAATAAATTTTCACGCCATCAATCATTGTTAAGGTATGGCTTGAGTTTGTACCGCGCATAAATATTGAAGTGTTTTTACCAAAAACACCTGAAGGTTTTATATCAAGTCCGGCAACTGTATTAAGAATTTCTTCAAGTGATGATGCAGAACTGGCTTCAATTTCTTTACTTGTGATTACGGTAGATGAAGACAAGGAATCTTGTAAGCTTTCACTGTATCGGCTTGCTGTTACAACAACAGGTTCAAAAGTGTTATCAGCAAAACTTGTTACTGAAGATAAGGTTGCAAGTG
>Ga0316206_1002211_pt1 | contig 13801 bp, 12 predicted proteins | sample 6monthpyrite_MG_FD_204942 | JGI IMG/M metagenome (GOLD analysis project Ga0316206, IMG submission 204942) | Microbial mat bacterial communities from mineral coupon in-situ incubated in ocean water Damariscotta River, Maine, United States -... | ecosystem: Environmental > Aquatic > Marine >...
TTACCAGGTTCAATTGCCATCATCATGACACTTATTGGTTCTTTGCTCACCGCACTGGTGATTGCCCGTGAATGGGAGCGCGGTACGATGGAAGCAATGATGACTACGCCCGTATCGATTCACCAAGTCCTGCTCGGCAAGTTGATACCTTATTTTGTACTTGGCATGTGCGCCATGTTTATATGTGTTGCAGTGGCGGTTTTCTTTTATGGTGTGCCATTTCGTGGTTCTCTGCTAGCGCTAAGTGCGACCTCTTCAGTGTTTCTCCTGGCAGCACTAGGACAAGGTTTACTGATTTCGACTATGGCCAAAGATCAGTTTGTGGCATCACAATTGGCATTAATGTCCGCATTTTTACCTGCCTTTATGTTATCCGGGTTTATTTTTGAGATCAGTGCGATGCCGGAGCCTATTCAGTATTTAACCTATGTTTTTGCCGCCCGTTATTTTGTAACCAGCCTGCAAACACTATTTTTAGTTGGAGATATCTGGCCCTTAATTCTGTTATGTATGGTCGCAATGTTGGTAATAGCACTATTTTTCTTTTTGCTGATTTTGCGTAAAACACAAAAGAGATTGGATGTATGAAGGGACGTATTCCAGCGCTAATTATAAAAGAACTGCTTACCCTGTTCCGTGACCCGAAGGGGCGAATTATTCTGATTGGCCCACCGTTGTTACAACTGATTATATTTTCTTTTGCTGTCACGCTGGAGGTTAAAAATGTCAGTCTGGTTGTGCTTAATCAAGATAGCGGCAAACACGGTTATGAAATTGTCCAGCGTTTGAACGGTTCGCCCACTTTTAATGAGATCAAATTTGTTAAGAGTGTAGCTGCAATACGCCCACTGCTTGATCAGCAACAGGCGATGGCTGCAATCCATATCCCAGTGGATTTTTCTCGTAATATTGAAGCTGGGAAACTGATCAAGCTACAGGTCGTTCTGGATGGGCGGCGTTCAAATGCTGCACAGATAGTGAGTGGCTATATTTCACAAGTTGTTTCACGCTATGAACAGGAAATATCCGGTGCACGTCATAACGCGCAATCTCAAACAGTCATTGTTGCTCGTAACTGGTTTAACGAAAACCTGCTTTATCTCTGGTTTACCGTACCTTCACTGGTAGGCATTCTGGCGATGCTTATTACTCTTATTGTAACGGCTTTGTCTGTAGCGCGTGAACGTGAGTTAGGAACATTCGATCAACTTTTAGTTTCACCATTAATGCCACACGAAATATTAATTGGAAAAACAGTACCAGCGGTGTTGATTGGTATTGGTGAGGCTTTGCTGTTTTTTGTAGTTGGAGTAGCACTCTTTAATGTTCCGTTTACAGGTTCTTTTCTATTGTTGCTTTTTTCATTGTTTATTTTTGTGATGTCAGTTGTTGGTGTTGGACTGTTTATTTCTGCAATTGCCAAGACCCAGCAACAAGCTATTTTAGGCGCATTTATTTTTATGGTGCCTGCAGTTACTCTTTCAGGTTATGCGGCTCCAGTTGAAAATATGCCTGGTTGGTTACAGACAGTCAGTTGGATTAATCCTCTGAAACATTTTTTGATAACAGTGAAAGGGTTGTTTCTAAAAGATATGCCATTTCTAGATATATGGGCTAATACCTGGCCATTACTGGTTATTGGCTTACTCACTCTTGGTTTGGCAGCTTGGTTTTTTACAAAGAGAATGGAGTAATAAAGTGGAAAAGCGAACTATTAGCACAGTTTTCATCATATGCGCTTTGCTAAATGCATGCACAGTTGTTGGTCCAGATTATGCTGAACCAAAATTTACGACAGAGGATAATTGGTTTTCTTCAGAGAGGGCTGAGGCCGTGGTTGATGAGAGAATGCCAATACAAATTGATTGGTGGCAGGTCTTTAACGATCCGCTATTAAGCAAAATTATCGAGCAGGCAGCGCAGAACAATCTGGATATTAAAATCGCTGAAGCGAATATACGTAAGGCCCGCGCTATACGAAGTGGGAAAGGTGCTGATTATTACCCTTCTATAGAAAGTTCTGTCGATGTTATGCGTGAGAGCTTAAGTGAAAATGGACGCCTACCTGCAAGCTCTATCCCAGGCATAGCGAGTAACCGAACTGTATATGAAGCAGGATTTGACGCCTCATGGGAACTGGACTTTTTTGGTGGTACACAACGTAGTGTGGAAGCCGCTGATGCCAGACTCGACAGCGCCATTGAAAGTCGTCGGGATATCGTGCTCTCGATTTTAGCAGAAACGATGCGCAACTATATTGAACTGCGTGGTACGCAACGGCGCATAGTAATCATGAAGCAGAATATTAAACTGCAGAAGAAAACGGTAGAGATTGTTAAACAGCGATATGATTTTGGGGATGCCAGTGAGTTTGAATTGACCCGCGCCGAAGTACAATTACGTTTAACAGAAGCGTCTTTACCAAATTTAACGGCAGATTTACGCGCCAGTGCTTATCGTTTAACGGTACTAACAGGGCAAGAGCCGCAAGTACTTTTAGAAAAATTACTTGAAACGAAACCATTACCTGTACCCCCCGATATTGTTCCCGTTGGTTTACGTTCGGATATTCTACGGCGTCGGCCTGATATACGCCTGGCTGAACGACAGTTAGCAGCAGAGACGGCTGATATAGGCGTGGCAACAGCTAATTTATTTCCCAAGTTCGCTCTCACTGGCACGGTTGGTGTAGAAAGTCTTAGTTTTGGTGATTTATTTCAAAGTACAAGCACATTTTGGGCTTTAGGGCCGTTAATTAGATGGCCAATATTTCAGGGCGGCGCAATCCGTTCACAGATTGCTGCTGAAAAAGTAGAGGCTGAGGCTGCCGCAATTGCTTATGAAAGAGCGGTGCTGACCGCCCTGACAGATGCCGAAACCGCCTTGGTTCGTTATGGCCAAGAGTTGGAAACGCGTAAGCGACTGAACAAGGCTGTAGATTTGAATAAGCACTCCGCTTATTTGGCTAAGCAGCGATATAGACTGGGCGAGGATAATATTTTAAGTGTTGTTGATGCAGAGCATGAGTTAAGTCGAGTTGAAGACAAGCTCGTAATTTCAGAAACGCACACATTGATTAATTTAGTTAGCCTTTTCAAAACGCTTGGTGGAGGGTGGGAGGTTTTTGAAAGTAAACGGGTTATAAAAAAATAGTGGTTAATTAAACTATCCGAGTGTGAACATGAAAAAATCCATGTGTACTTATCAATTGGCATTGCCGGTTATAATTATTTTTAGTATCTCTGATATTTTTTTAAATTATGCATTATAATTTAAATTGCACATAGTTTTGTCCTCTTTTTCTGTCTCTAACCTTAACTAATTTGGTAAGTACGCATTTGTCCAACCAGGATACCCTGGATGCGCACACGGTCGGCGGCATATTGTTGTGCAGTCAATGAGGCATTAGCTGGAATCAAGAGTACCTGGCCGTCGTTCTCTAAGTGAAAACGCTTTAAGGTTGCGTTTTGTTCGTCAATCAGTGCAACGACAATATCACCGTTCTTAGCATGGTCGCGGCGTTCGATAACCACCATATCGCCATCTAATATGCCTAAATCCATCATCGAGTCGCCTTTGATTTGTAACATATACCGGCTACTGCCTTTGCCTAACAGCAAATCAGTAATGTTGATTTCACTTATATCGGAAATCGCTTCAATGGGCTGGCCTGCAGCAATGCGACCAAGAAAAGGAAGGTACGGACTCTCTACTGTGCTATCGGGCGTTGTATCCGGCTCCGTCAGACTTAAGCCTCGCCATTGGCGCTCATTATGCTGTAATGCACCCTTGGTTTTCAGCGCGGTTACATAACGGTGGACGGTGCCTTTTGATTTAATCGCAACACCATCACCAATTTCTCGCAACGTCGGGCTGTGGCCATTTTGGCTAATAAAAACACGGATAAAGTCCTGAATTTTAATTTCAGTTTGCGTTAAATTCATTATTGTTCTCTAAAGGTTCTCTGTAGAACTTAAGCATAGAGAACATTTAGAGAACGATCAAGTTAAATAGAACTATTTTATAACAGGCTGATTCTAATGTATTTATTGCGTGGAGGAGGAGGGTAACAGAGGAAGAGGGGACTTATAAGTAATCAGCCAACCACAATCGAAGCCGCAAACCCCATGAGGAGGTAAAACCGCTTTCTATAAAGACAATATTGCCTTTAGTGTTCATAATAAAACTAACCGGAACCGCTTTAACGCCAAAACGCGCGGCGATATCGCCCTGATTGTCAGCAATCACCGGGAAGCTGAGCTTTTCAGCCTGCATATACTGTTGTAATTCCGTTTGTTCACCCGATTGCATCGCAACACTGACAACGTTGTGCGCTTTACTGATGGACTCAATGCTGTCTTGCTCAAGCTTGCATATAGGGCACCAACTGGCCCAAAAATGGAGTAATAAGGGCTTGTCTCTTTGTCCTTGTAAGTTAAATGTTTGCCCCGATAATAACGTGGCACTGAGTGTAGGAGGAGTGTCTTGAACCAGGTCGCGTTGGGTATAATATTTTACTCCGACATAGACGGCTATTAGCAGTAACACTTGCAAGCTAAAATAAATAAATCGTTTTGGCGTTATGTTTTTAATAAAGTTCATGGTGAGTCATTCTATTCGTTTGGCCGTGATTCCCGTACAGACGGAAATGCAGGGATAATAAGGAAGCCACTTTAAATTCTTAAAGAATTATAAAGTAAGATTTTATGTTAATATTTTACCCAAGAAAAAATGAGAATGCTTGTAATACTTTCTGGATTTTCATTTAAATTTATTATGTTGTTTGAGATTAAGTAAATGTTGAGATTATCCAACCAGTTAGCCCTACAGATGAAGGATATCGAGCTTCAAGCTATCCGTGCGCAAGGTGCTGGCGGCCAGAATGTAAATAAAGTCTCTTCGGCTATTCATTTACGTTTTGATATTAATGCATCATCATTGCCGACGCTGTATAAACAACGGCTATTAGAGTTAAACGATAAGCGAATTAACAGTGATGGCGTATTAGTTATTAAAGCACAGCAACACCGGACCCAGGAAAAAAATAAAGAAGCCGCATTGGAACGCCTGGTGCAAATCATTGATCAAGCGATTACCATACAAAAAAAGCGTTATGAGACAAAGCCCAGCTATGCCTCTAAACGTAAACGAATAGAAACAAAAAAGAAACGTGCTCAAGTTAAAGAATTAAGATCAAACAAAACGTTTGACCGGGATTAAGTTTAAAATAAGTCGTTAAAATTTAGATAAGTCGATACAAAATAGACTCGGAAATACAGGAAAGTTTAAATGTCGTCCGGAACAAAAAAAATAATTTACGCCGCATTATTAGGCAATACCTTAATTTCAATAACCAAGTTTTTTGCGGCTGCCATTACAGGTAGTTCGGCTATGCTATCAGAAGGGATTCATTCGCTTGTCGATACTGGCAATCAGGTTTTACTGTTGCATGGTTTAAAACAGGCAGCAAAGCCCGCTGATGATGCTTTCCCGTTTGGTTATGGAAAAGAAGTTTATTTTTGGAGTTTTATTGTTGCGATTCTTATATTTGCATTAGGTGGCGGAATATCTATTTATGAAGGCATAAAGCATTTACAGCATCCTGTACCTATGAGTGACCCACTAATTAATTATATTGTGTTAGGCCTGGCGATGTTATTTGAAGGTGCTGCCTGGGCATTTGCATTTCGGGAGTTTAACAAAGTAAAAGGAAAGTGGGGGTATCTTGAAGCGATACAACGCGCAAAAGATCCGTCTATCTTTATTGTCTTGTTTGAAGACTCGGCTGCGATGCTTGGTTTGATGGTTGCTTTTTGTGGTATCGCTCTCGCTCAGTACACGGGTATTGCTATGTTCGATTCAATTGCATCAATAATAATTGGCTTGATATTATTGGGTACTGCCATTTGGTTGGCCTACGAAACAAAAGGACTATTAATAGGAGAGAGTGCAAATCAATCAACAATTGTACATATCAAGGAAACCTTGATTAAAAATCCTATCGTTGAGCATGTTAATGAAGTTTTAACCATGCATATGGGGCCGGACTATATTTTAGCTAACATCAGTGTCGACTTTAAGAATACAAGCACTGCTGATGATGTTGAGCATGCCACTTCTGAACTAAATGCTAAAATAAAAAAAGATTTCCCGCAAATCAAACGTATTTTTATCGAAGCAGAAAAACGAACCTCAGTAAATTAAGGCTATTGTACTTATAATATGAAAATATGTTATTTCATTCTGGCATGGATATTTTTTGCTTTAGGGGCTATTGGTGTTGTCTTACCAGTACTTCCAACGACACCGTTTATGTTATTGGCTCTTTGGGCGTTTGCCAAAAGTTCTAAACGTTTTCATGACTGGTTATACCAACATCGATTTTTTGGTCCACCACTTCAGAAATGGCAAGAGCATCGAGTTATACCTTTGTCCGCTAAAATTTTATCAGTATCGATGATGTCGGCAAGTTTTGGCTATATTGTTTTTTTTAGAGAGCTTAATATTTACATTGTTATTATTACAGCAATATTAATGTTGTATGGAATGTGGTTTATACTAACGAAGCCCTCAACCATTAAAAAAATGTAACTTCAATTCATCTGGTTCTATATATGTTAAATCCTGACTTTATACAAATTAAAAGTATGATAGCGTCCGTGGCGAAAAATGAATTATTGCCACGTTTTGAAAAAATAAATCACCAACTTAAAGCCGATGGCAGTATTGTTACAGAAGCAGATTTAGTTGTTCAAAAAAAAATACAAACCTATTTGTTAGCGCATTATCCAGAATCTGTCGTACTTGGCGAAGAAATGACAAAGGAAGAACAGTCGTTAGTTTTCAAAAGTGAACAACCTGTTTGGTGTTTAGATCCCCTTGATGGTACGAGTAATTTTGCTTTTGGGATTCCATATTTTGCCATTTCACTAGCGTTAATTGAAAAAGGACAAGTTACTTTTGGACTTGTTTACGATCCTGTTCGTGACGAGTGTTTTATGGCCGATATGGACAAAGCCTTGCTAAATAATGATGTAATACCACGTTGTACACATCAGGGGGACTTGGCTAAGTCGACTGCTATTATCGACTTTAAACGTCTCTCTACAACGTTGGCTGTTAATCTTGTTAAGATACCACCGTATTCGTCACAAAGAAATTTTGGAGCCTCGGCTCTCGACTGGTGCTGGTTGGCTGTAGGTCGTGGTCATGTTTATTTACATGGCAACCAGAATATTTGGGATTATGCCGCAGGGCATTTTATTTTCGAAAAAAGTGGTGGAGTGGCTAAAACGCTACAAAAAGAAAATGTATTTAAATTTAAGCTGGAAAAACGTTCTGTCGTAGCGGCTGTTAATGAAAACTTGTTTGAGCAATGGATTAAATGGATTAAGGCTAACGAGTAAGTCACTAATAAGCGCTTAATGTTGTTTCTTTAAAGTTCTCAACCACTTCAATGATATTATATAATGTTGCTTCAGTGTGGTTCGCAAAATAAATTCTTTTGAGTAGCACTAAACCACGTCTTTCAATAAGTGGTTCGAGTAAGTGCTGTAAAAATCCAGGCGTGAGATAAACATTGGCACAATCAACCTCAACTGTCTTGTTTTGAACAAGAAGTTTTTCTAATTGTGCGCGACACACATCAGCAGTATTGGGTGCACTTAAAAAAGTAACCGAAGTGAATTCAAATAATTTCAGAAGTGGCATACGTTCCATGTACTCAGTGATGATAAGTAGCTAGAACTATAAATACTTTTATATAAAATAATGTGTGTTAGCCCACAATTTTTTATGTCAGGTGTGTAATGCAACAACTAATTGTTACACACAAAATAATTTAGAATGATTCTTATTTACACTGAATCGTTAAAATTGGTAGTGATATTATATATTTAGTTTAACATCTTCAATAATAGGACGTTACTTGACCATTCTTACACTTTAAATAATCTGTAGTTCGGTTTATGGTAACCGTTAGCACTAAATTCTATTGTCAACGCTGCAATAATTATTATTCTAATAACATCAAGATATGAAATTTTTAAGAGGGTTAATTCTTGATTAAAAATTAAATTTTACTCGATTTAATCACGATCATTTTTTTGATTTGCATATCATGATAGGTATGAGGAATACCACCAACGCCTAAACCAGAATGACGTAATCCTGCAAAAGGCATCCAGTCAACTCTAAAAGCAGTGTGATCATTCACCATAACGGCACTGGCGTTAAGTTTTTTATAGGTATGTAATGCACTATCAATATTTTTTGTGAAAATACTGGCCTGGAAGGCAAAGGGTAAAGCATTCGCTTCATCTATTGCGTCATTAATATTGTCGTAGCTGTAAATACAGATAACCGGACCGAATATTTCGGTTGTGGAAACAATCGACGCATCGGATGGATTTAATAAAACAGTCGGCAGGTAACAGTTACCCACAATTTTTCCTCCACATAATAATTCGGCACCATCTTTAATAGCGTGTGTGACCCAATCGTGAACCCGTTCAGCTTCTTTTTTGCGAATGAGGGGGCCTACTTCTGTTTCATGTTTCATTGGGTCGCCAACAACAAGTTTTTTTGCGATGTCAGCTAAGGTAGATGCAACAATATTGACAATATCTTTATGACAAAATATCCGTTGCACCGAGACACACACTTGTCCAGCATGATAGAAACCACCTTTAGCCAATAAAGGTAAGGCTTCTACAAGATTGGCATCTGCTTCTACAATAACGGGGGCGACCCCACCGTGTTCAAGTGCACAACGCGCACCGGGAGCTAACTTGCTACGTAACATCCAACCGACATTAGCACTGCCAATAAAGCTAAAAAATCCAACCCGACTATCGGATACTAATTGTGTTGCAACGTCTAAATCGGAAACAACCAGGGCCTGACACCATTCGTCAGGTAATCCTGCTTGTCTTAAAATTGAGATAAATTTATAACATGACAAGGGCGTATCTTCTGCCGGTTTGATTATAACCGGGCAACCCGTTGCGATAGCGGGGCCGACCTGATGAATAATTAAATTAAGTGGATGGTTAAAAGCGCTGATTGCGACGACGACTCCAATAGGTTCACTTTGAGTGAATGCCATACGATGTTCAGAAGCAGGATTGATGCCCATGGGTATTTCAGTACCATGATCGGTACGAATACATTCAATGCAATTTAATACCCCATCAATAGCCCGTTCGACTTCCACTCGTGAATCGTTATAGGGTTTGCCACCTTCTTGCGCGGCTTCTATCACGAGGTCATCAAATTGTTCTCTCATTAGTTCAGCTGTTTTATTGAGTACCTCAATGCGTTTTGATGCGGATAACCATTTTGATTTATCATTAAATAAATGGTGTGCGGTGAAAAGGGCTTGTTCGACAGCATCTGAATCGGCTGTATCAAGCGTTGCAATTTTGGAATCATCGAAAGGTGCCGTTACAGTAATGATGTTTTTACTTTTCGTTGTGTGTCCGGCAATCATTAATGGGTAATGTTTACTCAATGTACTCTTCCTATTATTTAAACTCGTTATTCCCGTGAGTTAGATGCTACCATCAAAAAAACGTCCTCAAACTTTAAACTTTATATTGGACAAGCAATATCACCGAGTCGTTTAGTTAATAACATGTTTTCGCGGTAGTCAATTGGAACAATCACTAAACTGGGACCATCCTCATCAAATGCCGCTTGTAACTCAGACACAAGGTCCCGGCTGTTCTCAACTTTATGTCCATGCCAACCAAATGCACTCGCAAGTTGCAACCAATTGGGATTACCAAAAGATAAATCAGTATGATGACCAAATTCATTTTCCTGTTTCCAGGCAATGAGGCCGTAAGCATGATCTTCCCAAACCATTACGACTATATTTGAATTATAGCGTTTAGCGGTTTCCATTTCTTGCACATTCATCAAGAAACCAGCGTCACCGCATATCGAAAGAATTTTTTTGTCAGGATATACAAAGCTGGCTGCTATTGCGCCGGGTAAAGCAAAACCCATTGAACAAAAGCCATTAGGGATTAAGCACGTATTGGGTTCATGGCATTGGTAATGGCGTGCGATCCACATTTTGTGCGCACCCACATCGGATAATACAATATCATCAGCACCCATTACCTGGCGAACATCCCATAAAACTTTTTGTGGTCGGATAAGTCCTTCGGTATCATCATCAGCATGCGCAGCTAATTCTTTTTTCATCGTTTCGCGTGTGGCAAGTTGTTGTCTAAAGTCATAGTCAAAATCTTCAACTTCACTGAAACATTCGTTCATCATCCACAATGTATGCGCAAGGTCACCAATCACTTCCGTTTCGGGGTGATAGTATTCATCGATTTCAGTTGGCAAGAAGTCGGCATGAATTATTTTTTTATCCTTGTTGCTATTCCATAAAGTAGGGTGGTATTCAACCATGTCATAACCGAGGGTAATAATTAAATCCGCATGGTCGAGTGCACAAGCGATAACATCTTTAGCTTGCAGACCAATGGTGTAAAGACAGTAATCTTCATCCATATCAACACAACCTTTGGCCATAAACGTACTGATAACACCAATACCGGTTTTATCACACAGTGCACGGAGTTGTTTGCTTGCCCGTTTGCGGATGCAACCATTACCCGCAATAATAATTGGGTGCTTGGCTTTTAAAATGAGCTCAACGGCTTGATTGAGAATTTTGTCATCTGCAACCGGCCGGCGAAAGCGTTGCGGCTTCATAGGTACCGAGCTGGTTTCAATTTTTGCGATATCTTCAGGTAGTTCGATATGACATGCGCCCGGTTTTTCTGTACGCGCTAAACGCACGGCTTTACGCACAATTTCAGGGATACTATTCGGGTGTAAAATGGTTTGAGCCCATTTTGTTACAGGTTCAAACATCTTCACTACATTCATTATTTGGTGAGACTCTTTGTGTAACCGGGTTGAGGCACCCTGGCCCGTTAAAACCAGCATTGGAGAGCGATCCATATTGGAATCGGCAACCCCGGTAATTAAGTTGGTAGCACCGGGGCCTAATGTCCCTAAACAACCAGCCGGATTACCGGTTAAACGCCCATAAACTTCCGCCATAAAAGCCGCACCCTGTTCGTGTCGAGTGAGTATAAATTTAATTTGCCTGGATTTTTCGAGTGAAATCATAAAATCTGCATTTTCTTCACCCGGAACACCAAAAATGTATTCAAGTCCTTCTTCTTCGAGACATTTAACAAATAAATCTGATGCTTTCATTGTGTAAAACTCCGTTTTAGTAAACTATTATGCTGGAATGAGTGAGATAAATGATGCTCTACTAAGTTCATGTTTTTATACCTTATTAACGGCACAAAAAAAATTTTCCTTATACTAATTGAGTTAATTAAGTCATTTTTAGTAAAATTTAGCCGTTACAAGGCCAAATCATGGAGTTGAACATTAACAAACCCCGTCAGTTTAGACTCTATTATCAAGTGTTTTGAGCTAACCACAATCTGAGACAACCGTAGAGTCGGTTTTTTTAAGTGAATAGAAAACCTGGAATCTTTCTGGTTTTTCTCTAATTCGGACTGCATCAACACTAATGTTTGTTTTATGGGTTCAGTTAAATCAAAATTTGCTTTGGTTTCAATGAGAGTATTAATTTTGCTTTTAAAAACATAGGTAATGGCGTTTAGAAGTGCATTATTAAAATCGCGAGAGAATGAAACCTGGGTCAGTCTAAGTGACGTCCCGGCTTCATTAAGAACAGGCTTTGAAACAAGAAATAGCTTGCCTGTTGTTTTAAGATGTTCACCATTCACATCGGCAGTAAATTTAACACCAATAACAATTTTATTATTTGAGGGATATACAAAAATGTCACTAACGTTTATGTTGATATCACCAACATCGGTTTTTTGCTCGAAAGTTTGATTATTTATCACTTGATTAATTTGCTTTTCAATGACCTTGTAATCGATATACATTGGTAAATAAAGTTTAAATTCGGGCTGGTTAGTTTTTATTCTTGATAAAATTGGTGACGCTATTTTTTTCGCAGCTGGATTTTTTCCTAAATGTAAACCTGTTTGAATTTTTAATCCTACTGCCATTGTGAGTGCGTCATTGTCATAGATAATATCGCTTATAGCCGCTTGTTTAGGTGTAATACTTAGATTGAGGTCTTCATCAATAGGTAACTGTTTAAGTGGAATAGAGTACGCTTTCCATACTTTGGATACAGTACCTTTAAGGTCGATGCTGGCAAGTTGAGTATTTATTAAAACGGGTAATTCTTGTAATTTTTGGGCTATAAATTTATCGGCTTGTGAAGCAAAGGTTACATGTTGACCTTTTATTAATTCAATGCGCGGTGAAGAATTCCATTGATGTTCTACCGTTACATTTGCAAAAGCATTCCAATCTGCATTTAAACCAAAATCCAGCGTGATTTGAACAGTGACAGCAGCATCTACATTTTTATTCTTTAATCCCAGTTCTTGAGCAGTCTTGCCACGTAAGCTCACATTTCCATACACTCGCACCGGTGCTGTCAGTAATAATTTGTTTTGTTTATTAGTAACAAGAATGTCACCAGACTGCTCTATATGTAAAAGACCTTCATAAGAAGAAGAGCAGGGGATATGTACCATTTTCTTTAATGGGCCAAGTTTTACCTCTTTATCGACACTACAATCAATAATGCCATTAAGCGGTACCGCATCAAAATCGGCCAAGCCTTTTTTTATAGCCAATTTTAATACTCGATAGGGTATGCGAACTCCAGCGCTTATGTCGCTATCGGAGGTTTTAAATTTATAGTAATCAGTCGTGTGAGGAGGCTCTTCAGCTAATGCGCTTAAGTCGGCTTGTTCTTTACTGCAACCGTTAAGAATAGATGCAGATGCTATAAATACTAAGGCAGGTAAAAGTAATTTAAAATATTTATACATTGTTAGATAAAAACACTGATATTTAGTAAAAAATATGTCTTTGCGACTGAACAAAGTGAGCGCGGCAATCTATAGGAGAAGATATATTCACAAGCAGATTACCGCGTCAGTACTGAAAACCATTTGCTTTTCAGTTCTTCCTCGCAATGACCATTAATGGGAAATTTTTCGTGGATCCCTCAGTACTTAGTCTTATATATTATGTTATTAGATTAATAGCCTGTTTAATCGATTCTTTGCTAGTATAAAAATGTGGTGAAAAGCGAATACCCTGACCGCGTTTAGCGCAAATAATATTTTTAGACCATAAAAAATCAAATAATTCATCATTATCATCCTTCTTATGTTTAAACGTTACTATACCAGCATATCGACCTTGAGTTTGTGGTGTGATAATTTCCAGATGTTTGTTTTTACTGAGCAAAGAAAAACAATATTCCGTGTTTTCTAATAATAAAGTCTCTATATTGTTCATTCCAATTTCTAGTAATAATGAAACGCTCGCATCAATGCCATGTATACCGAGCATATTGGGGCTGCCACACTCGAAGCGTCTGCCTGTGTCGGCTATTTTCCAATCTTTAGAATTAAAGTTGTACATATCTTTTGTCATATGCCAACCGTATTCATTCAACTTAAGTTGTGAACGAATAGTTTGATTACAATAGAATAGGGCGAGTCCTTCAGGCGCTAACATCCATTTATGACCGTCTGCCATAACAAAGTCAGCCTGTATTTTTTGCACATCAAACTCCAACGCACCGATGGTTTGTATCGCATCTACACAAAAAAGAATGTTACGTTCTTTGCAAGCCTTGCCAAGTTTTATAAGATCGAGATTAATACCTGAAGAATACTGGGTAGAACTAATTGCAAGC
>Ga0316206_1002212_pt1 | contig 13795 bp, 11 predicted proteins | sample 6monthpyrite_MG_FD_204942 | JGI IMG/M metagenome (GOLD analysis project Ga0316206, IMG submission 204942) | Microbial mat bacterial communities from mineral coupon in-situ incubated in ocean water Damariscotta River, Maine, United States -... | ecosystem: Environmental > Aquatic > Marine >...
CATGTCTGTTATTGCATTAACAGGCATAAAATCGATCATTGATGTACAGGAGATAACCAGTAAAGTTACCGAACAAATGAAAGCCATTCAGACAAGTTTCTTTTATCTGGAAAGTGATATTCGTTATCTCGTCAATCGTGGCATACGTGATGAACTTGGCGGTAAAGAAGCGGCCCTGCAATCAGGCACGTCTGGCTTCCCCCTGTTGTCGCTCACCCGGGATGGACGACGTAACCCACAACAACTGAACCGTAGCAGCCTGATACGTGTTGCCTATCGTTTACGTGAAAAAACACTGATACGCAGCCAGTATGCCAGCCTGGATCGTGGCTCTGAAGCTGTTTCAATGAACCGTGAGTTACTCAATAATGTTAATGAACTGGAATTTCGCTTTCTGGATGCGAATAATCGTTGGGTAGATTTCTGGCCACCGATCACTCCGGGAACAATCACTTCTGATCTACCCCATGCTATCGAGGTGATAATTCGACATGAAACACTGGGTAAACTAAGACGACTTATCCCGATAAGCGGAACCTGAAATGAATAAAGACTTTCATCATTTTCCTGTCACGCATATCGGTGTAACGCGACCGCAAAAAGGGATCGCTTTATTAACTGCACTTCTGGTTGTTGCCCTTGCTACGATCATTGCTGTCAATATCACTGAACGACAACAATATGATATTCGTCGCATGGAAAATATACTGTTTAACCAGCAAGCCTATTATTATGCACTGGGGGGTGAAGCCTGGGCTGTCAGTATTCTGACTACTGATAGTAAAAGTAGCAGCCACAAGAAAACAGATAACCTTTTCGAGGACTGGGCTCAACCTCTGCCACCTACACCCATCGAAGGTGGCATGATTGCCGGTAAAATCGATGATCTGCAAGGCCGGTTTAATCTGAATAACTTATATATAAAAGATCGTAGCGATGCAGCGGCACTCAAATACCTTAAAGAACAACAAAAGGTTTTTGAACGACTTCTGGTGGTACTAAAAATCGATCCACGCATCAGTATGACCGTGATTGACTGGCTGGATGCAGATGGCGACGCAAGCTTTCCTGATGGCGCAGAAGACGCCGAATATCTCGCACTAACACCATCATACCGATCAGCTAACCAGCGTATGAGTAACATATCTGAATTATTACTGGTTAAAGGTATCAGCTATGAGATATACCTGAAGCTGAAGCCATTTGTTTGTGCCTTGCCAGCCAATACCACTATTAATATCAATACGGCTCCTGCTGAAGTCATAGCAGCATTATCAAGTCAGCTGGACCTGTCTATGGCAAAAAATATTATTGAAGACAGAACGGCTGTTATTAGTAGTAACAAGGACTTTCTTGATACCACGAAGAGTTATGTGCGGGATAAAACGCGTTATGAACTGGAAATCACCCCCCTGATTGGTGTAAGTTCACAGTATTTCCAGGTTCAAGCCACTGTGCAGATTGATAAAATCAATAAAAACCTGATTAGCATTTTACAACGGAACAGTAAGGGTGAAGTTATAGTGATAGCACGAAATCCCGGGGCCAATTAACATGGACAATAATATTTATTTCCGATTCCATGATCAGGGTGCTATCGACTGGTATGTCCCTGATCATGCCTCGGGTCTGCCAGGTCAGTCTGGTTCATCTCTGGATGATATTGCAGAACACTGCCCGGGAAAGAATATTATTGTTTTCATCCCTGGTAATTATGTTCATATCGCAACCCATCTCATCCCTGCCAGGAACCGGCAAAAAATCATGCAGGCGATCCCTTACGCGATGGAAGATGACCTGATTGGTGAAATTGAAGATTTCCATTTTGCATTGCCTGCAAAACTGCCCCAAAATAATATTCCCGTTTGTGCGATACGCCATGAACTCATGGAGTCGATATTATCTGCATTCGCTGAATTTCATATACAGCCCAACCAGATTATTCCCGAGATACTGGCACTGCCATTCCAGAGACAGCAGTGGACTGTTTTAATGGAAGATACTGACAGTATCTTCAGAACTGACAGTTTTTCCGGATTTGTTTGTGATAGCAGTCAACTGGCGTTGTATCTTGACATGAGTATCAATGAGACAGGCGATGAACAACCGGAAGCCGTTCATATTATTGATGCCCGACAACTAACCGATAGTGACGTACCCGGTCTGGTACCAACGCCTGAGCTACAGATAGTAAAAACACCTATGCATTCCAGCTTACTGGAGATTTTTGCTAAAAACACTCATGAAACTGATAGTATAAATCTGCTGCAAGGACTTTATGCCGCTAAAAATCAACGTAGCAGGGAATGGAAAAAATGGATCCCGGTTGCAACCATCCTGTCTATTCTTATCTTTATACAGGCCATAGAAGGTATCGTAGCGTATCAGTCTGTACAATCCGAACTGGAACAGACAAATGCACGCATCAGTAAATTGTTCAAACAGAGCCTGCCTGATGCAAAAAGGGTAAACAACATCAAGATAAGGATGAAACGTCGCCTGATTGCATTGCAAGGTAGCGGACAATCAAATCAGTCAGGTTTTCTCTCCCTGCTCGCAAAGTCAGCTAAAGCCATACAGGTGAATACGAGCACCGTTATTAATAATATGAATTTCCGTAATGGTAAACTGGACATGGAATTGCGCATTGATAATCTGCAATCACTGGAAAAAATAAAACAAATGATCACCCAGTCCGGTCTCAATGTAAATGTACGTTCCGCATCGGTTCAAGGTAATTCAGTCACCGTCCGTATGTCTGTCCAGGAGAAGCAATCATGAAATCCTGGTATTTAAGTAAATCCCGTCAGGAGCAGCAAATAATCCAGGGTATTGCCGGGTTAATTATAATGGCATTAATTTACCTGATAATATGGGCGCCCTTATCTGAGTCTTATCAACAAAACAGGGCTCAATTAAAAGCCAAACGCAACTTACTGGCCTGGGTTGAAACGTCTAGCCAACGCATTAGTCAGCTACAACAAAAAAAACAGGGTGCAAATGTAACTACCAGAGGTCCTTTACTGTCTACTGTTGACAATACCATCAAGTCCTTCGGACTGGGCAGTCAGATGAAGCGGCTCGAGCCGCAGGGAAACAACAAGGTTCAAATCTGGTTTGAAAATACTGATTTTGATGTATTGATTAAATGGATAGCAAGCATTGCTTCGGAACAACAAATCCATGTCAGCAGTATTAACGTCGATAACCTCGCGCAAACAGGTAAGGTAACAGCCAGAGTCGTACTGACCGGAGCAGGCTCATGAGCAAACGCCTGATCATAATTCTGTCCAGTATTTTTTTTCTGGTCTCACTTGTTGTCTTGATGCCAGCCAGTGTCGTTTGGCAACTGCTTAAAAACGAAATGCCAGGCATTCAGCTCTCTCATGTTGAGGGCAGCATTTGGTCCGGACGTGCGGCAACGATTTCAGGGATGGGAGAAACATTTCAAAATCTGACATGGGAACTCTACCCTGCGCACCTGTTTATGGCAGAAGTTAAACTTGATCTGCAAGTAAAAGACAAGACACATCCGTTAAAAGCACTCGTTGTAATGGATTTCAACAGTAATGTCCAAATTAGCAATATGAAGGGCCGGTTACCGGCCCGTATACTTCAACAGATCCCTGCGACGCGCATCGTGAACCTGGAGGGTTTATTTAATTTTGAAATGCGTCAAGTGATCATAAACAAGCAAGGCGTTAAACAAGCCGATGGGATTGTGCTGCTGGAAAAAGCCAACCTGATCCAGCCCGTTCAGGGATTTCTGGGTAATTTACGTTTTATCATCGCCAGCAAGAAAGATCAGATACATATCAAAATTGATGATATGAATGCGCCTATCAAGGTCAAGGGCAACCTTAATATCCTTAATAACCATCGCTTCAACTTTGATGCACGGCTAACGCCAACCCCGGCTGCTGATAACTTTCTGGTATCACTACTGCGTAATTCAGCACGGCGAAACAATGATGGCAGCTATGTGATTCAATACAATGGAGCCTATTGATTTCTTTATGTACCGACTCAAGACTTTCTGCTAAGCTTCTGGATGTAAAGATATTTTTTCTTGAAGAAAAATGCTATATTTCCTTAAAGCACTGGAAAGTCGGCCGATATAATGGACAGGTTATCTTTAACCCTGGCTCCCATTTGAGTAAGAATAGATAAATTATTGTTATATATGAGATTTTACAAACACATTGGACGTATTAGCCAACACTGGAAAAACCTCTTTCTGGTATCATTACTGTGCTTGCCGCTTAGTGGTTTCAGCGCCCAGAACAAAGATATTACGCTTAACCTGAAAGATGCGGATATCTCCACGCTTATCAATACTGTATCCAAATATACTGGCAAAAACTTTGTCGTCGACCCCCGAGTAAAAGGCAGGGTCACTGTCATCTCGGCAAGCCCGCTGGCACACGACGAGTTATATCAGATCTTCCTGTCCATTCTGGAAGTGCATGGCTTCGCAACCATACCGGTGGGCGAAATCATCAAAATCGTCCCGAACAGCAAGGCCAGACAAGGCAGTATCCCAACCGGTGGCTCAGGCCGTGGTATTACAGGAGACCAGATTATCACGCGTATCATCCGGGTCAAGAATGTAACTGCAGCACAGCTGGTGCCGATTTTACGTCCACTTATCCCTCAGCAAGGACATCTGGCTGCCTACCCATCCAAGAATGTTCTGATCATCACTGACCGCGCTGAAAATGTTAACCGACTCTCAAAAATTATTCGTAAAATTGACCAGGTCAGCGACAGCTCTATCGAAGTCATTTCGCTTAACCATGCGTCTGCGAGCGAGATTGTACGTATACTGACCGGGCTGATTCGCAATAAAGGCAAAGTAGGCGTACAAATCAGTTTTGCTGCCGATGATCGTACAAACAGTATTTTACTCAGTGGTGAACCCTCTGCACGTTTACGTTACCGCGCACTTATCAGCCACCTGGATACCCCGCTCGACGCTGAAGGCGGGACACGCGTTATCTACTTGCATTATGCAAAAGCAAAAGATCTCGTCAGTGTTTTAACAGGGGTCAGCAAAACACTTCAGACCAACAAAAAAACACCAGGAGCAAGAACAGCAGCAGCATTCGGGAGCAACGTCAGCATACAGGCCGATGAGAGTTCCAATGCACTAGTGATTACCGCGCCTGCTGATGTCTTTCGCTCACTGCAACGCGTCATACGTAAGCTGGATATTCGTCGTGCACAGGTTGTTGTTGAAGCCATTATTGCAGAAGTCAGCGTGGATAAAACACGTGAACTGGGAGTGCAATGGGCTATTGATGGCAGCCCGAGCGGTAAAGGCGCTGTAGGTGTGATCAATTTTGGTGGTGCCGGGAGTATTGCTAATGTTGGCGCTACTATCGCTGCAGGGGGCGCACCAAATCTCGGAGATGGAGCAAGTATCGGTTTTGGTAAATTTAATAGCTCAACCATTAATTTTGCGGCTATCGTGCGTGCGCTTTCAAATGATGCTGATTCCAATATTTTATCTACACCCAGTATCGTGACACTGGATAACCAGCAAGCTGAAATTGTCGTAGGTGAAAATGTACCCTTCGTAACCGGTGAATTCTCCAGTACCGGTGGCACAGCGGGAGCTGTCAACCCCTTCCGTACGATAGAAAGACAGGATGTAGGACTTACCTTGCGTGTAACTCCTCAGATTAACGAAGGCGATGCTATCAAACTTGATATTGAACAGGAAGTTTCCAGCGTCATTCCCAGCAGCACTGGCGCTAGCGATCTGACCACCAGTAAACGCTCTATCAAAACAACCGTGATGATTGATGATGGCCGTACTATCGTACTGGGCGGGCTTATGGACGATTCATTAACCCAAACCCATCAGAGCGTCCCGGTATTAGGTAACATACCGCTACTCGGACGTTTATTCAGCTATGATGTCACCAAAAAACGAAAACGCAATCTGATGATTTTTCTGCGTCCCAGTATTATTCGGGATGCAGCTACAGGTAGTCGTCTTACTGCTGGTAAATACAGCATGATCCGCGCTTTGCAAATAAAGCAGAAAAACAAGGGCGTTAAATTACTGGATGATGACGTTGTACCAGTATTGCCCAAAGACCTGCCTCAAATTCCAGCACCGTTTAAAAACAATTCTGCCAAGAAATCCACCTCACGGTAATCCAGGTATTGAAGTCTAATGGATAGCGCAGAATCACAGAACCCCAAACATATGCTGCCCTACAACTTCATCCGTAAACACGGCGTACTGGTCACCAAAACCAGTGATGATTCTGCAGTTGTACTCTACAAACCGGGCTGTAAAGTCGCTATTTTTTCAGAAATAAAACGTCATTTAAATCGCCCTCTTGATCTGCACAAAGTCACTGCAGATGAATTTGAACAACAGGTTTCTGAATTATACGAATCCGGTTCCAGTCAGGCACTTCAGGTGATGGATGACATCAATGAAGATATGGACCTTAACCATGTTGCTATGGGACTGGGTGAACCCGAGGATCTGCTGGAAACACAGGATGATGCTCCCATCATTCGCCTGATCAATGCATTATTTACAGAATCACTCAAGGAAGGGGCATCGGACATTCATATAGAAACCTATGAAAACAGCATGGTCGTGCGTTTTCGTGTTGATGGCGTATTACGTGAAGTGTTACAACCACCACGCGCTGTTGCTCCTTTACTAGTATCACGTATCAAGGTTATGGCGCATCTGGATATTGCTGAAAAACGCCTGCCGCAGGATGGACGGATTTCGCTTAAAGTAGCTAACCGCGCAGTTGATGTACGTGTATCCACCCTGCCATCTAATCATGGGGAACGCGTAGTACTGCGCTTGCTGGACAAACAGGCCGGGCGCCTGAATCTTGATCATCTGGGTATGGCGACTCAGGCAGGTCTTAACCTGGAAAACCTTATTCACAAACCTCATGGCATTATTCTCGTTACAGGCCCGACTGGTTCTGGTAAAACAACGACCTTGTATGCAGCTTTAACCAAACTGAATAATCGAACGCGCAACATCGTTACCGTAGAAGATCCGATAGAATATAATCTTGATGGTGTTGGACAGACTCAGGTAAACCAGAAAATAGAGATGACCTTTGCCCGGGGATTACGTGCGATTCTGCGACAGGATCCGGATGTCGTTATGATAGGTGAAATACGCGATCTTGAAACTGCACAGATTGCAGTCCAGGCCAGTTTGACCGGACACATGGTTCTGTCGACGTTACATACCAATAGCGCAATCGGTGCAATCACACGACTGCGTGACATGGGAGTTGAGCCTTTTCTGATGGCATCCAGCGTCATTGGTATCATGTCACAGCGACTTGTACGTAAACTGTGCCCGCATTGCAAGGAAGAGACAATACCTAATGAGAAAGATTGCGAGGTACTCGGAATTGACCCGGATAAGAAACCGGTTATCTATCGTGCAAAACAGCACGGTTGTGAGCACTGTCATAATCTGGGTTATCAGGGGCGTACAGGTATTTATGAGCTCATTGAGATTGATGACCCATTACGCAGCATGATACATGATGGCAAAAATGAAATAGAAATGCTCGAATATGCACGACAACGATCGGTTGGCCTGCGTCAGGATGGTTTGCGACGAATTCTGAAGGGCGATACCAGCATCGAAGAAGTCTTGCGCGTTACCCAGGAAGAATGACATGGGTGCCTTTGAATTTACTGCGCTGGACAAGCATGGCAAAAACCGCAAAGGCATAATAGAGGCTGACACCCCTCGCCAGATCCGACAGCAATTGAGAGAACAGGGACTCACCCCTCTCAGTGTAAATGAAATTGTCGAGCAGGAACAAAAAACCAGTGGACAGAAGTTATTCCGTCAGCGGATCAGTTCAATGGATCTGGCCTTGCTAACACGTCAGCTTTCCACCCTGCTATCAGCGGGTATGCCACTGGAAGAAACGCTGCAGGCTGTTGCGAGACAGAGTGAGAAAACAAAAGTTAAGCGGGTTCTGCTATCAGTTCGGGCCAAGGTACGTGAAGGTCACAGTCTCAGTACGGGACTATCCGAGTTTCCCGGAGTATTCCCCGAGCTGTATCGTAAAACTGTCGAAGCTGGAGAAGAATCAGGGCATCTGGATAACGTACTTAACCGGCTGGCTGACTACACAGAAGCCCGACAGGAAATGCAACAAAAAACGATGATGGCACTATTTTACCCGGTGTTACTGATTATTATCTCAGTCGCTATTGTTATCGCCCTTCTGACATTTGTTGTCCCTCAAATTGTAAAAGTATTCGAAAATGTCGCTCAGGAGCTGCCACAATCAACACAAATTTTAATTGCCATGAGTGATTTTCTGAAAAACAACGGCCTGTTACTTGTAATCCTGTTACTTGCCGCTGGATTCATAGTTCGCATATTACTCCGAAAACCAGGGCCAAAACTGGCCTGGCATAATTTTCTACTTCGTGTCCCGTTTAGCGGCCGGTTAATTCGTGGTAGCAACAGCGCACGCTTTGCACGCACATTAAGCATTCTCACATCAAGCAACGTTCAGATACTGGAAGCACTGCGCATTTCCAGTCAGGTCGTTACCAACATGCCAATGCGGGAAGCCATCGAAAATATCACCACGCGTGTTCGTGAAGGTGCAAGCATACATGGCTCGATGGAGCAATCCGGCTATTTTCCACCTATGATGATCAGCCTGATTTCCAGTGGTGAAGCCAGTGGCAACCTCGAAAACATGCTGGAACGTGCTGCCATCATTCAGGAACGTGAAATAGAATCTGTGCTCGCAACGACACTGGGGTTACTCGGACCCATCATGATATTACTCATGGGGGGTATTGTTCTCTTTATTGTACTGGCAACATTGCTTCCGGTATTTGATCTGAACCAGCTGGTTGGCTAACCTGATTATGCAACATACACTGCTGGAGAGACGCGGACATTTAGCGTTATAATCAGACAACATGAAAAATACAATTAAAATATTAATTTTCAGCATAATCAGTATAACAACGCTTACACTGACTGGTTGCAGCACACAAGAAGAAAACACAACAGTCAAACCTGCAGTGCAATCACTTGATCAGGCTATTTATTTGCGCGCAAGAAAAGCCTATCTTGCACGCAACTATAAAACAGCTGCCGCTTTGCTTGATCCTATTGCAGAAAAAGGAAATGCCAACGCGCAATATACGTTAGGTTATCTTTATTACTATGGCAAAGGGGTAAAGCGAAGCCTCAAGCAGGCAATGAGCTGGTTTAACAAAGCCGCAAACCAGAATCATCAGCGTGCGATTAATGCACTGGCAACCATCAATGAGGCCATCAAAAAGGAACCCGTCTCAGCACGCCCTGTTGCTAACAACACACCCGCAAAAGTTATAGACCTGAGGAACAAAAAAGCGCCGGTTCCAGCACAATCAAATCCAGCCCCAACGTCCGCTGCACCTGTCGTGTTACCCACATCTATTCCGGTTTACAAGGGCGCCGCCATTAAGATTATTTCACCTGAACCCAAACCTGTGCATACACCAGTTATAACTCCAGTCCAAAAACCAGTACCAACCCCTCCCCGGAAACCAGCAAAACAACAAACAAGACAAATACCTGTCGTGTCTGATAGTCAGCTACAGATGGAAGAAAAAGGGCGTCAATGGATTATGAATCAACCACCCGAACACTTTACGATACAACTCGCAAGTAGCTCACGTGTAAAGCCTGCATTAAATTTTATTAAGAATGCCGCTTTAGATGGTGTATTCCTGTTCCGCTATACTGATAAAAAGGGACAGGTCAGACTCAATGTTATTCATGGTAGTATTTTCAGTTTCACCAACGCAAAGAAAAAACTCAAACGCCTCCATCAACGAGGTTTTAAAAAAGCATGGATTAGAGGGATCGGACCAATTCAAAAAATAATATCACAACCGTAAATCCTCCTCGACAGAAACTGAAAAACCGGGGAAGCTCTGATTAATGCTATCAGTTTAACTTCAATTGCATTGTTTTTATTTCATCGCCACGCATCAATTTTACATTTACCTGATCCGCCTTGACCAGCTCACCAATTACACGCATGGCTTCACGCTGATTGGTTAATGAAATTCCATTAATTTCAATAACAATATCGGAGGGACGCAGCCCCAGTCTGTTATATAACACCCTGTTCTTTTTTGGTAGCAGACGGTAACCCTTGAGGCGTCGATTGCTACCCGCAAACACAGGAACAATTCGTATATTATCCAGTAACCGCTGCTTCTTGTTTGATAAATTCGGGACACGTGTTACCCGTCGTTGGTGACTTGATATGCTTACACCCTGTGTCGATTTCTTCGGGAATTTCAGGACTTCAAACCCGGAACCCCGTTTTAATAAAACATGATCAGCACGAATCTCTGCCAACCAGACACCTGTGGTTATCTTGTCTCCCGCTACATACAGTTTTTGCTTGCCATTACCCGCACCGATAATGGCGCTACCGGACTTACTGTCCGTATCAGAAAAAACACCAAACAATTTTAAATTAAGCTGAGTCTCCGGAGCTGAAACAGGCACATTCTCAACTGGCATCCTGCTTTGCCGGGCAATACCAAATAAATGTAATCCACCCAGATAAATATAATTGTTCTGACGGGGTTTTTCAGGCTTAACAGAGGCTATTTGAGTGGAGGGTACATTAATGCCATCCGATACAAGAAAAAAGGCAGAAACACGCCAGATAATAGCCGCAAGTTGCCAGGCCAGTATCAGGGACAGCAATAATAACACCCACCCTTGCGCCTTTTGTGCTAACCATACACGCATAGTACCAGGCAACCAGTTCATTGCTGTCAGTTTACTTGTATCCAGAGCCATGATTTCCGTCTATCCTGAGGTATTTCATTCTTTGTTATATCTCTTTTTATGAGTCACATCAAGGTATTAACTAAATTCGATTCTGGCCGATATAAAACATGATTGCTTGTAGTTCATTTTTGATCATGAGAAAATAACTTGCAATTAACAAGAATAACCTGACACTTGGGAACATTATGAAAAACAAGACGATTTTGGTAACAGGAGGCGCCGGTTATATTGGTAGCCACGTCGTAAAACAACTCGGTGAAGCTGGTGAGAAAATTGTCATTATTGACGACCTGAGTACCGGTTTTGAAGATGCTATTCTTCATGGTGAGCTGATTCAGGGGAATATGGGTGACAAGGCTCTGGTCAGCCGCGTTATGGAAGAACATGATGTTGACTCGGTAATTCACTTTGCAGCACATACCATTGTGCCGGAATCAGTTTCCAACCCGCTCAAATATTATGGCAACAATACCTGCAATAGCCGCAATCTGCTTGAATGCTGCCGCGACCACAAGATAAAAAACTTTATTTTCTCATCTACTGCGGCAGTTTACGGTATTCCGGAAACTGAATCCGCAAATGAAAAAACGCCATTAGACCCTATCAATGCCTATGGCACATCCAAGCTGATGACAGAATGGATGTTACGTGACCTGTCTTTTGCAACAGATTTGAAGCATGTCGCCTTACGCTATTTTAATGTTGCTGGATGCGATCCCAAGGGACGTATAGGACAATCTACTGAAAAAGCAACATTACTGATCAAGGTGGCCTGTGAAGCAGCTGTTGGAAAACGCGATCAAGTGTATATTTTTGGTACGGATTACCCGACCAAGGATGGTACTGGCGTGCGTGACTACATTCATGTAGAAGATCTTGCAAGCGCCCATCTGAAAGCCCTCGACTACTTACGTAATAATGGCGATTCAACCACCCTCAATTGCGGTTACGGTTATGGTTACAGTGTACGCGAAGTTCTGGATGCTGTAGAAAAAGTCAATGATTCCAGGCTTAACATAGTTGAAGAAGATCGACGCGCCGGTGACCCTCCTATACTAATAGCGGAGGCTGACCTCATCCGCGAAACACTCGGATGGGAGCCTGAATATAATGACCTTGAACTAATTGTTAAATCGGCCCTCGACTGGGAAAAAAAACTACTCAATAAATAATATTGGGTTGCAACCAGGTAATAATATGATCACATTAGACAACTGCAAGATCGGCATTATCGGCCTGGGCTATGTCGGCCTGCCTCTGGCGGTAGAATTCGGCAAGAAGTTTTCAACCATCGGCTATGACATTGTTAGCGAACGCGTAAATGAACTGCAAGGTGGTCAGGACAGTACGCTTGAAGTAGAACCTGAGTTACTGGCTTCTGCAAGCAAACTGGGCTATACCGACAGTCTGGATGATTTAAAATCATGTAATGTTTATATTGTTACAGTACCTACTCCGATTGATGGTCATAAACAACCTATCCTGACACCTCTAATCAAGGCCAGCGAAGCACTTTCGAGTATTATCTCTCCCGGCGATGTAATTATCTATGAATCTACTGTTTACCCGGGGACAACTGAGGAAGTCTGTGTACCGTATCTGGAACGCGGGTCGGGTTACAAGATGAACAAGGATTTTTATATAGGCTACAGCCCTGAGCGTATCAATCCTGGCGATAAAGAACACCGTGTAACCAATATCCTTAAAGTAACTTCAGGTTCTACACCTGAGACAGCTGACTTTGTTGATGAACTTTACCGCAGTATTATTACTGCAGGAACCTATAAAGCCAGCAGCGTACGTGTTGCAGAAGCCTCCAAGGTTATTGAGAATACCCAGCGCGACCTGAACATTGCACTCGTGAATGAACTTGCTGTCATTTTTCAGAAACTCGGCATTGATACACTCGAAGTGCTGGAAGCAGCGGGCACCAAGTGGAATTTCCTGCCTTTCCGTCCCGGACTGGTTGGCGGACACTGCATCGGTGTAGATCCTTATTACCTGACTCACAAGGCTCAGGAAACAGGTTATCACCCTGCACTTATTCTCGCAGGCAGACGTATTAATGATCAGATGGGTGAATATATTATTATTCAGGTCACCAAACTGATGACTCAGAAAAAAATTCATGTTGTCGATGCTAACGTGCTGCTACTGGGCTTTACCTTTAAGGAAAACTGCCCTGATCTGAGAAATACCCGTGTTATTGACATGGTTCAGGAGCTTAAAGGCTATCATGCGAATGTCGATGTCTATGATCCCTGGGTAAACCCGGCCGAAGCGCAAAAAGAATATGCTATTAAACTAATACCAGAGCCGGAAGAAGGTAAATATGACGCAGTCATTATTGCTGTTGCACATCAACAATTTAAAGATATGGGTATCGAAAAGATACGTAAATTATGTAAACCTGAACACGTTATTTATGATGTAAAATACATATTTAATAAAGACGATGTTGACGGTCGAATCTGACACTGATAAAAAACAAGAGAAACCGGAATGAAAGTATTAGTTACAGGAACTGCAGGATTTATTGGTAATGAGCTGGCTATCAAACTACTTGAACGTGGTGATGAGGTCATTGGCATAGATAACATCAATGACTACTATGATGTTAATTTAAAACTCGCTCGTCTGGATCGAATAAAAGATCACCCCGGATTCACTGAAGCACGCTTCGACATGAAAGAGCGTGACCTGATCGATGACTTGTTCAAGACACATCGACCTGATTGTGTTGTTAATCTCGCTGCACAGGCAGGTGTTCGTTATTCACTTGAAAACCCGGCTGCATACGTCGACACCAACCTGGTTGGCTTTGCCAATATTCTCGAAGGCTGCCGCCATTATGATGTGAAACATCTTGTATATGCATCCAGCAGCTCTGTATATGGAATAAACACCCTGATGCCATACTCCGAACACCATCAGGTTAACCACCCTGTCAGT
>Ga0316206_1002213_pt1 | contig 13794 bp, 8 predicted proteins | sample 6monthpyrite_MG_FD_204942 | JGI IMG/M metagenome (GOLD analysis project Ga0316206, IMG submission 204942) | Microbial mat bacterial communities from mineral coupon in-situ incubated in ocean water Damariscotta River, Maine, United States -... | ecosystem: Environmental > Aquatic > Marine >...
GGGTTTAAAACTAGAATACTATCTAAAATAACTGCACTAACTACAATTCAGTATATCAATAAATTCATATTTGACAGAAATATTAATAATATTAAAATCAGCATTATTTAAAATGCACAACGGGTTACTTACGTTTAAATCTTTTATTATTAAAGACCAAATTAATCCAGCACTTAAAAAACCGTTGTATAACCCTTGGTTTGCTGCCAATACTTTTGTTTCTTCTGCAAATTCTTTAGATTTTAATCCAAAGGTTTTTATACCTTTTGGTTTCGTCCATAAAAACATTTCCAATACTAAAAAATAAAAATGTTCAAAGGCTACAAATGCAATAAGAACTGTAATTAATGTTGTCATTTTTGTATGTTTTTAATTTGTTGAAATGCCTCATTTGTATTTTCGGTGGGTAATTGACAGGTTTTATTTATACAAATATAAATAAGCGTTTTATTTTCTACATATCTGTTTTCTAATAATGGTAGTTTACTATCCGTTAAACTACCACAAATTAATTTATTCGGAATGTATTTTTTATTTAATTCTAGCATTTTTTCTTTTGCATCTTTTCCGGTAATTGCAATTTCAAAGTATCCATCATTAAAATTACTATATAAATCTAACCAGTTAGAATATGCTGAACCATAATTTTTAATGACGTCTGTCATATTACTTAACATTTGCTTACATGTTTTTAAATAGTAGTCATTTTCGAAATAATGACTCAATTTAAATAAATTTTTAGCCATCATTGAATTTGAAGACGGCATTACATTGTCTTCTGTTTCGGTTTTTCTGTCTATTAATTCTACATCTTTATTGGATGTAAAGTAAAACATACTTGTTGCTGTATTAAAGAAATGATCAAAACAAGTATCTGTTAGATTTTTAGAAAGCATCAGCCATTTTTCATCTAAAGTTACTTCGTATAATGAAATAAGCGCATCAATTACAGATCCATAATCTTCAAGATAGGCATTTATTGTTGTTTTTCCATTTTTAAAATTCCGAAATAAAGTGCCATCTTCTTTTAACATTTTCATTTCTAAGAAATGTGCATTTTTTAAAGCAATTTCTAAAAAATGAGGATCATTAAAAACACGATATGCATCAATATACCCTTTTAACATAATTCCGTTCCAAGAAGTTAATATTTTATCATCTAAACGAGGTTCTTTTCTTTTGGACCTTTCTTTTAATAAAATTGATTTCCATGTAGCAACTTTATTTTTTAATGTATTAATTTCTAGCGTGTGTTTTTCTGCAAAATCTTCATCAGAATTAGTTCTAATTAAATGATAGTTATTGTGTTCCCAAAATCCAAATGAGTTGATATTGTAGTAATTGGCAAATAAATTAAAATCACTTTTTAGTATTTTTTGTAATGCATCTTTTGTCCAAACGTAATATGCACCTTCTTCTAGTTTATCTTTGTCATTTAAACTATCAGCATCTAACGCAGAGTAAAAACCGCCAGATGAGTCTAATAAATCTCTTTCAATAAATTCTAATGTTTGATAAACAGTTTCTTTATAAAGCTCATTTTTAGTTGCTAAATATGCATCAGAATAAAGACTTACTAATTGACCGTTATCATAAAGCATTTTCTCGAAATGTGGAATATGCCATTTTGTATCAACAGAATATCTAGAAAATCCACCACCAATTTGATCAAAAATTCCGCCATACGCCATTTTTGTAAGTGTAGTATTTACATATTTTAGCAACGATTTATTGTTATTTTGATATGCGTGTCTTAATAAAAAATGATAGTTATTTGGCATCGGAAATTTGGGTGATTTATTTAATCCGCCTAAATATTCATCAAAATAAATGCTCCATTTTTTTACTGTTTCATTCAAATATTCTTTTGTAAAAAGAGCCTTTTCTTTGTTTAACGTAATCAATCCAGATTGTTGAATTCCTTCTGTCAATTTTTGGGCGTATTCAACCACTTTTTCAAGATTTTTTTGATATAAATTCCCAATCTGATCTAGTACATTCATCCATTCTTCTTTTCTGAAATAGGTTCCGCCCCAAACAGGTCTTCCGTCAGGCAAAGCAATACAATTCAAAGGCCATCCGCCAGCGCCAGTCATTAATTGAACGGCATTCATGTAGATTTGATCTACATCTGGGCGCTCTTCTCTATCTACTTTTACATTGATAAAATGAGCGTTCATTATAGCAGCAACTTCTTCTTTTTCAAAACTTTCATCTTCCATTACATGACACCAATGACAAGAAGAATATCCGACAGAAATCAATAATAATTTGTTTTCTTTTTTTGCCAATGCTAATGTTTCATCATTCCAGGCATACCAATTTACGGGGTTATGCGCATGTTGTAATAAATAAGGACTGGTTTCTGTAATAAGATGATTGGTGTATTTGTGATTCATTGAGTCATTTTTATTGTGCATCACAGGTTGTTAAAACTGATATAATCTATTAGAGAAATTGTAAAACAAAACTCCATTGATTGTATCTAAAAAAGGCAAGAATACCACTGATAAAATACACACAGCAAACCGAATTTAAATACAAATAACAATGCAATTATGGCAAGTTAATGTTTTTTATAAAAGTAAATAATATTTTGTTATTTACGAAGTATTAAGAAACTGTTTATTTATTGCTATAATAATAATAACGAAACATTAAGTTAACATTAAGTTAACATTTAAGTTGGTTATTTGCACTCATAAAAACAAATACTAGATGAAAACGTATCTTACTACTGTGATTGTTTTGCTATTATGTATCAAAACCCTAAATGCACAAGAAACAAATGCTCCAAAATTTGGAAAAGGCCTTTTCAATCTAATAGGAGAAGATAATTCTTGGTCAATGAAAATAGGTGCAAGAATGCAATTTTTAGCAACTTCAACTTGGGATGCTAAAGAAACAGAACTTTCTAGTCAAGAAACTTCTATGTTGGTAAGAAGAGCCAGATTAAAATTTAGCGGTTTTGCTTTTTCTCCAAAATTACAGTATAAAATAGAGTTAGGTCTTTCTAACAGAGATATTTCTGGAGCTTCAGTTTATACAAGTAATGCGCCAAGATATATTTTAGACGCCGTGGTTAAATGGAATTTTCACAAAAATTTTGTTTTATGGTTTGGGCAAACAAAATTACCAGGAAATAGAGAGCGTGTTATCTCATCCGGAAATTTACAACAAGTAGATCGTTCTTTATTAAATAAAAGATTTAATATAGACAGAGATATGGGAGTTCAATTAAGACATCACTTTAATATTTCAGAGAATTTTATTATAAAAGAAGCTTTTTCTATTGCTCAAGGAGAAGGAAGAAATGTTACAACTGGTAATTTAGGAGGATTGCAATACACTACAAGAATTGAATTATTACCTTTTGGAAACTTTACAAGTAAAGGAGACTATATTGGAGGTGATTTAAAAAGAGAAGAAAACTTAAAATGGGCTTTTGCAGCCAGTTATGATTTTAATAACAATGCTGTAAAAAACAGAAGTAATCAAGGTTCTTATATGACAAATGATATAGGTTTTTTCCAAACCAATATTTCTACATTATTTATTGATACAATGTTAAAGTATAAAGGATTTTCGTTTATGGGAGAATATGCATTGAGAGATGCATCAGACCCATTGGCTAAAAACTCAGACAATACATTAACGGGAGATAAAGTGCAAACAGGTAATAGTTTAAACTTAGCGAGTGGATATTTATTTAAAAATAATTGGGAACTTACTGGTAGATACACAAATGTAACTTATGACCAATTTTTGAGTAAAGGAGCAGAAAATCAATATACCATAGGATTATCTAAGTATATTGCTGGACATAAATTAAAAGTGCAAACAGATGTGAGTTATTTAGATATCGTTACTAACACAAACCAGCTTATGTACAGATTGCAAGTAGATATCCATTTCTAATAGATAAAAGATAACATAAACGTAACATATGATTGTTGCAATGTATATAAATTTGTAAAACAAAAAAAAAGAGATAATTATGGAGAATCCATACATTTTAATGTTGATTGCTTTAACCCTTTTAGCAATTATTGATCTTGTAGTTGGTGTTAGTAACGATGCTGTAAACTTTCTTAATTCAGCAATTGGATCAAAAGCAATTTCGGTTAAGAAAATTTTAATTATTGCCAGTTTAGGTGTTTTTGTAGGTTCAGTTACTTCAAGTGGGATGATGGAAGTTGCAAGAAAAGGAATTTTTGTTCCGAGCGAATTCTACTTTAATGAAATTATGTACATTTTTATGGCGGTTATGATTACAGACATTTTGTTATTAGATGTTTTTAATTCATTAGGAATGCCAACTTCTACAACTGTTTCTATTGTATTTGAATTGTTGGGTGCAGCAGTTGCTATGGCATTGATAAAAATTTACACCTCTGATAATGGAGAAACTGCAGCGAATCTTGGAAAATATATCAATACAGAAACTGCAATGTTTATCATTTTTGGTATTTTACTTTCAGTAGTCGTCGCATTTTCTGTTGGGGCGATTGTGCAGTTTATTTCTAGGTTAATTTACTCGTTTCATATAGAGAGAAGACCTAGTTATGTGAACGCACTATTTGGAGGTGTTGCAATTACAGCAATTACATATTTTATTATTATTAAAGGATTAAAAGGAACACCATTCTATAAAGATATTAAACCTTTAATTGAAGGAAACTTGTCTCTTATTTTATTGATAGGTTTTGTCTTTTGGTCTTTAATCTCTCAGTTATTAATTAAAGTATTTAAAGTAAATATATTAAAAATAATTATTGGTATTGGTACTTTTTCATTAGCCTTAGCTTTTGCAGGAAACGATTTGGTAAACTTTATTGGTGTACCAATAGCTGCTTGGAATTCATATGAAGCATGGCAAGCTTCTGGAGTTGCAGCAGAAGCTTTTTCTATGGGTGTTTTAGGTAAAAAAGTACCTTCAAATATTTGGATGTTATTACTAGCCGGTGGAATAATGGTAGTTACTATTTGGACATCTAAAAAAGCAAAAACCGTAATAGAAACAGGAATTAACCTTTCTCGTCAAGGAGAAGGACATGAGAAATTTCAACCAAACCCAATGTCTAGAGTAGTTGTTAGAGCAGCTATGGGATTGAATATTGGGATTAGTTATATTTTTCCAAAGAAAATACTAACTTTTATTGATTCTAAATTTCAAAAACCGGTAATCGAATTATCAAAAGATAAATCATACGAAATGCCAGCATTTGATATGATTAGAGCTTCTGTAAATTTAGTTGTTGCCGGAATTTTAATTTCTATCGGTACTTCATTAAAACTTCCTTTATCTACAACTTATGTAACATTTATGGTTGCAATGGGTACTTCTTTAGCCGATAGAGCGTGGGGAAGAGAAAGTGCTGTGTACAGAGTTGCTGGTGTACTTAACGTAATTGGAGGTTGGTTTATGACGGCTTTAGTTGCTTTTACTGCTGCTGCAATAGTTGCTTACTTAATTAACTTAGGTGGTATTGTAATGGTTGGTGTATTGTTATTATTAGTTTTTGGGTTAATTACACGAAACTCTATAAGACACACTAAAAAAAATCAAGAAGAAAAGAAACAAATATATATTGAAAGAGCTGAATTAATTACTATTAACGGTGTAATTGAAGAAAGTTCTGACCATATTGCAGAAGTAGCGATAAGAGTTAATAAATTATATACTAACGTGGTGTCTGACCTTGCAAGACATGATTTAGATAAGTTGCGTAAAACAGAGAAACATGTTGGTAAATTAAATGACGAGATTGAAGGATTAAAAGATGGTGTGTTTTACTTTATTAAATCTTTAGATGAAACGTCTTTACATGCAAGTAGGTTCTATATTTTAGTTTTAGGATATATACAAGATGTTGCCCAATCTATTGCTTATATTTCTAAAGCAAGTTTTAAACATGTAAACAACAATCATAAAAACTTGAAGAAAGGGCAATTAAAGGAATTAAAAATTATTGATAACGAGTTAAGCATTTTATTAGAAAAAATTAGTGTTGTATTTGAAACAAGAAATTTTCATCAATTAGATGATATCTTAGAAGCAAAACAAGAATTATTAGATGATGTTTCTAAATCAATAGAAAACCAAGTTGCCAGAATTAGAACCGATGAAACAAGTCCTAAAAACACAACATTATATTTTAGTATTCTGTTAGAAACCAAAGACCTGATTGCTGCTATAATGAATTTACTGGAAACATATCAAGAGTTTCATTTAACTACAACAAATGTAAAAATTGAAGAATAATGAAGACATGAGTACTTTGTAAAAAACCGAACAATTTTTTGTTCGGTTTTTTAATAAATTATTTTTCTATAGTTAACAAAACCATTCTTAATTCCATATACGTAAAACTCTTGTCAACTTTTTCTTTAAGCTCTGTTAAGTTTTTGAATTCGGTTTTTTCAATAGCGGTTACTATTTTTTTATAGCGTTTTAGGTCAATCAATTCTAAAACATCAATTTCTCCGGATGGAATATAACTTGCTAAATGACTTTCTACGGTTCCTGGAGTTAAACTGCGTTCTCTGGCAATTTCTTTTACAGATAATCCGCTTTTAAACAACTCAAAAGAAATTTGCTTTGTTGGTTTTTTATCTTCTTTTTTCTGTTGATTCAAATGGTTGATGCTATTTTCTTTACAATAATGAGTAATTAAATCTAAAATTTCCTCGCCATATTTTTGAACACGAATTTTTCCCATTCCGTTTATTTTTAACAGCTCTTTTTCCGTTCTAGGAAGTTCATCACACATCAAATACAAAGTTTCTTGAGTAAAGATTTGAAAATGCGGAATGTTTTCTGCTTTAGCAATATCATCTCTTAGTTCTCGTAATTTTAATGCGATAATAGGGTCTCTTTTAGAAGCAACTTTTTTCTTTTTCGGTTTTTCTACATTTTGTAAAACAGCATTTGCTCTAATTTGTAAATATGCTTTTGTTTTAAAACCTTCGGTCATTTTTTTAAGAGCAAATACTTTTTCGCTTAGTTTTTCTTGAAGTGCATCAAACTGTTTGTCAAAATCTTTTTTTACCGCTTTATTATCAGACGAAAAAGAAATTTTTGATAATGGCTGAACGATGTTTTTGATGGTTTGCGTTAAAAAATAATCTACTGCTTTTATAAATCGTTCTTGAATTATTGAACTGTTTTCTGGTAAAATAGCATCTTCCGAAACGGTTTTTAATTGAGCTTTAAATCCGTTAGCAACTTTTAAAAGTGCAACAATTCCGTTGTCTTTTATCGTTTCTAAATGTTCAATTACTTCGCCTTTTATACTCTTTCTATTTTTATAAAAAATGTCAATCAATCGAGTTGTTGGGTATAAAAATTGTTGATAATCAAATAACTCAGAAATTAAATTTAATTGAAACTGTTTTTCAGATTCATTTAATATTTGTTTATCTGGATGATTTTCTTCTACACTTTTAGTAAACGAACCAACTTTTGCATCATTAATAATAGCGTTGCTGCTAATTTTTGTTTTCAACACAATGCCTTCTAACGAAGTACATCTGCTTAACGCAACATAGGTTTGTCCGTGTGCAAATGATGCTTCGGCATCTATAATTGCTTTCTCAAAAGTTAAACCTTGACTTTTATGAATGGTAATTGCCCAAGCTAAACGTAACGGAATTTGAGAAAATGAACCTGTAATATCTTCTTTTATTTCTTTTGTATCTTCATTAATAGAATAGTTGATGTTTTCCCAAGTTTCTTTTTCTGTAACAATTTCATCCACTTCATTTGCACATTGTACCGTAACAGTTTCTTTAGAAACAGCAGTAATAATTCCGATTTTTCCGTTGTAATATCTTTTTTCTTGTGAAGAATCATTTTTGATGAACATTACTTGCGAACCAACTTTTAATGCTAATTTTTCATCATTTGGAAACGCGTTTTCGTTGAATTTCCCAGAAACGTCAGCATTAAAAAAACAGCTTTTGTTCTTCAATTTATTCAGTTCAGAATCATTAATTAAATTGGCTCTATTGTTGTGTGTTGTTAGTGTAATATAGCCATCTTCTTTTTTTGGAGAAAATGTTGGATTGTAACGTTCGTTTAACGTTTTTGCTGATTTTTCTGACAAAGAATCGTTTCTAATTTCATTTAAAATTTTGATAAAATCTTCATTTTTCTGACGATAAATATGTTTCAATTCTATAGAAACTACGTTTGCTTCTTGATACGCTTTTGAGCTAAAAAAATAAACCGTTTTGTAATGTTGCTGTAACAAACTCCATTCGTTTGGTTTAACAACAGGCGCTAATTGTTGCAAGTCTCCAATCATTAAAACCTGTGCGCCGCCAAACACTTTATTTTTGTTTTTATAACGTCGCATTACTTGATCAATTCCGTCTAATAAATCGGCTCTAACCATACTTATTTCATCAATTATTATTAAATCTAATGATTTGATAATATCAATTTTTGTTCTAGAAAACTTACGTTGTTGGTTCGATGTGTTTGCAATCTGATTTGGTAAAATAGTGCCAAAAGGCATTTGAAAAAACGAATGAATGGTAACTCCTTTTGCATTAATAGCCGCAACTCCGGTTGGTGCAACCACCACCATTCTTTTTAAAGATTCGTTTTTAATTTGATGTAAAAAAGTAGTTTTTCCAGTCCCTGCTTTTCCAGTGATAAACAAATTTCGATCTGTCTTTTCAATAAAATCTAAAGCAAGTTCTAATTCATTATTTTTTGACATTGTAGCATTTTTGTTGCAAGATAAACAATCAAAAAAAAAGTTTATGAAAAATGGAAAAATTTGTTAGAATTTATAATATTATAAGTTGTTTTTATAAAGTGTTGTTCGTGTATTTTTTTAATTGTGTTTTGGTGCTGGTAATTTAAAGTATTCATTTATTGTTTTATCTAACATATTCGATACTTTATTTTGGTTTGCTCTTGAAGGTTTTAGATTGATAAATTTTCCAATGATGTTTCTATATCTATAAATGATTATTGTGTTTTCAACTTCAGGATTTATCTTATTTAAATGAACTTCAGACTCTGTATCAGAAAGCGAAGGAACAAAAGTTAAAGCGGTATTTTTTAAGTTCAATTCTAATCCAAGTTGCTCTAATTCTATTTGTCGATTTGATTTGCTGTATTTTTTTTCATTACCATAAACAAAATAGGCTTTTAAATATTTTTTTCGTTTTATACTTTCTTGCTCTAAAAATATGAGCCATTCTTTTATTTCATTCCAATTAGGATTGTTTCCCACAAAAAAGACAATTCCGTGATAACGTCCATATTTACAAACAGGGCATGTTCTTGTTCCTTTATCTGGTCCGAACGCATGAAATGGAGTAAAAGAAGGATTGTCTTCACCAATTTCTAATCCAGATTTAATGCTGTTATTTGTAGAATTTGGATAGTTTGGTATATTTAATCCTAAAATAATATTGTGCTCGGCAATTTGCATTTCTTTATCAATTAACACTCTTAAAACACCACTTCCACCACGATTTTCTAATTTCTTTCTTTCGTTGCTTGTCAACTTAATATCATCATCAAACACTAAACCATCAGTATAATATTCAACTTTAATTTCTGGTTCTTTAATTGATAAATGAATATGTGCTGGTATATCAGAATTTGGATAATTTCCTGGTCTAATTGTATAAATTGAATAATTTCCTTGTTGGTCAGACTTTACCCAACCACGAATATTTCCGTGTCTTTTAGTTTTTCCTTTACCACCAGAATAAGATCCTTTGCTATCTGTTTGCCAATAATATACTATTACATTTGGTGCTGGTGTAACTCCGTCTAATTTTAATACTTTTCCAGTTAATAATAACTTTTGTCCTTTTTGATTCCAAGCAGAACTCGTATCAATAGGCTTTATGTTTTTTGGCATTCCAACATACATTAATTCGCAACCATCGCAGCCACCACCAACAATTTTATTACTTTCTACGGTTTTCTTTACCTGACTTTTACAACTTGTTACTGATATTAGAAATAGAAGAAATAGTCCAATCTTTAGTGTTCCTTTCATTTTTTTAAATTTTTAGTGAACACCAAAAGACCGATAAATCTTGTGTTTGAAAAAGAGAAATACTAGCAAATAGGTTAGTAGGAGTGTTTTTATTGCTTAGTGGTTTAATAGAGCGTTCCAATTTTTACGATAATGTCTGCTAAACCTGATTGATTGTCCATTAGTTAAAACCGCATCAAAATCGCCATTCTTTCGTGATGTTAATTCTGTTATATGATTTTTATTGACAATTACTGAACGATGAACTCTTAAAAAGGTTTTAGAGTCTAACAGCTTTTCAAGTTTTTTTAAACTTTCATCGTGTAAGAATTTTTGATCTTTAGAATATATCATTGTATAAGGTCTATCTGTTTTAATAAAAAGTACTGTAGAAACATCAATCTTTATTCTTTTGATTCCATTTTTAACTGTTAGCGTTTTAATAACATTTTGGCTCGGAAAAAGTTTGTTTAATTGTTTTTTCCTTTTAAGAAAATCAACAACAAAAGGACTAAATAAGTAGGCGATAATCGTGATTTGTAACTGATTAGAAATAGCATTCTTAAATATAGTTGAAAACCGGTGTGGTTCTGGAAATATAATATGACTTCCTAAAATAAAAATCGAAGTAAAAAGAAATATATGTAATATGCTAAATACAAATCCTGTACTAGAAGCGTAAAGAATTTTATTTATTAGTGATTTGGGTTGCACCTTATTATAAAAAGAATTGGCAATTTTTATAAATGGAATAAATAAAAGCCAATAAACATTATAAAGCATGGTATCTGCCCAATAAAACCCTGCTGGTTTAACTTTAGAGAAAATGTAGTCTTGAAAAATAGCCAACCCATATAAAACAAAACAAAACACAACTAATATTCTAAAACTTGGATTTAATAGTTTACTTCTTGTTTTATTAAGCACTTGTGTTTTCATTATTTTTTGACATTGTAGCTTTTTAACGCAAGATAAACAATCAAAAAAATAGTTTATAAAAACAAATGGAATTTGTTTTTGTTTTAAAGATTCGCTAACTTAAATGATATCGAACGTTTCAATGTTTTATATCAGTAGTTAGCGAAGTTGCCGAAAAATGAGTATAGAAACAAACCAAATAAAATGAGTACCCATAAAAAATCCCAAGTAAAAGCTCAGGATTTATATATCTAAAAAGTCTTGTTTCTTGACTCTACTTTATCTTGTTTCAAAAAAGAAACTACATTTCTAGTGCTTTATTAATCTCATTATCCATTAATAATTCTACTGGGTTTTCTAATGCTTCTTTAACAGCAACTAAGAAACCAACAGATTCTCTACCATCAATAACCCTGTGGTCATAAGACAAAGCAACATACATTATTGGTTGTATCACAACTTCACCATTAACAGCCATTGGTCTGTTTACAATGTTGTGCATTCCTAAAATTCCACTTTGTGGAGGATTTAAAATTGGCGTAGATAACATAGAACCAAATACACCGCCGTTGGTAATTGTAAACGTTCCGCCAGTCATTTCATCCACTGTAATTTGTCCGTCTCTTGCTCTTAAAGCCAAACGTTTTACTTCACTTTCTACACCTCTAAAAGATAATTTTTCTGCATTTCTAATTACAGGAACCATCAATCCTTTTGGTCCAGAAACGGCAATAGAAATATCTTGAAAATTATTTTTAATTTGGAAATCTCCATCAATCATAGAATTGACATCTGGATACATTTCTAAAGCTCTTACAACAGCTAATGTAAAGAAAGACATAAAACCTAAGCCAACGCCGTGTTTTGCTTTAAACTCTTCTTTATATTTAGAACGTAGATCAAAAATTGGTTGCATGTTTACTTCGTTAAACGTCGTTAACATTGCAGTTTCGCTTTTTACAGCGACTAAACGTTGTGCAACTTTTCTACGTAACATAGACATTTTCTTACGCTCAGTTCCTCTTTCTCCATCTACAGGTTTAGTTCCCATACTTGGCACAGCGTTTTCTGCATCATTTTTAGTAATTCTACCTGCTTTTCCAGTTCCTTTTACTGTAGAATTTTCAATTCCTTTTTCAGCTAAAATTTTCTTCGCAGCTGGCGAAGCAGTTCCGGTTGCATAAGTTGATGTTGTATTTTGAGTTTCAGCTTTCTTTTCTTCAACTTTTACTGCAGACTGCGACTGTTCACTGACAGCTGAATTTCCTTCTGGTTTTGCAGCATCCATATCAATTAAACAAACAACTGCACCAACAGCAACAGCATCACCTTCTTCAGCTTTCAATGTAATTACTCCGCTTTCTTCAGCAGGTAATTCTAAGGTAGCTTTGTCAGAATCTACTTCTGCAATCGGTTGGTCTTTTTCTACATAATCTCCATCTTCAACTAACCATGTTGCAATTTCTACTTCTGTTATTGATTCTCCTGGTGAAGGAACTTTCATTTCTAAAATCATCAGTACTAAGTTTTATTTTTTCTCTGAATTTCTAATATTATTAATCAAAAACTTTGGCTATTACTTTTTGATGTCTCTTTTTATAACGTGCGCTAGACCCTGCTGCGGTAGCCGCATGATATTCTCTAGATGCAACTTCTAATCTTAACTTCGGAAAACGCTCTAGCATATAACTCCAAGCACCCATGTTTTTTGGTTCTTCTTGCGCCCAAACAAAACGTTCTGCATTTGGATAACCTTCTAAAACGGCTTCTAATTGCGCTTCGTGTAAAGGGAATAATTGCTCTATTCTAACCAAAGCAATATCTTCTCTTCCGTTATTTTCACGTTCTGCAAGTAAATCATAATAAAATTTACCCATACAGAATACTACTTTTTTTATTTTTGTTTTATCTACTAACGCATCGTCTATTACTTCTTGAAAAGTGCCAGTTGCTAACTCTTCAATAGTGCTTACAGCTTTTGAATGACGTAATAAACTTTTTGGAGTAAAGACAATTAATGGTTTTCTATAATCACGTTTCATTTGACGACGTAATAAGTGATACATGTTTCCTGGAGTTGTACAATTTGCAACCGTCATATTATCAATTGCACATAATTGTAAATAACGTTCTATTCTTGCCGATGAATGTTCAGAACCTTGTCCTTCATATCCGTGAGGTAATAAAATAACGATTCCGTTTTGTAATTTCCATTTATCTTCTGAAGCAGAAATATATTGATCAAACATAATTTGAGCTCCGTTAGAAAAATCTCCAAATTGTGCTTCCCAAATAGTTAAACAATTTGGGTATGCCATTGCATATCCATAATCAAATCCTAAAACACCGTATTCTGATAAGAGAGAATTATAAATGCTCATATTCCCTTTATTATCTGAATTGGTATTTAATAGATTAATTCGTTCTTCAGAATTTTCATCACGTAAAATGGCATGTCTATGCGAAAAAGTTCCACGTTCTACATCTTGTCCAGAAATACGAACATTAAATCCTTCTTCTAGTAAAGAACCATACGCTAATGTTTCTGCCATTCCCCAATCTAATTGATTCGTTTGGAAAACCATTTTTTCTCTACCCTTTAAAATACGTTCAGCTTTTCTTACAAACTTTACATTTTTTGGAGTTGTAGAGACTATTTTAGCTATATTTTTTAATTTATCTGTTGTGTAACTTGTATCAACAGGTTTTAACATGTCTTCTATTCCTTTACGTGAAAAATCTTTCCACGTAGTTTTCATAAACTCTCTTACTTTAGAGACTGTATCTTTTTTTGCTTTATTAAACTCAACTTCTAACATTGATTTAAACTCATCTGTAATTTGAGCTAAATACTCTTTTGTAATAG
>Ga0316206_1002214_pt1 | contig 13782 bp, 10 predicted proteins | sample 6monthpyrite_MG_FD_204942 | JGI IMG/M metagenome (GOLD analysis project Ga0316206, IMG submission 204942) | Microbial mat bacterial communities from mineral coupon in-situ incubated in ocean water Damariscotta River, Maine, United States -... | ecosystem: Environmental > Aquatic > Marine >...
TCTTTCACCTAATATATTTTGCAGATCCATGATGGAGTTGATTTCATTCGCCATCATTTTGCCTACAGGAATACCAGTCCAGTTTGCTACAACCTCTGCAATTGCCTGTGAATCAACATTAATTTGAATCATTGGGTTATCATTCTGAGCTAATGTTAGAGAGTTAATGAGTTCTTTTATCTCAGTTTGTATTTCCCTCTGGTCAATTGCATTGTCCTTTATATCAGATCCATCTTGTCCGTTATGCCTATTCGGGTATTCGTTATCTGCCAACGACTTTACGTCCGAGTTGACTGTTTTTGATTCTATAGTTTTATCTGTTTTATTCCTGGAACCAGATTTATCTTTAATGCTGGTTTTCAAGTTGGTTTCAATTTTCAGTTGTAACTTATGAATTTTACTAACAATATTCTTTTCAATTCCCCATTGTTCATTTTGTAAATCCAGCTTTTCTTCAAGTGAAATCAGTTCATTTTCAAGCGTTTTTATCCGTTCATCACAATTACCCATTACTGCATTTTCGCGATTAAGAAGTAAAATATTATTTTTGTTTTGTGTTATCAGGCGTGTAGTGTCTTCGATAGATATAGGTGTCGAACTCTGTGTTAATGATACTCGGGCACATGCTGTATCGAGCAGGCTTACTGATTTATCAGGTAATTGTCTTGCTGTTATATATCGACTCGAAAGTTTTACTGAGTCAACAATAGCTTCATCCAAAATCCTTACACCATGATGATTTTGTAACATTACAGAGATTGCTCTCATCATGTTTATTGCTTTTTCTTCATTGGGTTCTTCAATTTTTACAACCTGAAATCGACGCGTTAATGCTGCATCACGTTCAAAGTATTTTTTGTATTCAGCCCAGGTAGTGGCTGCTATAGTACGCAATTCACCACGTGCAAGTGCGGGTTTAAGCAGGTTAGCGGCATCGCCCTGACCCTCTTTTCCTCCGGCACCAATCATTGTATGCGCTTCATCTATGAAAAGTACAATAGGTTCAGGAGATGATTTGACTTCACTAATAACAGATTTAAGTCGGTTTTCAAACTCACCTTTGACACTGGCTCCGGCTTGTAACAAACCTAAGTCAAGACTTAAAATACTGATATTCTTGAGTGAATCAGGCACATCTCCGGATGCTATACGCAAAGCAAAACCCTCTACAACAGCCGTTTTACCAACACCTGCTTCACCTGTTAGTATTGGATTATTTTGTCTTCGACGTATCAATATATCAATGATTTGTCTTATTTCATCATCGCGTCCAAGAACAGCATCAAGTTTGCCTTGTTTTGCTGCTTCAGTTAGGTTTATTGTAAATTTATCTAAAGAAGGTGTCATTGTCACTTTGTTACTGACATTGGCTTGAGAAGTTGTGTCACCTAAAACAGTCTCACGTGATTCAGTCGTACTACCAACAACCGTACTAACAAATGAGCGTAATGCATCCGGGGTTATTTTTTTCAATTCACCTGTAAATAAATTTGTCGATTGATTCAAGGTATCATCAAGTAGTAAAGCAGAAAATATGTGAGCAGATGTTGCACATGAATGATGGTAATCAATTGAAGCAAGCATCCATGCACTCTTAGAAAGGTCGACGATTGTTGGTGATAAAGCTGGGGCACGAGTATTTCCTGTTTTTAAATACTCTAATTCTTTATTAAGTTCCTGGGCGAATTTACCAGGATTTATGTCAAAGTTTTCCAGAATAGCGAGTAGGTCGCTGTCTGGAATCTCTAATAGTTTTATTAGCCAATGTTCAATCTCTACATTGTAATTTTGACGTGACAGGCAGAAACCAGCAGCGCCTTCGAGTGCTTTTTGGCATGGATTATTTAGTTTTCCTACGAGTGACTTAAGGTCAATTGTAATCATTGAAATTCCTTTTTTTATTATATAAGTCTTGCAGGCGACACTACGATGTCTACTGTTTTATTATTATCGTAAATATTATCTGATTTAGGTAACCATGTATTCCAACTGAGAACTGGAGGTGTAGTTTTACTTAATGCCAGTTTTTTAGGGATGTCGGTTTGTTTAACCCTGATTACAAAGTCATAACTGCATTCGATTCCGGCATACATCAGTACAATTTCATTTAGGGATTTTAATGTGGTTGTGCCAGGGGAAAATTTACCGAGTTGTTTAGTATCTAGTGGTCCTAGAATTATTCTTATTTTTCCCTGAGCATACCAGCCTTTACGTCCAAGGATTGCTGATCGGCTAAGGCTTGCATTTTGTCCTTTAGGCAGTGCTTTGGATGTCAGTCTTGTTCTGACATCATCAATCAAATCTTGCCATTGACCAACAAATTCCTTTATTTCGACTGGAATTGAAAAATGTCGCTGTAGTATCTGCTGCAAACCTGATGCTGTTTTGACTTGTTGGGTAAATAAGCCACTATAGTAAAGCAATGACTCATCATCAGTATAAAGACGTTGGGTTAAATTTTTTGTACCTAATCCAATGAGAGATAATAGTGCCTTGGTATGTAAGTCTTTTTCAGCTGATATAGTAGAATTAAGTTTATTTCTTTCGTATTCGATAGGTAAACGATATTTTACAGATGCCTGAAAGAATAATGAAATTGTACGGTGGTTAAATAAGTCAAAGAAGTTTTTTAATGAACTGTCCTTTATTTTCAACCGTTGTAAAATAAGTTCAGTATAATGATATGGTAATACCCCGGATGAACCGGTTAAACCTAATATGTTCACCAAAATGTGCCATTGGTTTGAATTTTCTTTTTTTAAGTTCCGATAAACCGAAGATACTTCTGACGAAAAAAAATCCAGTTTTTGGTTGGTATGAAACCGAATCACTTCATTTCCTGGCGGCATAAAACGCGCAACTGCATAGCCTTTATTCGTGTCCTCAGTAGACATAATATCAAAGGCGCGACTTCGCTCTAATAATCGAACGACCTGTATGAAGCTATATGTAGACGTTTTTTCAACTAAACTCTCTGTTATAGAAGAATTTTTTTGCCTGCTCGGGGTGGACATTTTTTAAGATAACCCTCTTTATTTTTAAGCCTTACAAGGACTCGTGTAAATGAATTAATTGAGCAATATAACCCAAAAAAGTGTTCCAGAATGCTGGCAAATAAATAACTGCTACTGCCTGCAAGTTGTGTATCATCTAATGTGATATCAACTTCTATACCCCTGCATAATGCTGCTCTACCATCAATATTGAGGGGAGCACTAATGGGGTGCGCATTTACATTATCAATTGACGATATCAATGCACGAGTAACAGCCGATTCACTAAAATCATATAAGCGTAAAATCTCTTTAAGGGATTCAGTTGCATTATCATGCCCGGTTAATGACAAGTGGTTTAGATTTAAATGTGATAATAATCTCCATCTCGCTTCATTTCGTAGTGGTGGATGAACTGTAATAGTTGGTTTTGTGATGCAATGTATTTTCAAACATGGGGGAGAGCTATCAACACATTGAAACCTTGGCTGTTGATTATTAAAGGGTAGTTTTGCCGGTTGACTTCGATTACTGCATGTTGAATCTATTAATAATATTCTATCGTATGGATAATTCGGGTTGAAATTCAGGTCTACCAGACTTATAAAAACATCGGTTGCATCATCTCGTTGAAAGTTACCCATTTTCGCATTACGTCGTGAGGCAAACCAAAATGAATGACTATCAGTATTCTGGTGCTCATGTGATAAACCATAAATAGGGTGAAATTCCTCCTGGTCACCATCAGTACTGGTAGCAGTAACTTTGTCGACTGAATAAACTTCAAACCCGGATGGGCGGCGTACATCGGGTATTATTTGATATTCTTGCTGTGTATGGTCCAGTTTTATTGGGTCTGTTTTCTGTTTAAATAAATTTATTGCCGGTGTGCAACCAGTTACAAATGTTTCATTGTTAATATTATGTTCAAGCTCAATATCCGATGTATCAAGATATAGATACAGTGATAATTTATTGCCAAAAGAATCAGGGATTTTATTAGCTAATTCTGCAATATCTATGAACATAAATTTTTCAGGAAAAATAAAATATTCGGTTAATAATCTATAACCCGTAAAAGATGAAGGAGGGTAAGGTAAAATTCCTTCATCTTCTTCAAACCCGACAGATTTAATACAGTCTTTACCTAAATATATTGGCGCGGTGTCATTTTCTGAATTCGCCAGAACAACATTTATACAGTTACTTAAAAGTAATTTATAAAGTGGATTAATATGTTGAGATTGACCTTTCAAATAGAAACGTATTTTTTCCAGATTAAGAGATGAAAAGTCTATGTCATCTGTAAAAGTAGACAGTGATATTTTTAAAACACATTCAGCTCCTTTTGCTTCTGTTGAGCCTGGTGTAACAAAGGGTCTCCCCATTACTTTTGCTGACGTCACTTTTATAGGTAAAAGTTCAGTCGGATATATGGTAGTAAAGTGGCAACGTTCACCTTGAAAAAGATCGGTTTCAAGTAAAGATCTACCCGGAACGGTATATTTTGAATCAAGCTGTTCCGGGTCAGGTTCAAACTTGATAATGGTCATAGAGGGTATGGGACGTTGATAATGGGGAAATAAGACGTTTAATAATGAATCACTCAGCTCAGGAAAATCATCATCTAATTTATGTTGAATACGCGCATTTAAATACGCAAAACTTTCTATTAATCTTGATACATGAGGATCTTCTATCGTATCCGCATTAATACCCAAACGACCTGCAATTTTAGGTTGTTCTTTCGAGAATTCAGCGCCAAGCTGCCTGATAAAGGCTAATTCCTTCTCGTAGTAAGGAAGTAATTCGTCAGCCATTGCCAACCTCTTTTACATTAATTGAACGTGTTACGGGTTCAAGGACAGAATCAAAGACTATGACTTCAGGGTAAGGGTCAGCGTAGAGTGTTGCATCTATTCTAAATCGAAGTGTGCGGTCGAGTATGTCAGTATTCTCTAGAAATGAAACCTTTATAGTTCTAAATCTTGGTTCATAATCTCTAAGAATAGCTTCAAAGTCTTCAAGGAATTTTTTCTTTTTATCAATATCAGACATGTTTATTGTAGCAAGATCGGGCAAGCCATAATTTAGTAATGATAACTCTAGTTCAGTATATTCTTCAGCCGGCTCTATAATTCGATAGCGCGTGTTTAATAAGTTTTCGAGGTCACGTCGCACACTGTAACGTAGCTCTTTTATTTTATGATAATTGTTCGTATTAGAATCAATTGAAGATAATGGTTCATTGTCTAATAAACGATCCAGTATAGAAGGCCGTAAATTTTTCTTTTTATCAATGCGAACCATATTATTAACCAGCTTTCATTAGCTCTGTGGCTAATTCCAGTTCTGATACCATCTGGTCAAGTTGATAATGCGGCTTCATGTGAATGACACACAAGTACTGTCCAGGTTTAGCAGGATGTTCTTTTACCTTAACCGCAGCCTCACGTAGCGGATACCGTGCTTGCGCTTCCCATTCTAAATCTTCTCTTCCGGTAGTGTATTTGTGCAACCAATTTTGAATGTACTCTTCAACATTCTCGGCAGAAGCAAAGGAGCCTATTTTATCTCTAAAAATCACTTTAATATAATGAGCTATTCTTGAACCACACAGTATGTGTTGTAACATAACCGATAATTTCGCATTTACGTTAGCTTCCTTATTGGCATGAACCTTTGGCTTGTGGAGTGATTGATTATTATAAAAAGCAGCAAATGGTGTATCAAAACACTGGCATAATGGCATTAATCCTAAATCACTCATTTCGCGTTCGAGTTTATCGGTAATGACAACATCCGTTACCGGCTTATAGCGTATATCGGTAGCGTCTGTTTTAAAACAGTCAACGGGTAACGTCGATAACAACCCTCCACCAATTTGATTCCGAACGACACCTCGTATATGCCCAAACCATCCTACATTTATGAATTCTCTAATGAGAATAGAGGCAAATCCATAGCATGCATTTGTCCACAAGTAGTTTTCATTGGCACTAGTTGATGATGATTCATAAAAAAATATGCCTTTGTAGTTCCCTGGTGTTGTTCGATATGGAAGACGGGCAAGTATATGAGGAGCAGTCAAACCAACAAAGCGCGTGTCGGTCTTATCTTTTAACGCATGCCATTTAATATATTCTTTTTGGCTGAATATTTCTTGTAACTTTAAGGGGTGGCCCAGGCCTGAAAAATTATCTAAACCAAATAGTTCAGGAGAAGCTCCTGCTATAAACGGGGTAAATGCCGAAGCTGCAATTTCAGAAATACCTTCCAGGATTGTTAAATCATCATATGGATGCCTTTTGGATATTCGATGACTAATCTCATAGTCGCCTATCAAAACACTAAAGGGTTCTCCACCAGCAATGCCATATTCTTCGTTATACACCTTCTGAAATAACTGGCTTTGATCAAATTCCATGGCTCGACTAATATCTTTGCTGACATCACTCCAACTCACATCCAGGACCCGTATTTTTACATTTTTAGAGTCATCAGCTTGTGCAGCAAGAAACCACAAACCTCTCCATGAGCTTTCCAGTTTTTGAAATCCAGGGTGGTGAATAATTGTATTAAGTTGTTCATTGATTAAGTGATCAATTTTTGAAATAGAGATGTTTATTGCGTTGGTTATATCACTGGTATTTTTTATACTCTTTACATTGCTGTGCTCTAATACCCAGTAGCTGAGCGCTTTAACGGTATTCTTTTCATATAAAAAAGCATTTAAATTCGTAATGTATGAGGGCTGTTTAGTTAATGAATCTAAAATACGACTTGTATTTATATGGCTCTGCTTTAATTGTTGTTTGTTGAGAGTTAAAGGTGGCACTTCAAGAATCCATTGAAAGGGATGTGGGGACATTCATCCCCACATACATTTAACCCGCTTTAGGTATTTTTGCTACAAGTCGAAGTGATGCCGTTAATTCTTCCATTTGTAACCATGGTCGCATCCAGGCAACGGCATTATATACGCCAGGTTGGCCAGGAATTTCCTTAACCTCTACTTGAGCTTCGGCAAAAGGAAATTTTGCTTTCATTTCCGCGCTAGCGCCTGGGCTTGCATTGACATAATTGCCAATCCAGCGATTTAGCCATTCTTCTGCATCGGAGGCTTCCATGAATGAACCAACTTTGTCTCGAGCCATAACTTTAAGGAAATGTGCAATACGCGATGTTGCCATTACATATGGTAAACGTGCGGAGATAGCTGCATTTGATGAAGCGTCCGGGTCGTCGTAGCTTTTTGGTTTTTGGGTGGTTTGAGCACCGAAAAATACGGCATAATCAGTGTTTTTATAGTGACACAACGGTAAAAAGCCAAGTTTACTGAGTTCGGCTTCACGTCTATCCGTAATACCAATTTCAGTTGGACATTTTTGGTCCATATCACCATCATCACTTACAAAAACATGTGATGGTAGACCCTCTACTTTTCCGCCACCTTCAGCGCCACGAATGCTAGTACACCAGCCATTTTCGGCAAAGGATTTAGCCACCGTTGCGCCCATTGTATAAGATGCGTTCATCCAGCAATAATCGTCATGAGCACTTTCAAGATGCTTACCATCAGTATTTAACTGTGCTTCTTCAAAGTTAAATATTTCAACCGGTTTTGTTGCGCTACCATATGGTAAACGAGCCAAAACACGTGGCATGGTTAATGTAACAAAACGGGAATCTTCACTATCACGGAAACTACGCCATGCAATGTATTCTGCCGATTCAAATATCTTTTCAAGATCACGAGGTTTCGAAAGTTCAGTGTAACTGTCAAAGCCGAACATTGATGGTCCTGCAGAGGCAATGAAAGGGCAGAAGCCTGCAGCAGCAATATTAGACATATTCGATAATAAACTTACATCGTCAGGGTGAGATGAAAATTCGTAATCACCGATCAAAGCAGCATACGGTTCACCACCTGCTATACCGAATTCACTTTCGTAAATTTTCTTAAAGGTTGTGCTCTGGTCAAATTCTGCAGCGGTTGATAAATCTTTGCTGAGTTCTTTTTGACTAATATTTAAAACCCGTATTTTTAATTGCGAACTGGTTTCCGAGTTCATTACTAAATGATTAAGTCCGCGCCATGAACCTTCAAGCTTTTGAAATTTTTTATTCTGTAAAATTGCAGATAGTTGGGTTGATAACGCTTCGTCTATGGCTGCAAGTGCGGAATTAATGGTTACTGAAAGGTTTTTGTTCCATTTCACCGTTCCTTTCATTGCTTCCGATGTAAGCGTTTTAAGTAAATCCTCTGTGGTGTCTTTCGCAGTCTGCTTCGTTGCGCTAATGGCTTGTTCAAGTAAACTGACTTCTAAAACTTCGACCTCATCATCTAACAACTGTTCTTTTTTAGTCATTATTTATCACCCTTATCATCTGGATTACTATTTATCCCAAGTTCATCTGAAAATGATGTTAATGCTTCTGAACTACTCAGGATTTCTTCTAATATATTTTCAAGTTCTTCTGAACGATCCGCTTTGGTTAGTAAGTCACGCAGTTTATTTCTTGTTTCCATTAGATTTTTAAGTGGCTCAATTTTATTAACTAACTTATGGGGTTCAAAGTCTTCCATGTTATTAAAGTTAAGATCTAAAGAAAATTCAGTCCCATTTTTCTCCAGCGTGTTCTCAACTTTCATATTTAAACCTGGCGAAATGTTTGACATAACATCATTAAAGTTATCCCGGTCAATCTGTGAAAATTTTCTATCTTTTAAAGATTTTTTATTTTCCGTATTATCACCAGAATAATCGCCCATCACGCCCATCACAAAAGGGATTTCTTTTTCAACAACGGCGCCATTTGTTTCAACATCGTAAGTTATATGAACTCTTGGTTTACGAATTCTTTTTAATTTGTCGTGAATGCTCTCAGCCATGATAATTCCTTAAATTTGTATTTGAATTGAAGTTGCTACGTTTCGTCATTAATCTTTACGCCCGTTAAAGATGAATAATATTCTCTTGAAGCTGTATCAGGAATAAGCTCCCCAATGAGCTCGTTTAAAGGCATGTTCCCCCACTTGACAGCCTTTGATAAAATATAAGAAATGGGCGAGTGGGGTTCGGTTTTTTTAAAAAACTCGGAAATCAGATGAAGTTGTTGAAATGCAATTTCACGTGAGCCCACTGAACCCATACTCTCATTACTAACACTTTGACCAGATATTTCAGTAATGTTGTCAGTGTTTATTTCTTCTATAGTAATCGGGAATTTATTTTTACCTAGGTGATTAACCGATCCAAGGCATTGTTCCAGAACAGAAATCATATTGCTAGTTGGGGGAGATTCATGTGTCTGACATCTTTCATCCAAAAGTTGGCTAATGAGCTTATATTCATAAATGCATTCATTTATGTCATCACGTAAATTTATAAAAAATTCTTCACTCGATAAAGCAACGGCAGACTCAATGTCATCAAGTGAAAAACCTATTTTTGATATGTTGTCTGCTCGCAACTCCGGATCTGCAATTTTCTGCATATCAAGTGCTTGTTGATACTGCCAGAAACTAAATGGACCAGGATGGTTTCCCTCAGTAATTGGAATATTACGTATTGGAGCCATAAGGACACCTTCAGCACCTTCACCATTAAGACCGGCTAATGGCGCGACGCGAACAATCATTCCATCTTCATCAGGTAATGGATAAAGGGTATCCCAATATTGTTCGATTAATTCACGTGTTAATTTAAAACAATCTCTAAGACCGTGGAAACCGTGCAAACGAACGAGTGCTTCAATGTACCAACTCGAAATCTCAAGATCTTTACTGTAATGACTAATTATTTCAGGCGCGAGAACACTAATGTTTTTCCAGTGGTCGATTGCTTCGTTATTTGTTTTGTCATACATGTTACTTCGTTCAGCTGCTCGAGCTGACATACGTGCATGTTTAATTTGTTGATATATCGAATCAGGTTTCTCATCATTACGAATATCAAAACCAACAGGATTTTCATCAGAGATGGGCTCAAGTAATTTAGCTATATTGATATTCGCTGTTGAGGCCATTGGCACTTCCATTGTGAAAATTTAAACTTACTATAGTAGAAAATAATACGTATTTGGTTACTTTGTAAGCATACTTTGTAAATCTTTATTAGAATTATAATTTATACGGATTCACACTTTGGCTTTTATATGATATTTATATGCGTAAGTAAAGCCATTAAATCTTGAAGTGTGTAACCATCCACAAATTCTATACAGGAACAATGTTATTATAAACATAAAGAAAACTACATGCGTATACTCCAAACAACGTGTAAAACTAATAATGTTTTTTATGTAAAATAAAAACTACGAAATAAAACATGGGTTTAGTTAAATGTCATTGCTGCTAAGCATAATCGAGTTCCCGGAAAACTGTACGGTCGCTGAATCATCAAAGACATTTGGTGAGCAAGGTGGCTCTATTGGTAGAAGTGCAGAAAATTATTGGGTATTAAGTGACCCGGATTGTTTTTTATCTTCACGTCACAGCGAAATATTATTCGAGCATGGTCAATATGTATTAACAGATTTAAGTACGAATGGTACTTTTTTAAATGGTTCGAGAGAACCCATGGGTAAAGGCAGTAAAGTTAAACTTCAGGACGGCGACGAGATTGAATTAAGTGATTATAAATTCAGGATAAATATCCATAATACTCAATCTGTACAGCAGGATCAGAACGACCCCTTTAACAGTAGCTTAATATCAAATGACACGAATTCATCTGCTGATTTTTTAAGCAGTGATCCGTTTTCGACAGGTGAGATATCTTCAATCGCCCCACTATTAACGTCCTCTCCACAAGTCATCGATCCATTAGCTGCACTGGACAATATCAAAAATGTGAGCAATAAAGCATCATTTTCGTCCGAGTATTATGCTGGCGCTCAAAGTCATTCTGACCAGGCTGATGCACTTAACCAGTCTATTGACTGGCCTAAATCGAATTTTGAGGGCAGTGCGATACCAGAAGACTGGGATCTTAATGACGACGACTCTATTGCTGTTATTGAGCAGGAAGTCGTACAGGTACCACAAAAATCTATACTTGAATCAAAAAATGCTCAATTATTAATCAATGAAAATATTAGACTGAAAAATGAATTACAAAATAATAAAAACAACAATTCTCAGTTGCAACAAGAATATAATAAATTAAAAAAACATTATCTTGCTCTACAAAAAAATGTCAAAACGACACAGCATGCATCTGTTGATACAACAATGATTACCGCTATGGGGTTAAAAGTAAACGGTCTCGATAAACAACAAATAGTAGAGATTAATCAAATTGCGGGTGAAATGATCCGGAAAACTGTTACAGGTATGATGCAGGTTTTAACTTCACGCAGTAGTATTAAAAATGAATTTCGTATGAACATGACTACAATACAACCCGTTGAAAATAACCCGCTTAAATTCTCTGCGAATGTAGATGATGCACTAGAGAACATGTTTTTAAAAACGGGCAGTTCGTATAAAAAACCGATTGAAGCGATAACAGATGGTTTCCATGGGATAGCTGAGCATCAAATAGCAATACTGGCAGGGATTCGAGCTGCTTTCAAAGGTGCAATAGATCGATTTGAACCTACACAATTAGAAAATCGCTTTGATAAACAAAGTAGTAATTATCTGGATTTTATGCCTTTAATTAAGAAATCTAAAAATTGGAATCAATTTATTCGCTATTACAATGATCTTACTGATGACATGGATAACTCTTTTCAATATCTTTTTGGTGACGAATTTTCTCAAGCATATGAAGATCAATTACAAAAGCTACTTGTAGCACGTAAAACAAATAAAGGTTAATTTAACGATGCTAGAAAAAAAAATAATCTCGCTCTCTCTTGTATTTGCCGCAATATTTCTTGTTTCCTGTTCGTCTGTTAACGAATGGGTAGGAACGAAGCTCGGTTTTGATTCAGATTTAACACTGGACTTGCAAGTGGACGCTGACATCAACCCGGATGATAAAAATCAACCATCACCACTGTTTGTTCGTCTCTATGAATTAAAGTCAACCAAAATGTTTAACCGGGCTGATTTTATTGGCCTATATGAAAGAGATAAAGAAGTGCTAGGCGCGGACTTTGTCGCTAAACAAGAACTAAAACGTCTTCTTCCAGGTACTATAAGAGAAGAAAAATTTGTATTAAAAAAAGAAACAAAGTACATCGCTTTATATGCAGAATTTTTAAACTATAAGGCCTCAAAATTTAAAATAATTACACCTATAGTCTCTAATAATGTTATTGCTACATCAATAACAGTTCAAATCAGTGGTAACGAATTAAAATTAATTAACGATTAACACTCATATAATAACTTTAATACTTAAAACAATGGCGAATAAAAAATGTCCTTAGAAAGTAAAATATTATGGTCTGAAGGCATGTTTCTAAGCCCTCAACACTTTCAACAACAAGAACGATACATAGAGCGTTTTGTTGAAAGTAAGTGTTCTGCCTACGGTGCGTATGGTTGGGGATTACAAGAGTTTGAGTTAGACCATCAATTATTAAAACTTGGTAAGTTAAGTCTCTTACATGCAAAAGGTGTCATGCCAGATGGTACACCCTTTAGTTTCCCTGTTATTGATGAAGCACCACCCGTTCTGACTATTCCGGAAAACACACATAACGAGATTGTTTATCTAGGCGTTCCGGTTAAACGACCTGGAGCATTAGATGTAGTCACTGATACCGATAATCAGGGACTGGCACGTTATTATTCTCATGAACACGAAATACGTGATGTCACAACAGATAATGGCGATAATCTATCCCTCGATGTTGGTAAACTACGCTTAAGATTATTATTAGATTCAGATGATCGTAGTGGTTATGCCTGTATTGGAATATTAAAAATTTCAGAATCACGTGAAGATAAAAATATAATCTTAGATGATCAATACATAGCAACATGCCTGGATTGTAATGTTTCATCAAAATTGTCTGGTTTTATCTCCGAGTTAGTCGGTTTACTTCATCATCGTGCAGAAGCCATTGCCGGAAGACTGGCTGATGCCAATCGTGGCGGTACAGCAGAAATTGCTGACTATATGATGCTTCAATTAATAAACCGCATTGAACCACTATGTTTACACCTTTCTCAAATGAATGGTCTGCATCCCATCGAGTTGTATAGTCAAGTTATTCAAATGGTAGGGGAGCTGTCTACCTTTGTTGCACCGCAAAAACGACCGCCACTATTACCCGCATATTTGCATGATCAGCTACAGGCAACGTTTATCCCTATTATGGATACATTGCGCGCAAGCTTAAGCATGGTGTATGAGCAAACTGCAGTTACACTTAACTTGGTCGAGAAAAAATACGGTATTCGTGTTGCACAAATAACCGATCGCTCTCTCATCGGTAAAGCAATGTTTATTCTGGCAGCACGAGCCGACGTAAAAGATGCAACGTTGCAAACCGCATTAGCGGCACAACTTAAAATTGCATCTGTCGAGCGTATTCGTCAATTAGTCAATGCTGGAATGCCGGGTATCCCGATTAAGGTTTTACCGGTTGCACCTCGCCAGATTCCATTTCATTCAGGCTACACCTATTTTGAATTAGATCGTCAAAGTGCACTCTGGAACGAATTACAAAAATCAGGTGGTATTGCAATGCATATTGGTGGTGATTTCCCTGGTTTAGAACTTGAATTTTGGGCAATTCGTCAATAATAACAAGGAGTTTGTTATGTCTTCAAATGACTATGAATCTAAATCAGATCGGACTGTCTTTAGGCAACCATCAGTAA
>Ga0316206_1002215_pt1 | contig 13778 bp, 10 predicted proteins | sample 6monthpyrite_MG_FD_204942 | JGI IMG/M metagenome (GOLD analysis project Ga0316206, IMG submission 204942) | Microbial mat bacterial communities from mineral coupon in-situ incubated in ocean water Damariscotta River, Maine, United States -... | ecosystem: Environmental > Aquatic > Marine >...
CTTACGGTGATGTAAACATCACCTGCCGGGCGAAGGATCAGCAGGAGCAAACAGTAGCTTAAACTACCCCGGAATCTGTCCAACAAATGGCGAGCAGTTCAATCGCTGCCTGTTTGCCGCGCGGAGCACGGCCGAGCATGTTCACATCCACGAGACGGGCGTCAGGAAATCGACCGATCCCCGCGCCACCATCGCCATGCATCGCCGTAGTCAAACGCCAATGACAGCAGATCCACCGCCAGCACCACCCACAGATAGGCCGAGAATGCGGGCGCGGGCTCTGCTCGCAAGGCGATTACAAGAACAATCACCAAAGGGGTCCAGATCACCAGATGCGGCAGGCTCATCGCCCGCGACAACCCGCGCTCATAGATCATTATGGCAACATTGGGCAACATGCCGCCAACGGCCAGGATCGCCACGGCCCAGCCATACGGGTGCTCCAAAAATCCAAGGCTCGCCACGTTCACCGGCACCAGAATTGCCGCCACCCAAAACTGGACCCATCCCGGCACACGCCGGAAACTGCCCCAGATATCCGCGATCAGTTGCATCCGCTGTCCGCCCAAATGAAAATCGCCGCGGCCATGGGACCGCGGCGATCAGAGTCACATCGACCAGGGCTTACCCGGCAGCAGTCACCGCACGGCCCGTCAAAACCTTGATCAGATGCGCACGATAGGCGCCCGACCCGTGCAGGTCATTGATCATGCCGTCCGCCGATACCGACAGATCGGCAATCGCATCGGCCGAGAAATTGGCCGATAGCGCCGCCTCGGCCTCGGTCCAGCGGAACACGCCCTCTTCGGACGCCCCCGTCACCGCGACGCGCACGCCATCGGGGAACTTGGCCACGAACACACCGGTCAGCGCAAAACGCGAGGCCGGTTGCAGGAACTTTTGATAGTTCGCCGCCTCAGGCACCGGAAAGCTGACGCCGGTGACGATCTCGCCTTCGTCCAGGGCGGTCTCGAACATGCCCTGAAAATAGTCATCCGCTGCGATCTCACGCGTGTTGGTCTTGACCGTCGCGCCAGATGCCAGCACCGCCGCCGGATAGCAGGCCGCCGGGTCATTGTTGGCGACAGAGCCACCGATGGTGCCACGATTGCGCACCGCCGGATCGCCGATATGACCCGCCAGATCCGCCAGCGCCGGATAGGCAGAGGCTGCCTCTGCCGCGACAGTGGCATGGGTGGTTGCGCCGCCGACGCTGACCACACCACCGGACACCGACACGCCCTGCATCTCGGCGATGCCTGTGGTCGAGACCAGCGTTGTGGGCGCCGCAAGGCGTTGTTTCATTGTCGGAATCAACGTCTGACCGCCACCCAGCGGCTGGGCTTCGTCACCCGACAATGCCGCAACCGCTTCGGCGATGGTGGTGGGTTTCACCAGTTCAAAGTTATGCATCTTCTTACTCCCTTGGGAATGATCCCCCCTCTGAACCCAGAGAGGGGCATCGCCTTATCCATTCATCGCCGACCAGACGCGGTGCGGGCTTAGCGGCATGTCGATATGGGTGACATCCTTGCCGTTCCGCTGCAGCGCATCGACCACCGCATTGACCACAGCCGGGGGCGAGCCAATCGCGCCCGCCTCGCCGCAGCCTTTCACACCCAGCGGGTTGTGCGTGCAGGGCGTCTGGCAGGAATGATCGACATCGTAGAACGGTACATCATCGGCACGCGGCATGGCATAATCCATAAAGCTTGCCGACAGAAGCTGCCCGTTCTCGTCGTAAACGCAGCCTTCCAGCAGCGCCTGCCCGATGCCCTGGCCCAAACCGCCATGCACCTGACCCTCGACGATCATCGGGTTGATGATATTGCCAAAATCATCCGCCGCCGCAAAGCGTTCGATGGTGACCTTGCCGGTGTCAGGGTCGACCTCTACCTCGCAGGCATAGGCGCCAGCGGGGTAGACAAAGTTCGACGGATCGTAGAACGCCGTCTCTTCCAGCCCCGGTTCGATCTCTTCCAGCGGATAGTTATGCGGCACATAGGCCGCCAGCGTGATATCGCCCCAGGCCAGCGACTTATCGGTTCCCGCGACGCTGAACATACCGTCCTTCAGCTCGATATCGGCATCCGAGGCTTCCATCAAATGGGCCGCGATCTTTTTGGCCTTGTTGATGATCTTTTCGGTCGCCCGCACCAGGGCAGAGCCCCCCACGGCGATAGACCGGGACCCATAAGTGCCCATCCCCATCGGCGTGCGCGCCGTATCGCCATGCACGACATCGATCTGATTTTCGTCGATGCCGATCATTTCCGACACCACCTGCGCAAAGGTGGTTTCATGCCCCTGACCATGCGAATGCGTGCCCGTCAGAACCGAGATCGACCCGGTGGCGTTGACCCGAACTGTGGCGCTTTCCCACAATCCGGCGCGCGCGCCCAACTGGCCAACCAACTGGCTGGGGGCGACACCGCAGGCCTCGATGTAGCAGTTCATGCCAAAGCCGCGCAGCTTGCCGTTGGCTTTGCTTTTCGCCAGGCGCGCGTCAAAGCCCGCCATGTCCGAAATCTCTATCAGCTTGTCCATCGTCGCATTGTAATCGCCGGTGTCATATTCCACCGCCACAGGGGTGGCATAGGGGAATTCAGTGATAAAGTTCTGACGACGCAGGGCAATCGGGTCGACGCCAAGTTCGCGCGCGGCCTTGTCGATCACACGCTCCAGTTGGAACGTCGCCTCGGGCCGTCCGGCGCCGCGATAGGCATCGACCGGCACCGTGTTGGTAAAGATCGCCTTGACGTTGCAATAGACCAGCGGCGTGCGATAGTTGCCCGCCATCAGCGTGCCATGCAGCCAGGTCGGCACCATCGGCCCAAAGGTCGACAGATACGCGCCCATATTGGCCAGCGTGGTGGTGCGGATTGCAGCAAAGTTGTTGTCGCCGTCCAGCGCCAGTTCGATCTTGGTCACATGATCGCGGCCATGAGCGTCCGACATGAACGCCTCTGACCGGGTCGAGGTCCATTTTACCCCCCGGTTCAGCGCCCGCGAGGCCAGCGTGACAAAGGCCTCTTCGGCATAGTGGAAGATTTTACTGCCAAATCCCCCGCCCACATCCGGGGCCACAACGCGCAGCTTATGTTCGGGGATGGACAGCACAAAGGCGCCCATCAGCAGGCGCACCACATGCGGGTTCTGGCTGGTAGTATAGAGCGTGGATTCGTCGTTCGAGCGGTTGTAATCGCCCACCGCCACGCGTGGCTCCATCGGGTTGGCGATCAGGCGGTTGTTGACCAGTTCCAGCGTGGTCACATGGGCGGCGTTCTTGATTGCCTCATCCACGGCACCGGCGTTTTCCTCGACAAAGCCCCAGTCAAAGCACAGGTTCGACGTCAGATCGTCATGCACCTTGGCGGTACCGGCATCCAGCGCGGTACGCATATCGACCACGGCAGGCAGTTCCTCGATGTCGAGGTCAATCGCCTCTGCTGCATCGCGGGCCTGTTCCAGCGTGTCGGCCACGATGGCGGCAATCGGGTCGCCGACATGGCGCACCTTGCCGCTGGCCAGCACCGGGTGCGCGGGTTCCTGCATCACTTCGCCGTGGCGGTCGGTGATCTGAAAGCCGCAGGGCACGCCACCGATGCCTTCCAGATCGTCGGCGGTGAAAATCCGCACAACGCCCGGCATCTTCGAGGCCGCAGCGGTGTCGATTGATTTGATGTTTCCATGCGCCATGTCAGAGCGCAGAAAATGCACATGGGCCTGACCGGCCACATTGATATCGTCGGAATAATTCCCGTTTCCTGTCAGAAACCGAATGTCCTCGCGCCGCTTATTGCTGGCGCCGATGCCATGATCTTTTGGCATGTTGTCTCCTCCCAAAGCCCGGTGCGTTCGTCGCGCACCTTACGAATTGAATTGATGTCGCTTATTCAGCCGCAACGGCAGGCACGTCCTGCCCGCTGGCCGCCATGATCGCGCGCACAATGTTATGGTAGCCGGTGCACCGGCAGATATTGCCTTCGAGATATTTGCGAATCTCACCTTCGGTGGGCTTGGGATTGTCCTTCAGCAGCGCCGCCGCCGACATCACCATTCCCGGTGTGCAGAACCCACATTGCAGCCCGTGATAATCCTGAAACGCCTGCTGGATCACGCTAAGCGTGCCATCTTCAGCGGCCACACCCTCAATCGTTGCAACCTCGGCGCCTTCGGCCTCGGATGCGAACATGGTGCAGCTTTTCACCGGCTCGCCATTCACATGCACCACGCACGCACCGCATTGCGATGTGTCACAGCCCACATGGGTCCCGGTCATTCCCAGACCTTCGCGCAGAAACGCCGACAACAGCGTGCGCCCCTCTACCTCTGCGGAAACGGATTTCCCGTTCACCGTCATCGAAACAGTCGCCATCATATCCTCCCTGATATTCCATAATCGTTTTCGCAGCGTCAGCTTTTGACCAGCCGTTTCAGCCAACTTTTCTTTTCACTGGATTCCACATCGGTATCCTCGGCATCTTCGCCGTTGCCTTCAACCGTTTCCTGAAACCGTTGAAAGAACTGGTCGGCCATTTTGCGCGCGAATCCGTCAATGATCCGGCTGCCCAACTGCGCCAGCTTGCCGCCAACCTTGGCCTCGACATCGTAAATCAGCTTTGTGCCGCCCTCGATCGGTTCCAGCCGCACCGCAGCACCGCCCTTGGCAAACCCGGCCGCGCCACCCTTGCCCGAACCGCTCAGGGTCAGGCTTTCGCCCTCGACAATATCGCTTAGCGTCACAACACCTTCGAACGTGGCTTTGACGGGGCCAACCTTTTGAACCACCGTCGCCTCAAATCCATCTGTCGCAGAGCCGGTCATTTCCTGACACCCCGGCACACAGGCGGCCAGCACGTCGCGATCCAGCAACGCCGCCCAGACCACCGCAGGGTCCGCCGCGATTTCGCGTTCAGCTGCCATTTTCATTTGCACAACTCCCTATTCGTCACGGCCTCGGTTCCGGCCCTGACCCCAGCCATACCGCCACACACCACCAATTCGACCAAAGTGGGGGGCATCTCCGTCCGGATCAAGACGTATTGAAACGACAGCTTTCAGCCTTTCCGGCAGATTGTCCACTGCCGAGTGCGCATCGCACCGCGCAAATATTCGGATTGACCGCGCAAACCCCGCGCCAAAACGGCGCTGATACCGGGTATAACCCTGCACACCCGTGCGATAGGGTTCACATCAGCAAACCAAAATAGGCGGCGCATGTCGAAGACCAGGAAGAAAGTTTTTGTGCTGGGCGGCTACGGCTTTATTGGCAGCGCCTGTATGACAGCGCTGCGGTCCGCCGGGTTCGATGTCACTGGTGTCGGGCGTTCAGCCCGCGCGGCCCGGGCCTGCGATTCAACTGCCAACTGGCTGATCACCGATATCGCCACCGCCGATGTCGACAAATGGCAAACCGCGCTGGCCGATGCCGATATCGTCGTCAACGCGGCAGGCGCGCTACAGGACGGGGCGCGCGACGACCTGCGTGCGATCCACGAAACCGCCGTCATCCGCATCATCGCCGCGCTTGACGGGCGCAAGACCAAGATCGTCCAGATCTCCGCTGCGGGTGCCGGGCCAGAGGCGAGCACCGACTTCATGCGATCCAAAGCCCGGGGTGACGCGGCGCTGATGCAATCCGCCCTGGATTGGGTCGTTCTGCGCCCGGTGCTGGTGCTGGGGCCACAGGCCTATGGCGGCACCGCCCTGCTGCGCGCCAACGCGGCCCTGCCGGGCATCGGGCTGCTGGTTTCACCGCAAAGCCCGGTGCAAACCGTGCATGTCGACGACGTCGCCGCCGCCGTGGTGCAGGCCGCAAGCGGTGCGATCGCACCCCGAACGCTGGCCGATCTGACAGAGGACGACCGCCAAAGCCTCGGCGCGCTCACCGCGCGAATACGCCGCTGGCAGGGTTTCGCCCCGTGGCGGCGCACCATCATCCTGCCCGGCTGGCTGACCACGCTTGTCGGCGCCGGGGCGGATGCCCTTGGCTGGCTTGGCTGGCAGTCGCCGTTCCGCAGCACCGCCCTGCGCGCCATCGCCGATGGTGTCACCGGCGACCCCACCCCCTGGCGCGAGGCGGGCGGCTTGCCGATGCGATCCCTGACCGACACGCTGGCCGCCATTCCCGGCACCGCACAAGAACGCAGCCATGCCCGCCTGTTCCTGCTGCTGCCTCTCGCCATTGCAGTGCTGTCGGGGTTTTGGATCATCACCGGACTGATCGCCCTGGCCACCCACACCGCAGCCCAAGCCCTGCTCACAGACCGCGGCGTCTCAACCGACCTTGCTGCCCTGGCGGTTATCGGCGGTGCCCTGCTGGACATCGCACTTGGCGCGGCAGTGCTTGTCCGCCGTTGGACCCGCTCTGCCTGCGCCGGGATGATCGCCCTGTCACTGGCCTATCTGCTGGCAGGAACCTTCAGCGCGCCCGACCTCTGGGTCGACCCGCTGGGGCCGTTGGTCAAAATCTTCCCCTCGATGACACTCGCCTTGTTCCCCCTGCTTTTGCTGGAACCGCGATGACCCTCTACACCGTCACCCTCTTCGCGCATGTCATCGGGGCCTGCGTGCTGCTTGGCACCGGCGCCGGAATCGCATTTTTCATGCTGATGTCGAACCGGACCCGCGACCCGGCCCTGATCACCCATGTCGCTGAAATCGTCGTGCTGGCGGATATCGTGTTCACCGCCACCGCCGCCATCGCGCAACCCATCACCGGTGCTATCCTGGCCCGTCTCTCCGGCTGGCCCCTCTCCAGCGGCTGGGTCGGGCTTGCCATTGGGCTCTATGTTGTGGTCGGCGCATTCTGGCTGCCGGTCGTCTGGATCCAGATGCGCCTGCACGTCATGGCCCGAACAGCGCGTGACACCGGCACAGCCCTGCCCGCCGGGTACGCGCCGCTTTACCGCATCTGGCTTGCCTGCGGCTTTCCCGCTTTCACCGCTGTCCTGACGATCTTGTGGCTAATGCTGACCAAACCCGCGCTCTGACGCCCCATGCCAGAACAATCACCGCATTGACCGCCCGACCAATTCACGGCAAGAAACGGCCTTATCCCTTGCCAGACGAGTGCGCCATGAAACCCTTTCTGATCCTGCAACTCAGGCCGGAAACCGAAGCCTCAGACGATGAGTTTCAGGCGATCCTCGCCAAAGGCAGGCTGACACCGGATCGCACCCACCGTATCCGGCTCGACTGTCAGGATATCCCCGCAAATCTTTCGCTGGACGATTATGCAGGCACCATCGTTGGCGGTGGCCCCGGCTGCATCAGTGACCCGGCGGGAAAGAAATCCCCGATTGAGTCCCGGATTGAGGCTGCTGTGATGGGCCTGATGCCCGAAATCACCGCCCGTGACCTGCCCTATCTGGGCTGCTGTTATGGCATCGGCATCCTCGCCCACCACCTTGGTGGGTCGGTCACGAAAGATAATTTTTCCGAACCTGTCGGCACCTCGACCTGCGCTCTGACCGACGCGGGCAAAACCGACCCCCTGTTGGCGGGCTGCCCTGACACATTCGACGCCTTTGTCGGCCACAAAGAGGCGGTGCAATCCCTGCCGCCGGGCGCCACCCATCTGGTCCGCTCCGGCCCCTGCCCGTTCCAGATGATCCGCCACGGGCAGAATGTCTACGCCACCCAGTTCCACCCAGAGGCTGACGCCGAAGGCTTCGAGGTCCGCATCGAAATCTACAAACACCGCGGCTACTTCCCCCCCGAAGACGCCGACCGCCTGACCTCTATGTGCCGGGCGGCAAATGTGCATGCGCCAGAACGCGTGCTGCGCAATTTCGTCGCCCGCTACAGCTAGGATGGTTTTCCCGCATTTTTCGATCGGCCTGAAAGGTAGAATCGATGCGGTTTTCAGACACTGGATTGGTGTCATTCCCTTGGCGCCCATGTCTGGCTGTTCGGTGTTATAATGTCCAAAGCCACCGCAGTGCGTGACCCTGTACCTCTTCGGCGCTTTCAAATGATATCGCCAGGCCATTGCGCCCTGACCATACGGATGTCGCGCCCGGCATAGGCGTTCGGCTGGGGACTACCGGTGAATATACATCAGCGCGGCCCCGGCCCTCTCGGCCAAGTTCTGCAGCGCGCCGTAACAGGCCCACTTTGATGGAAAGTCCCCGGTCGCCCTCGTCCAAGACATTCAGGCAGCGGCAACACCTACCGGCCGCACAAGATGTTTTATGACAGTTTCGCCAATCTAAAGGACTGGCGGCGCATCTCAATGCGCCACGATCGCTGCACACACACATTCCTCAGCGCGAAAGGCATCACAGAAACCGTCATCTTCTGGCTGGATCAATCCGTCGTGGCCCGGGATTCTGCACCGCATTTCGCGCGTCGCGGCAGCGGGGGCGTTCCCCCGAAGTTTTAGGAAGAGAAGAAGACGACCAGGCCCAGCCAAACAGCCCCCAGTTTCTCCGGTCCTCAAATATCCCCGCCGCAGGCTCCCGCACTGTCAAACCAGGCCTTCAATCAACACGGGAACCCTAACTCTGCAGCAGGCGGCAAGCTCCATCGCAGCCGAAGGCGCAGATGGAGAGCATGAAGCGTGCCGAAGGCACTCAATTTGGCAACGGCTAGACCTTCACGCGCTCGGATTTCGGGTCATACATCGGCCGCAACGATGCCTCTGCCCTCACCAAGGTCCCAGCCACCTCGATTTCATAAGACGACCCCAGAACATCCACCGCGCTCTCGCCCTTACAAGGTACATAGCCCATGCCAATCGCACCGCCCAGCGTATGCCCATAGCTGCCCGACGACAGATAACCCACAACCTTGCCATCCCGCAGGACAGGCTCGTTGTGATACAATAGCGGCTCGGGATCCGTCAGCCGGAACTGCACCAATCGCGCCTCCAGCCCGGCCTCTTTCTTGCGCAACACGGCCTCGCGCCCGATGAAATCAGGCTTCGTGGTTTTCACCGCAAACCCCAACCCCGCCTCCAGCACGTGATCCTCACACGTAATGTCATGGCCAAAATGCCGGAACCCTTTCTCGATGCGACAACTGTCCATCATATGCATCCCGCATAACCGCGCACCCATCGCCTGACCTGCGCCCCACACGGTCTCAAACACATGCCCCGCCATGTCAGAGGGCACATAGATCTCCCAGCCCAACTCGCCCACATAGGTCACCCGATGCACCCGTGCCAACGCCATACCCAGCTCAATCTGCTGGGCGGTGCCAAACGGGTTTACCGCATTGGAAAAATCACCCGGCGACACCGCCTGCATCAGGCTGCGCGCCTGCGGCCCCATCACCGCCAGCACCGCCTCGCCCGCTGTCACATCGGTGATCACCACATTTCGATCCCCCACCAGACGGCGCAAATAGGTCTCATCCGCCAGCCGGGTCGCCGCCGGAGTCACCACCAGATAGGCCGTTTCTGACAGCCGCGTCACCGTGACATCCGCCTCTATCCCGCCACGGGAATTCAGGAACTGCGTATAGACGATCTTGCCCTCCGGCACCGATATGTCACCGCCACAGACATGGTTCAGGAACGCTTCGGCGCCGCGCCCCTCAACCCGCAGCTTGCCAAAGCTCGACATGTCGTAAATCCCGACATTCTCGCGCACCGCACGATGTTCGCGCACGGCATTGTCAAACCAGTTCTGCCGCTTCCAGCTATAGCGATATTCGCGCTCTTGCCCGACGTCGGCAAACCAGTTCGCCCGCTCCCACCCGGCAATCTCGCCGAACACTGCGCCCTCGGCCTCCAACGCACCATGAAACGGCGAGCGGCGCACCCCGCGTGCTGTCGCCTTTTGCCGATAGGGGAAATGGTCGGCATAAAGCAGCCCCAACGTCTCACTCGAGCGTTCCACCAGATAGCTTTTGTTGCCCTGAAACGGCTGCATCCGCCCGATATCGACATCCCCCAGATCAAACGGTTTCTCGCCGGTCTCCATCCAACTCGCCAAGGCCATTCCCGCACCGCCAGCCGACTGGATACCGATAGAGTTGAACCCGGCCGCGACCCAGACATTATCCATCTCGGGCGCCAGACCCAGATGATAGGCATCATCCGGCGTGAAACTCTCTGGCCCGTTGAAAAACGTGTGAATCCCGGCCTCGGCCAGCATCGGCATCCGGTTCACCGCCCACTCCAGAATGGGTTCAAAATGGTCGAAATCCTCGGGCAGTTGGTCAAACTCAAAACTCTCGGGAATGCCGTCCATGCCCCAGGGTTTCGACACAGGCTCAAACGCGCCCAGCATCATCTTGCCCGCATCTTCCTTGTAATAGGCGCATTCATCAGGCACCCGCAACACAGGCAACTGCTGCAATCCTTCGATGGGTTCGGTCACGATGTAAAAATGTTCACAGGCCTGCAGCGGCACATTGGTGCCCAACATCCGCCCCAGTTCATGCCCCCACATGCCGCCGCAATTCACCACATGCTCACAGGCGATTTCACCCGCCTCACCGGCCTCATTGGTCCATTGCACAGCCGTAATCCGCCGCCCGTCCCGCGTCACGCCAGTTGCCTTTGTGCGCTCAAAAATCGCGGCCCCGTTCTGACGTGCCCCCTTGGCCAGCGCCAGTGCGATATTGCCCGGGTCACCCTGCCCGTCTGTTGGCAGGTAAACCGCCCCTTTCACATCGCCGATATTAAGATGCGGATAGCGGTTCTTGGCCTCTGCCGGGCTGATTTCCTCAACCGGGACATCAAACGCCCGCGCCATCGAGGCCTGGCGGTAAATCTCTTCGCGGCGTTCCTCGGTCAGCGCCACCGTGATCGAGCCAACCGTGCGAAGGCCCGTCGAAAGACCCGTCTCATCCTCCAACCCGATATAAAGCTCGCGCGAATAGCGCGCCAGCTTGGTCATGTTGGAACTGGCCCGCAGCTGCCCGATCAGCCCGGCGGCGTGCCATGTCGTGCCACTGGTCAGCGCCTTGCGTTCCAGCAGCACCACATCGCGCCAGCCTTGCTTGGCCAGATGATAGGCCACCGAACAGCCCACTATTCCACCGCCAATGATGACCACACGGGCCTTGTCAGGAATGCTCATGGATAGATCTCCGCGAATTTCGTTTTGTAGATTGCACTCAACTTGTCCTCTGTCACGCCAACCGCCGCGCCAGCTCTGCGATATGCGCGGGGCCAACCTCGCAACATCCGCCAATAATCGTCGCCCCCAAACCGGCCCAGGTCTCGGCGATATCCGCATAGGCGTCCGGGTCCAGATCGACCCGCCCTTCCAATGCATCCACGGTCGGCTTGGCGACCATGAAGCCGTCACTGATCCGCGTGAACCCGTTGGCATAGGCACCAAATGGCAGCCCGAACCCGGCGATGATCGGCAGGCCCGCGCTGATCGCCTCGGGACGTGAGCAATTCAGCAAAATGGCGTCCGGGGTGTATGTCGCCAGCATCGGCGCCAGATCACCCAAGGCCTCGCCAGAGCGCAAAACCGTGCCATCGTCGTCAGACACGCTCATCGCCAGCCAAACCGGAATTCCCTGCCCCAACGCAGCGCGCAACGCCCCCTCGGCCTGATCGACAGAGCACATCGTCTCCAGCATCAAAAGATCAACCCGATCCTTCAACAGCGCAACCGGCTCTGCATACAGCTCTGCCGCCTCGGGCGCCGGGGGGCAAAGGTCTGGCCGATAGGATTGCACCAAAGGCCCGATCGCCCCGGCGACCCGCCCTGCGCCATTGCCGTCGCGTGCGGTGGTCGCCGCCCGAATCGCCACATCGGCCAGTTCGCCCTGACGATCCTCAAGCCCGACATGCGCCAGCCGATCACGCAGCAACGCATAGGTGTTGGTGGTGGCAACCTGCGCCCCCGCCGCAAAGAAATCCGCATGGATGTCCTGCACCAGTTGCGGATGATCGATCATCACCTGCGTCGACCAAAGCGCGGTCGGCTCGTCGCTGCTGCGCCGCACCAGTTCCTGGCCCATGCCGCCATCCAGAATTGTCACCGTCACAGCGGGGATCCCCCGGCGCACCGCAGGTGCGCCGCCACCTGTGGTTCAAGCATTTGCGAAGAAGGGGTCGGAGGGCGAACGCCACCGGTTCGAGTGAGCCCGACGACGGAGGGCCCCTCCGCAGAAAACCAAACCCTCAATGTCATGCCCTCAGTCTTTCATTTTTCGGGTCCCACAACGGTTGATCCGCCTGAACGACAGCCCGATATCGCTGCCCGAAAATTTCCACCTCTAACGCTGTCCCGGCGATTGCCAGATCAGCGCGAACCATCGCCAGCCCAATGCAGGCATCGACCCGGTAGCCCCAGCCTCCGCTGGTGATCTCGCCCACCACCGTGTCGCCACTCCAGACTGTCGACATATAGGGCGGGTCCTGATCCCCGGCCTCGATAACCAAGGTGGCAAACCGCTTTGCCACGCCCTGCTGTTTCTCAGCCATCAACGCTGCCTTGCCGGGGAAATCCTGCGGTTTGTCAAGCTTCACAAATCGATCCAACCCGCCCTCCAGCAGCGAATAATCCGTTGAAAGATCACCCTTCCAGGCGCGATAGCCTTTTTCCAGCCGCAACCGGTCCAGCGCCCACATCCCAAACGGTTTCGCCCCCGCACCGATCACCGCATCCCAAATCGCCGGGGCGGCGTCAAAATCGCAATGCACTTCCCAGCCCAGCTCTCCGGCAAAGGACACCCGCAGCAACACAACAGACTGCCCCGCCACTTTCGCCTCTTGATAAGTCAGCCAGCCCTTGTCCAAATCCGCATCCGAAATCCCGGCCAGAATTTCGCGTGATTTCGGTCCCGTGACCAACAGGCATTCGTATTTTTTGGTCCGGTCATGCACCGTGATGCCCTCGGGCGCCTGACGCGACAGGAATTCGCCGTCGTGCCATTGTGCCGTGGCTGCCGTGATCAGCCACATCACATCATCGCTGCGCGGGATCACCGACATTTCGGTCACGATCCGCCCGCGTTTGTCCGCGAAATAGGCCAACCCGACCCGCCCGACAGAGGGCAGCCGGGACGCGGTCAACCCATCGACCCAATCACGCGCGCCCTCCCCTTCGACTGACAGCCGGGAAAATCCGGTGATCGGCAAAATACCACAGCCGTCCCGCACCGCCTCGCATTCTTGCTTGATGCGGACTTCCCAAGGACCATTCCGGTCCCAGGTTTGCGTCGTGGCGTGGCTGATATCATCGCCGGCGTGGGCATAATAATTCGCCCGCTCCCAGCCATTATAGGGCCCGAACACCGCACCCGCGTCCTGCAGGCGCGAATGCAACGACGACATCTTTTTGTCGCGCCCCGCCTCCCAGTCGTGATGCGGGAAATGCATGGCATACTCATTGCCGTACACTTCCATCCCTTTCTGCACACAATAATCCGCATCGGCGTAATCGGTGAACCGCCGCGGGTCCAGCGACCAGCAATCCCATTCGGTCTGCCCTTCAGTGATCCATTCGGCCAGAATTTTGCCGGCACCGCCGCCCTGCGCGATACCAAAGGTGAACACACAGGCCTCAAACGCGTTGGGAACACCGGGCATCGGCCCGATCAGCGGGTTGCCATCGGGCGTATAGGGGATTGGCCCGTTGATCACCTTGTTGACGCCAGCGGCCCCCAGCAACGGCACCCGCGCCATCGCATCCTCAATATACCACTCCAACCGCTCCAGATCATCCGGGTACAGCTGGAACGAGAAATCATCGGGCATCGGATCATCCGGGCTGACCCAATGCGCCTTGCAGTTCATCTCATACGGGCCAAGGTTCAGGCCGGATTTTTCCTGGCGCAGGTAATACGAACTGTCGACA
>Ga0316206_1002216_pt1 | contig 13760 bp, 18 predicted proteins | sample 6monthpyrite_MG_FD_204942 | JGI IMG/M metagenome (GOLD analysis project Ga0316206, IMG submission 204942) | Microbial mat bacterial communities from mineral coupon in-situ incubated in ocean water Damariscotta River, Maine, United States -... | ecosystem: Environmental > Aquatic > Marine >...
CGTGAAGGACGTGTTTAAGGCGTGATATTAATGCCTCTTTAAACAGGTAACTAATGACAATCACAAACATGATGATGCGATGGGGTTAACAATGGCACAAACAGCAAAAAGTAAAAGTGCACGCGAAGCTTCTTTGGAAAGGCGACGTGCTTTGACCACGAAGGGTAAAGCAGCGCTGACTGGAGCAAATTCAGCGAGCACTTCGCAGAGTAAAAAAATTACCACTGTTGTGGTAAATACACCGGCACAAGCTTCGTCTATGACGGGGCGGGCAGCTTCACGAGCTCGACGTGATGCAATGTCAGGCAGCGGTAAAGCGGGGCTTGCTGTTAAGGATCGTGTACGTTCCGCACCTGCCATGAAGACCTCATCTGCAGCTTTGCAGACTGAACAACAGGATGTGTCTTCCGTGGAAGATAAATCAACTGCAGGTTGTGGTTGTGGGTGTAATGGTACTAATGCTGCATGCAGTGGAAAGCGTACGGATTCAGTAGCGACCAGCAAGAGCAGAATTATACCTAACAGGAAAAAACAAACTGTTGCTCGTAGTGCGGCTCGTATCGCCTCATTGGCCAGGCGTGAAGCAACTTCGTCTCGTGGAAAGGCTGGGATTAATGCTAATGGCACATCTGCGGCACAAAATGCTAGAGCAGCAAACCCTGGCATATCAAGTCGTGAGCTGGCGCAAACGTTACGTGAAGCACGAAGTCGTGTGGGTAAGTCAGGCAAAAAATCTGAGCCTTGTGGTCGTCAGAGATCAAAAAAATCTGACAATGGCGCAGCAAAAGATGCGCCCTGGAAAGTTGGTGTAAGTGAAACGGTACTTGGACAAACGTTAACAGGAACAATGCTTGGCCGCAGTCAGAGTGTAACGGGTGATGAGGCAAGTACGTGTCGCGATGTTACAGGAACTGAATATATGGGTGCTGACGTTTTCCGTGAATTTTGTCAAACCGAAGCAGCGCCATCAACTTCGCGTAAAGTTAATGTAACAACGACATCTCATGGCAATGCTGTTAGTGGTGACCGTGTGGGTCGCGGTAAAAATGTAACAGGTAATGAAGCAGGTACATGTAAGAGTGTAACTGGTGATGAATATATTAGTGCAGAACAGTCACAGGCTTACTGTGGTGAGTTTGCTAAAAAGTCACCGCGTAAATTTTCAATGGCTGAAACCATGAAAGGCGAAACGGTTAGCGGAAATAATGTTGGCCGATCAGAAAAAATGACAGGTGATGAAGTTGGTATGAGTCGCTCTTTAACCGGAACGCAATATACAAAGCCAGAAGAAATTGGCAATGCTCCAGCTAAAGTTGGCGTGAGTACAACATTACGTGGTGGCAGTGTAACTGGCACCACGGTTGGTCGACGTGAGCGTATGACAGGTGATGAAGCAGGTAGCTGTCGAAACGTGACGGGTGATGATTATGTTGGACAAGAACAGTACAACGGTTTTTGCAGCGCAACTGCTGAAGCACCAGTAGACAGGAAAGTGGGCGTTTCTACAACAGGTAAAGGCTTATCTGTAACAGGTACCATGACAGGCCGTGCAAATCAGGTAACAGGTAATGAACCGGGCAGCTGTAAAGCTGTAACAGGTACACCTTACGGTGGTACGGAGCAGTCGGAAAATTTTTGCCAGGCTGAAGACGTAGCGTTGGCGAGTGCACGCAATAGAGAATTAAGAAGTACGCCAGCGATGCCATTAACAGGTCTTCAACCCGGTGTAGGTGGAGTAATGACAGGTGCAGATAAAGGTGCGTGTGAACCAGTATCTGGAACACCTTATGTTGGTGCTGATCAGTTTGCTGATGCATGTCCGGCGACGCCGGCAACTACAGCAAGCCCTGATTTCCCACAGGCTATTGGTGGTAATGCTGTTGGGCAACAATTTAGTGTTAGCACGCCAACAGGTGGTGCTGCAGCTGCAACAGGTTCTACGGGTGTTACAGGAAAGCAAAATGCACAAAGCCATATAACAGGTCCATTTGGTATGGCAACAGGAAAAGTAACCGGTACTGAAGATGCACGTTTTGGTAAAGGAAATGTTAACGCTGCAGAAATGCGACCAGCACCTGTTGCTCAAGTAGATGGCAGAGAAAAGACGCGTATATCAGGTGAGGGTCAGGATACTGGATTAAATATTACGGGTGATGACTGGGGTCGAGGTAAAAATGTTACTGGCACTGAAGGTATGTCATCAATAAAACGTAATCCAACTATACGAGCGAATAATTCTATGGATGCCATGAAAGAAATGGCGGCGATTGCGCAAAAACGTAATGAAGAAATAGCGCTACCTAACAGTAAAGTTACAGGCGGTAGCGGAAATACTGATAAGGGATCTTTGATTACTTATTCTGGAGGAGCCCGAGGTTAATTGAGGAGTAATCCGAGATTAATCACGATACGAGAATATTATGTTGAACAGTCGCAGCAATCAGCAAGCTTCACGCAATTTGAGCCGGATATCGACCCCACTTGGTCGCCCTGGTGATAGAGCTATGAAGACGGCGCATAACGTAGAGTCAAATTACTCTACGGGTGCGTCAGTGAATGCCAATACTGCGGCCATGAATGTTTTGCATGGTTTAACCAATGCTCTGGAAAACACGCAGTTATATGCGTATGAAAGTAGTGTAAGAGAATCGTTTGATAACATCGTTCCAACCTTGAAAAAAATATCAGCGTTGCAACATGAAGCAAATTTTGAACAACAGGCACAACAATTAGCGCGCACTCAACTTGGTTTTGAGTTGCCTGATTTGTTAATAAATAATGCCTGGGTTGATCAACTGGACATGCGCAGTTTATTCGCGTGGAGTGTATTCGAAACTTACCATCGTTTTTGCGATGAAGTGTTTACACGAGATCCCCTGGGTCATAAAGGCATAGGTCAGAATAATAATGACGCAAGCTTCCAGAATTTTATTCAGGAATGCGGATTTCACATGGTTGATATTTCGCCTTGTGCAGATGGACGCCTGGCACATGTGATTCGCTATGTATTGCGTATGCCATACAAAGAAGTGCGTCGACGTTCATATGCGGGCGCAATGTTTGACATTGAAGATAGTCTTGAGAAATGGGTAAAGACAGAATTGTTGCGCTTCCGTGAAGGTAAACCTAATACGGCCGATGCGGCGACACGATATTTAAAGGCAGTGGTTTATCACCACAGTTCTGTTGACCCAAATCATCAAGGTTGTGCAGCACATGGCTCTGATACACAAAAAGCAGCGCAAGGTGGTTTAGATCGTTTAATGGGGTTTCAGCAAGCGGTACAAAATACACATTGTTGCGGTGCTTCTATCGATTGTTTGTTAATCGGTATGGATACAGATACAGATGGTATTCGTATTCACATGCCTGATGCGAATGGCAATATTGATTTAGAAAACTATGTTGATAGTTTAAAAGTGTTTGATATGACGGCTAGCATGAATGCAAATCATGCAGAACAGTGGATAGCTGATCATATTAAACAGAAAGGCGGTAATGCATTAGCAGAAGGTATGGCACGTTTCATGTCGTATCTTTTGAAAAATAATATGTCACAGGTGGAATATGTACGTAATTACTATGGTGGTTGCTATAGCGACATAGGACATGCAGAGCGTTTTATTGGTGCAGGTATCGGCTTTGAAGAAATACAGTTACGTAACCTGACATTTTTTTCTTACCTTAATACGGTAGAGGAAGCGGCGACAGATTTAGATGTCGGTATTAGTATTTTTACTGGTTTAAATGTTTCGCAAGGTTTGCCAGTGCCGATAGTTATTCGTTATGACTATCACGGTAATGTACCAGGTGCACGCAAGCGTGCGGAAGAACATTGCCAGCGCGTATCGAGTGCATTACATAACCGATACAGTGATCTTACAGATCGTGGTTTGTTGCATACATTACAAGTTGTACGTGACATTAATGCTGCCGGACAAATTGAAATACTCGATTGTTCAGTAAAAACAAAAGTTACAGGTGGTCACTAATGAAAATCTGTCAGGTAATGAAACCATTAGTTTCAACAAATCGTATATCAGGTATGGAACATAAGCACCTGCAAGTGGTTAAGGATGGTAGCGCAATCGCGGTAGCTGTTGATTCGGTAGGTTGCATCCCAGGTGACTGGGTGATTTGTGTAGGAAGCTCAGCGGCACGTGAAGCGGCTGGTAGTAAAGATTATCCGAGTGATTTGACGATTGTTGGAATTATTGATCACTGGGAACCCGACACTTCGGTATAGGTGCTGACGATGGAAATTATGCAGGTTGAAAAACCGTTGGTATGTACTCGTCGTGTTGATGGTTTAAGAGACATTGGTTTACGTGTGTTGAGAGATCTTGCAGGTAAGCAAGTGGTAGCGGTAGATCCAGTAGGTGCCCGTCAAGGTGACTGGGTATTCACTTCAAGTGGATCTGCTGCGAGATATGCGGCATGTGATTTTCGGATTTTAACTGATCTGACTGTCGCAGGCATTATAGATTTCTGGGGTGCTGATTGCGATCAGCAAACCAAATAACAGCTGCAAGCGTTCTGGCTTTAATGCCAGGGAAAAGTGGCTTAACTTTAATTTAAATTTGAAACAACTAAGTCTAAGACTTTAAAAATTAGGAGTGTATTAAGATGGCTAATGACAACTATGGTATCGCCTTAGGTATGATCGAAACTCGCGGCTTAGTGCCTGCAATTGAAGCTGCAGATGCGATGACTAAAGCAGCAGAAGTGCGCATGATTGGGCGTGAATTTGTTGGTGGCGGTTATGTAACCGTTTTGGTTCGTGGCGAAACAGGTGCGGTTAACGCGGCAGTTCGTGCTGGAGCTGATGCATGTGAACGTGTAGGTGATGGCCTGGTAGCTGCTCACATTATTGCTCGTCCACACAAAGAAGTTGAGCCAGTTTTGCCTGCGGGCAAAACAGCTTAAGGTAATTTTATTATCCAATTAAATTTTTAGGAGAAACAGACCATGGCCAATGATAATTACGGTATTGCTCTAGGTATGATTGAAACACGCGGATTAGTGCCTGCCATTGAGGCAGCTGATGCGATGACGAAAGCGGCAGAAGTGCGCATGATCGGGCGTGAATTTGTTGGTGGCGGTTATGTAACAGTTTTAGTTCGTGGCGAAACAGGTGCGGTTAACGCGGCAGTACGAGCGGGTGCTGATGCATGTGAACGCGTTGGTGATGGCTTAGTGGCTGCGCACATTATTGCTCGTCCACACAATGAAGTTGAGCTTGTTTTACCTGCGGGTAAAAAAGCTTAAGGTAATTTTTTATCCAATTAAATTTATGGGAGAAACAAATCATGGCCAAAGATAATTACGGTATTGCGCTTGGTATGATAGAAACACGTGGACTAGTTCCTGCTATTGAAGCAGCTGATGCGATGACGAAAGCGGCAGAAGTCCATCTTATAGGCCGTGAATTTGTTGGCGGCGGTTATGTAACAGTTTTAGTTCGTGGTGAAACAGGTGCGGTTAATGCAGCTGTTCGTGCAGGCGCTGATGCATGTGAACGCGTTGGTGACGGTCTGGTTGCGGCTCACATTATTGCTCGCCCACACAATGAAGTTGAAGGTGTGATTGACGCAACAGGTAAAGGTACAGCAATCAGTTGATAACTGATTGTTAACTAATAAGACGTCGTAACCATGTTGCATATTAACGCTGATGAACAGGTATTAGGTTATCTCGGTCGAGCCCTGAGTCTCGAGCTCTCTGCAGTACAGCTTTATAGTACGCAGTCAATGCTTGTGGCCTCTTGGGGTTTGAGCGATGTTGCTGATAAATTTCGTGCAGAATCTCGTGAAGAAATGGGGCATGCGGAGCGAATTATTAGTCGAATGCTTGCACTTGGCGTGGCACCAAATGCTTCACAGTTACGTCCAGTTAGACTTGGAAAGAACCTGCAAGAATTATTACAGCATAATTATGCGTTTGAGAATGAACTGATTGGTTTATACGATAATGCAACAAATTATTGTGCAAGTATTGCTGATTATGATAACCGGCTATTTTTTGAAGCGCTTCTTAATGAAGAAAAAGCACACGCTGCTGATTTATCGTTATGGCTTCAGGAACTAAAACAAACATCCATCAAAAATATGACTTAGTAATGGAGATTTGAAATGAGTGATCAATGGCAAGAACGTAATAAACCTGCACGACTTGAACGGCGTTACATATTTGATGAGTACAGCACACTTCGTGATTTCCTTGAACGTGCAGCTGAACTGTCAGAGCGTGAAGATTTATTTCCAGATATGGGCTTTGGTAAAGACTATGCCAATATCACCATTTATGCTGATGAAGGTAGTGAAGAACTAAGTGATGTTCATCATCATTTTGCACAAGAACTCGATAAGTTATTTAACCTGAAAGAAGACTGAGGTTAGTGAACGATGCCTGTTATTGCATTGGTAGGCAACAAGGGTGGTGCTGGTAAGACAACATTGTCTATCAATCTTGCGGCCGGGCTTGCAAAACAGGCAAGCGTTGTTGATGCTGACCCGCAAGGTTCGGCTATACAATGGAATGTTTTCACTGGCGCCAATATGTCGATGCCTGTGCTTAAAGCCAGTGATGAGCCAGGCGATAAACTGGGTAATCAGTTAGCTGAGCTTTCTCAACAATACGATTATGTCGTTGTAGATTGCCCTCCATCAGTGCATGCATCACAAACGACCAGGGTATTAGAAATCTGTGATTTGGCATTGATTCCTGTTCAGCCATCCCCTGTGGATTTATGGGCAACAGTGCACACTGAAAAAGCAGTTCAACATGCTCGTGAATCTAATGCAGATTTACGTGCACTTTTGGTTATCAATCAACTGGAACCACGTACCACATTATCTCGACTGGTTCGTGAAGCGCTTTCTGAAATTGGACTGCCAGTAGCAAATACAGCTTTACACAGAAGGGCGGTTTTTAGAAATAGTGCACTAGAAGGCAAGAATGTTTTTGAAATGGGAAGTCGTGGTCTTCAAGCTGCGGGCGAAATAGATGAACTTATCCATGAGGTGACTAAGATATGAGTAATAATGACAAAGCAAAACAAAAACTAATGGAATCTATGCGCATGACCAAAGAGGGTTCCGAAAAGAAAATTGATGACGCTGATGCAAAGCAAAATATAACAACTAAGAATGAGAAGCCTGTTAAGAAAGAAAAGACACAGGCTACAACAAAAAAAGCAACAAAAGATACTCAAAAACTATCCGTGGATCCTTTTCAGTCTGTGTCACGTGTCTGGCCTGATTAATTCGAACAACCCATTGATAATTGTCATGTATGGTGCCTGAAATATTGATTGGTATAGAGGCTATATCCATAAGAAACTCATATCACGAAATTTGTGTTTGTCAGGCATAAGCGCACAGTTTCATTATAACTACTATTTATTTAAGGTTTTTGTTTGGTAATGGCGAGCTTAAATCATAGATAATTATCTATGATAACTAATGATATCATTTTCTTTAATTGATGTGTTATTAGGTATACTATTACTGTACGTGAGAGGCAGCAGCAATGTCGATTTTAGAGTTAGTTTTTTCTTTATCTTTAAATGAGTTTACGGTTCCGGATCATAAGGAAATAGTAGATTCAATTGAAAGCATTCAAGCGTGCAAAGAAAACCCGGATGTGAATGCTGAATGTAAAAATAAACTCGAACAGTACCTTGAAATGAAAGATAAGACAGGTGAGCCTTATGTCAACATTCAATGACGATAGTTATACTCCACCGGCGGCAATGCCGGTACATCTTATTCGCTATGCGACATTTCGCCAGTTTCAGGTGTTTGAAGCTATCTATCGCCTGGGTAGTTTTACCCGTGCAGCTGAAGAACTCTTTCTTACTCAACCGACGGTTTCAATGCAGATAAAAAAATTATCCGAGGGTATTGGCTTACCATTATTTGAGCATGTTGGTAGAAATGTTGAGCCAACAGAAGCAGGTAAAGAAGTTTATGCAGCCTGTCGCGGTATGTTTGAGACACTGTCGAATTTGGAAATGAAAATTTCTGATATGAAAGGCTTAAAACGTGGACGCTTACGTATGGGTGTTATTACGACTGCAAAATATCTCGCTCCTGAAATGTTGGGTGAGTTCAGTCAGATCTATCCAGGTATAGATCTCTCCTTAAAAGTTACCAACCGTGACAGCATTATACGTCGCATACGCGCTAACGAAGATGATTTGTATATTATGGGGCAGGCACCTGAAGGAGAGCCTGAGGTTGAAGCATTTTCTTTTGCACCTAACCCACTTGTTGTAATGGCACCGCGAAATCATCCGCTGGTTGGTAAGAAAAATATTAGTATGGAAGATATTGCCAAGGAACCCTTCATCATTCGTGAACCAGGCTCGGGAATTCGTGACGCCATGTTTAAGGCGTTTGATGCAGCAGGGGTTCGGCCACCTGTACGCATGGAGCTGGGTAATAATGAAGCCATTAAGCATGCTATTGCAGGTGGTCTGGGTTTATCTGTTTTATCACTTCATACCTTATCACTCGAAGGTATTGATGGTCCCGTTGCAATTCTCGACGTAGAAGGATTTCCTATCTTACGTAACTGGTATATCGTTTATCCAAAAGGAAAAGAATTATCATTGGTTGCCCAAACATTTCTGGATTTTGTTATTGGCTCAGAAGAATCGATTCGAGAACGCATGCAAAAGATATGGCCTAAATTAGAAAGTATTTTAAAAGAAGAAAAAAAGACAACATCAAGTAAGAAAAATGTCAGCCAGAAAAAAGCAGACATAAAGTGAATTTAAAATTTATTTTTACATCGGCCTATTTCATTAATCATTAATACATCTAACTAATACTATTTTACTTAGATGTATTAATAAAATATTTATCAATATAAGGCCTAGTATCAAGTTTAAAGTGTGACAATAATCACTATATTCCATAATACATTTCCTCTGGTGTTTTATAATTATATCTTTTTCTGGGTCGCTGGTTAAGTTGAGTCGCTATTTCATCGCATCGTTGTTGCGTTAAATTAGCCATACTTTCAGTCTTAGGTAAATACTGGCGAATTAATCCATTCACATTCTCATTACTGCCTCTTTCCCAGAAATGATATGGATTTGCAAAGTAAAACTTTGCACTGCACTGCACTTTTCTTCTATTTGTTTGTATGGATGAAATTAGGTTCCATTGTCAGCGGTAATCGTTTTGAAATTACTCATATCGCGACCAATTAATTTAATCGTTCTTTTGGTTAACGATATCGTCGTTTTGTTTGGTAATTTCCCGATCATCACAAAACCAGTTTTTTCGCTCCAGCAACGTAACAATGCAGTGATTACTGCCTCTGCCATGTACCGTATCGATTTCCCATTGACTTTTTTGGTATTGTCTACAGCACCAATAAATACTCCAATGATTAAACCTTTTTTATTTAGATACTATTTAAAATAATTTAAAGATTAAATCCGTCAAAAATTCAAGTTAAAAATTCTCATATTGGTAGCTATCTATAACACCCATCATTAATATCAATGAGTAATTTCTCCTACTCGCATACATAATATTAAATAGATTCACTCTGATTATTATCCAGATAAATTTTGATTTTCATAGGTTGTGAAGATGTGAAAGTGTTGAACAAAATAAATTTAAGACATAAACGTGGTGATATTTTTGGTGGTGTCACTGCAGCTGTGATTGCGCTACCTATGGCACTAGCTTTTGGTGTTGCATCCGGTGCTGGTGCTGAGGCTGGTTTGTATGGTGCTATCCTTGTTGGGTTTTTCGCTGCTCTGTTTGGTGGCTCACCTACATTAATTTCTGAGCCAACTGGTCCTATGACGATTGTGTTTACTGCCGTCATCGCAAAGCTTATCGCTTCTGATCCAACAAATGGGATGGCAATGGCCTTTACCGTTGTGATTATGGCCGGCATGTTTCAAATTTTATTTGGTATTATGAAGTTAGGTAAATATGTAACCCTGATGCCGTATACCGTAGTATCCGGTTTTATGTCAGGTATTGGTATTATTCTAATTATCTTACAGCTTGGACCTTTGCTCGGACATCCTGCACCAAGTGGTGGTGTTATTGCAGTATTAGAAAAGTTGCCAGTATTAATTTCAGGTATACAAGCCGATGAAACAATTTTGTCGATATTAACACTGGCTATCCTTTTTTTAATACCAAAGAATCTTAAACAATACCTTCCTCCGCCATTGGTTGCCCTAGTAGCTTGTACCTTGATATCAGTCATCTTTCTAAGTGGAGAAGATATACGACGTATTGGTGAAATACCAACGGGCTTACCTGATCTACAACTGCCTATGTTTAGTGCAGAGCAATGGCAAATAATGTTAGTAGATGCAATTGTGTTGGGAATGTTGGGGTGTATTGATGCATTACTTACTTCTGTTGTTGCTGATAGCATTACGCGTAAACGACATAATTCAGATAAGGAATTAGTAGGTCAGGGTGTCGGTAATATCATGTCTGGGTTATTTGGCGGGTTACCTGGTGCAGGTGCGACCATGGGAACCGTTGTAAGTATTCAGGCTGGCGCACAAACTGCTTTGTCAGGACTTGTAAGAGCAGGAATATTACTCGTAGTTATCCTGTGGGGGGCTGATTTAACTTCCGTAATACCATTAGCTGTATTAGCGGGTATCGCGTTAAAAGTAGGCATTGATATTATTGACTGGGGCTTCCTTAAACGTGCTCATTATATTTCTGGTAAAGGTGCCCTGATTACATACGGCGTAATACTGCTGACTGTTTTTGTTGATCTGATTACAGCTGTCGGTATTGGATTATTTGTTGCCAATGTTATGACCATTACAAAACTATCCGAGTTGCAGGAAAATGATGTTAAAGCGGTAACAGATCCTGATAAAACAGACTTGGAGTTATCAGCACGCGAAAAAGAAATATTAAGAGATGCTAAAGGTAAAATCATGTTGTTACATTTACGTGGAACAATGATTTTTGGTAGCTCAAGAGCAATTACGCGAAAGAATTCACAATTTGGCGGGTGTCATACGCTTGTTGTCGATATTACTGATGTTAAACATCTTGGTGTTTCAGCAGGTTTAGCGCTTGAAGAATCCATTCTTGAAATGACTAATGCTGGGCGTTCAGTTTATATCGTTACAACCAAAGAACAAGCTTTACAACGACTAGGTAAGCTGGATGTACTTAAAAATATACCTGAAGAGAATATTATTGTTGGCAGAGAGGTTGCGCTGGAACGTATTTGGGCAAAGCAGCCAGAGAAATTGCAGGTAAATAACAATATAAATGAGTCTGTACCCATTGTCTGAATAAGTTAAGTGTTTATAAATAGTAAGTAAGGGGAATATTTTATGTTAATGCACAATCGGCTTTACCCCCATTTGTCTTATAAAGTTATAAATGATGTCGCACAGATTATTGATAATCATCTTAAAGATGATTGGGTTATCAGGGTCGAATATGCAAAAGAAGTTGAATATTTAAATACAAGCTGGCAACAGTGGGGTAAATCATTTTATAAAATTAAAGCACCCGTTGAAGTTGTGGATAGTATTTTCGCCTGTCATAAAAATAATCAATTCTGTTCAATACGGTTACATGCAGAAAAAATTAATCTCGTAAGTAATTTTTATTACTCAGTTTGCTAGGCGTGCCATGTTTCTAAAGAGTTGGGTCTGCTCCAATAGAATAGGTTAAAAAATAATGTTAATTTCTAATAATGAAGAACGACAACGATAATATCTCTAAGATAAATAATATGGAGCTTATAAAGTTCTCATACGATAAAATAGCATCAAAGCTTTCTGGTTTTGTATCACAAAATCAGAAAGTAAGAGTTATCGTCTTTTGTTCATACAAAGATCATAGTAGAGATAGAGCGAACCTGTCTTTTCTAAAACAATTTGGTGTGGTACCAGACGAGTTTTATATTTCCAAGGGCTTATCCAGTTGCCAAAATATTATCAGGCCTAAATGGTTTTGATGGACTGACTATTATTATTGAGTCAGTGCCTATAAACAAACTTTCATTTCAAGACATATCTGCTCAGAATGAACACTATGTTTCAATGTCGAGAATATCAGCATGAATACACAGGTGGCTATGTATATATTTCGGGATTTAGTCTCTTGATACCGAGCAATAGTCAATATTCACAATTTGAGGCAAAGTTCTTGCCCTGGTATCTTGAGGTGGATAACAAATCAAGTTTGTGTCGTATGGTGAGACAACCAGAACTGAGTCTTTTGATGCAGAAAATGGCAGAAGTGGAATCTCTCATCCACAATCTGGATGACTATCTCGCTGAAATGAATAAATGGGAATCTGAACTGGATAATATATGTTTGATCAAATTTATAGAACGATATTTGCTGGACTGATATCGGTACTTATCTAATCTGCTATGTTATATGTCGATAAGAAATCATCAGTTGTATATGTATTGTTAGATATAGGTTTTTTTCTTATAGAAGTATGGGGGTTTACTTATTTTTTTCAAAATGGCATCTGAAAGCAAGGAGTAAATATATATTATGAGGAGTCAATGAAAGTGTATGCGGCTAATTTAAATTATTAAACTTTCCTATAAGTTGAAATAATCTGTTAGCGAATATTGCTTAAGATCTGCTTCTGATTCAGACTGTGTGTAAACACATAAAAGTATATAATCACGTTATCGTCTCAACAGGAAGTTGAATATGAAGCGTTTCATCGAAGGTGAGCACCGATATCAAAACACTCTGCTGCCCGAGATACTTGATGACTATATTGCCAAAGATAACCCCGTTTGTTTTAATTGTTATTTAAATATCCTGCTCGTCATGGCCTTTATACTTGATCTTGTACATGGCTTTATCGGCTGCTGCGAGCAAGGAGTCTGTCGTATTGCCTTCATCGGGGTAGAGGGCAACACCAATGCTGCAGCTGATTTTTAATTCTTCAGCATTAACAATAAATACTCTACTTAATGATGTTGTTAGCGTTTCAATCATTTTTGAAACATTATTTTTATTAGAGGTTTTTTCCAGTAATACAACAAACTCATCGCCGCCAATTCTAGCAACAGTATCTGAATTTCGAATAGATTGTTTAATGCGTAAAGCGACTTCTTTTAATACCTGGTCACCGAATGCGTGACCTTTAGTGTCGTTAATCGTTTTGAATTTATCCAGGTCTATATATAACAAGGCAAACGTGCTTTGATTGCGTTCAGACTGTGCGATTAAATGTGTAAGGCGATCGAGTAATAAATACCGGTTAGGTATGTCGGTAAGATGATCATAATGTGCGAGATACTTAAGTCGTTCAGATTCATTTTTACGATCTGTGATATCCCTATTGATACCCAAAGCACCTACCATTTGCTCATGTTCATCAAAAAATGGCACGCACATAGATTCAATCCATCCAATATGGCCATCCTTGTGCAGCATTCTGACTTCACCCGACCATTTTCCAAATTTTTCTACTGCGGATATTACCTCTGCGGTGATATGTTCTGAGTCATCAGGGACATGCAGTACATTAACGTGCTGGCCAATAGCCTCTTCTTTTGAATAACCATACAGCTTTTCTGAGCTTGTATTCCAGTCGATAATTATGCCTTGTAAATCAGTGACAACTACGGCATCAAATAAGTAATCGAAAGCTTTAGCTCGCTGCTTAATTACATTTATATCTATATCTTTCATGTAATGAAGGATAGCTAATACCCTTCTTAGTATCAATCTGCGATAGCGTGTAATATCGTAAGTGGACAAGTT
>Ga0316206_1002219_pt1 | contig 13747 bp, 10 predicted proteins | sample 6monthpyrite_MG_FD_204942 | JGI IMG/M metagenome (GOLD analysis project Ga0316206, IMG submission 204942) | Microbial mat bacterial communities from mineral coupon in-situ incubated in ocean water Damariscotta River, Maine, United States -... | ecosystem: Environmental > Aquatic > Marine >...
CATATAAACGAGCCAGCTTAATCGCCGCTTCATTGGCTTCTGCACCAGAATTAGCAAAAAACACTTTATCCATGCCTGCTTTTTCACATAATAATTCTGAAAGCTCCTGCTGACGCCCTATAGAATAGAGATTGGAGGTATGTAGCAGTTGTTCGGCCTGAGACTGGATGGCACGAGTGACTTCAGGATGATTATGACCAAGACTGGTGACGGCGATACCACTGAGTGCGTCAAGGTATTCTTTGCCATTATTATCCCACAATAACGCACCTTCACCTTTTTCAAAGGTGACTGCCATCGGTGCATAATTCTTCATCAGGTATTCATTGCCAGTCATTGACTCGCTCCGTGCTTTTACTGGCCATTGAAATTTAGAGGCCAAAACAAAAAACGGTAGCAAAAGCCACCGCGAAACAGTCGATTATACGTGAAACAGGCTGTTTTTCAAACCATTTGATATGTCCTGAAGCTCAGGTATATCAGTGGTTTATCAAAGAAGTTCGGGTATTTTGATAGGTGTTTTCAAGTTCGGTTGCCAGTGAGCGGGATGCTTCACTGTCTTGTTGTCTGGAACTGGCTTCCAGAAGTGCCGCAATGTTTGATAAAGTCAGTGCTCCAAGCGTTGCACTGCTGGATTTTAAACTATGAGCCATGATTGTCAGGTCTTCAAATTTTTTGTTGTCTATGAGTTCAGGGATGTCGCCGATGCGCTGGTCAGTATCTTTTATGAATGTTTTGAGAATGTTATCAAATGAATCGGGAATCGTATTTTTCAGTCGGTCAAAGATGTCGAAATTAATCTGCAGGTAACTGTCGTGCCCGGGCTCCTGGCTGACAGCTTGTAATTCAGATTCTGTTTCATTTGACAGGGCGCTTTCAGGTAGCCAGCGGTTGAGTAGCTTAATCAAGTCTTCAAATTCAAAAGGCTTGGCTAAAAAATCATCCATGCCGCTTTCAATACAACGGTCTCGATCTGATTTTTGTGCATTAGCCGTTAATGCAATGATTGGAACATCTTTAGTTTTTGCATTTTCTCGTAACTGTCTGGTGGCTTCAAAACCATCCATTCCTGGCATTAAGCAGTCCATTAGTATGAGGTCATAGTCAGTGTTTTTTGCCTTACTTACAGCCTCCATTCCATTTACTGCAATATCGGGTTCTATATTTAATTTTTTAAGAATACCCGTTGCTACCTGCTGGTTAATAACATCATCTTCTGCCAGGAGTACTCTGGCGTTACTGATCTGCAGAGTAGAAAACTCAGTGCCATTATCAGCCGTAGCTGCATCAAAAATAGAATGAGAAGTGAGAATGTTTTTTTGATTGTCAGCTTGAATCCCGGTTACTGCTGAAATCATTCCCAGCAATGTTTTGCTTAAAACAGGTTTGGTTAAATAGCCGGCAAAGCCGAGTTCTTCAAATGTTTTAATGTCGCCACGCTGTCCTGCCGAGGTTAGTAAGATTAACCGAAGGTCTTTAGTTTTCTCGTCAGAGAGAATTTCTTTGGCAAGCTCAGCTCCATCAATTTCAGGCATACAATAATCGAGAATGGCGGCATCAAATTTTATTTGCTTCTCATGCTTTGAATGTAAAATTTCAAGCGCCTGTTTTGCACTGTCTGCACATTGAGTATGAATGCCAACAGATTTTGTTTGTTCCTGAATAATTTTAAGATTGGTTTTGTTATCATCAACGATTAGTAGATTCAGGCCAGTTAGATCTTGCATCTCCAGAGGTTCAGGAGTGTCGGCCAAAGGTAGTGTCAGTGTAAATGAAAAAACAGTACCCGTTCCGAGTGTGCTTTTAAGAGTAATTTCACTACCCATTAATTTAACCAGTTGCCGGCAGATGCTTAAACCTAAACCGGTACCACCAAATTTTCGGGTGGTTGATGTGTCAGCTTGTGTAAAGGGTTTAAAAAGTTGTTGTTGCTGATCGTCAGGTATACCAACACCGGTGTCGGTAATACTAAACCGCATATCTACGGAGTCATCGGTTTTATCTATGCAGCGTATGTCGAGAAGGACATGACCTTTTTCGGTGAACTTAATCGCATTGCCAATTATGTTGATTAGTATCTGCCTCAGGCGTCCCGGATCTCCTACAACATAGTGAGGGCAGTCAGGGGAAATATTAAATAATAATTCCAGACCTTTTTCTATTGCTTTGCTGGAGAGTAGTCTTGTGACTTCAAAGCTTGTGTTTTGCATATTGAAGCTTGTCAGATCAAGCTCCATTTTTTTGGCTTCGATTTTTGAAAAATCCAGAATGTCATTAATAATGGCCAAAAGATTTTGTCCTGAAAACTTAATAGTATTCAGATAATCAGTCTGTTCTTTATTCAGCTTAGTGTCTGATAACAACTGTGCCATTCCCAGGACGCCATTCATGGGTGTTCGGATTTCGTGGCTCATGGTTGCAAGAAAATCAGATTTTGCGCGCGATGCTACTTCAGCTTTATCTCGTGCGGTTTCAAGTTCAATGGCTTTATTTTTCAGCTCTTCCTGTTGCTGTTTAACTGAAGAAATATCAAGAAAACTACCTACGTAGTGAGTGGTTTCACCTTCCTGATTTTTTACTGCGGTTATTGCTGATTGCTGTGGGTAAATTTCGCCATTTTTTCGTTTATTCCAGATTTCACCTATCCATTGTCCATTATTTAGTATTTCATTCCATAGCTTTTCATAAAAGTCCTTATCTTGTCTTCCAGACTGAAAAATTCTGGGATTTTTCCCGGCTACTTCATCTTCGCTGTATCCTGTTATGCGGCTAAATGCCTGATTGGCGCGGATGATATTACCTTCTTTATTTGTGATGATAATACCTTCGTGAATATCAAAAGCGGTGGCTGCAATTCGTAAGGATTCTTCATTAATCTGTCGCTGTTGACGCATGGAATCAAAATGTCTTAACAGATCACCTATTTCGTCTTTTCGGTGTGTTTTAATTTTAACGTTGTAGTTGCCGTCCTGAAACTGGTTGACAGCATGCTTTAATTTAATGAGAGGTGATAAAACTATTTTGCTTTGTAGTAATGCGCCAGTAAATGCAATAAAGGCTAAAACACCGAGTAAAACTATTTCTATTTTTTGCGTGTGACTGGTGATAGTTTTTCGTTCGTTGCTCCAGTCAAGAAAAATTGAAATATAACCAAGATTATCTCCTGTTACTCCGGGAACAGGGCGGCTTAATTCAATGATGAATTTTCCTTCAGGTTTCTTAAAATCAAACAGAGGATAAATTCGGCTACCATTTTCCTTAACCAGTGTTATTTCTCGCCAGCTGTCCTGATGAATATTTATTTGTTGTTCAAGGAAATCGTTGAGGGTGGCCAGATCGTTGGTGATTAAACCGCGACTGATTTCTGGCTCAATGGTTTTCAGGAAATCAGTTTGTGTGGCTGAAAATTTTTCCAACTGTTCATTTTCATATTCAACAGCCCAGAAAAAGTGAATGAAGATAGAAAATGCAAGTAAGCCGAGTAATGTAGGTAAAAATAATTTTAAACGTAAACCCATATTATAAATAACCTACTTTGAAACAAAAAAGCGTTTCAAGTTCATTTTTTTAAGGGGGTTGTAGTCTGTCAGACTCGCTTTACCAAGTTTTTTGATGGGTATTCCGGAAAGTAGTTTTTGTCCAGACTCTGAGTTTGCTAAGTCAAAAAAAGCATCTGCAATTATTTTTCTGTCTTGTTCAGGAACTCTGGGGTGTGATGCAATCGGATGGGGTGATACGGGCTCTGTTTTGTAAATAGTTTTTAGCATGTTTCTCAATCTGTCTTTCTGTTTGTTAAAAGTTTTTCCGACGCCACCACCGGCAGCTGTTTGCTTTAAATAGACATTGAGATAAACAGAATCATGAGTTTTAACATACACCGGTGTGATATTAAGATTAAATTTGTCATGTAATTCTGCTCGCATTTGTAAAGATGCTCCCAGAGCGTTAGGTGAAGGAAAAGCCAGTGTTTTGTTGTTTAAATCTTTTACTGAATCGATACCACTGTCTTTACGCACGACCAGTACACCTTGCAGTTTTTTACTGTGGTCTCTTAGCAGCGGCAGATAACCCTGAGATTCATTGGAAATGAGTAAATGAAATGGGTTCATATAACTAAAGTCAAACTTTCCTGAGAGCAATTCTTTTTCAAAGGCGGGGATAGTAGGGGCGCCGATCAGTTTAAATTTAAAGCCTGTTTTTAGTTCCAGTTGTTTGAGGACAGGTATCCAGATGCGTCTTAGTTTTTTTGCTTCAAATTGAGGGACAACACCAAACGAATAGGTCTTGCCTGACTCAGCATTAACATTGTGGTTGTTAGACACAAATAAAAAAGCACTGAGGGTTAGAGTTTTTATTATTTTTGTCATTTTTATGGCCGGTATTTAACTGATCCTGAGTAAGCAAGGCAAGTTATATGAGTATAGACCAGTAGTTTTAAATGACAGTAATGAAGCGCTATTGACTGTTGTTTTTTTCAGGCAAAAAAAACGGCGGGTTAAACCGCCGTTTTAATTAAGCATTTACAGTAATACTTAGAAAGGCATACCACCATGTCCATAAGCCGTCATACACATCAGCATTGGAATTGACAATACTACGTTTGTGCGTGAAGCCAGTAAGGCAGTTTTCTTTGCACCGGCAATAACATCTGCGCTGTGCTCTTTGCCATCCAGACCCAGAATTTTCTTCTGGTTAGGCCAGATCAGACCCCATACATTAAGTAACATAATAGTACCTAACCATGCGCCAAGACCGATAACTTGTGAGCCTTCAGCAAAAGTAAATGCAGCCATTACGCCGCCAGTACCTTGCAATGCAGCCATACCAGTCAACCAAGTTGCAACTGCACCCCAGCGGAACCAGAATAAGGCACGTGGTGCGATGTATTTGTTGATTGCAGCAGGACCCGGGCCATCGCTATCAGCTAATGCCGCGCCAACACCAGGTATTTGTATAAAGTTGAAGTAGTACAGTAAGCCGATCCAAATAACACCAGCAATAACATGTAACCATGTAGATAATGCAGCAATATTAAGCTCACCACCGCCGAATACAGCAATGCTAATAGCAGCCAGTACAAAACCGCTGATAATAGTGCCCTTTACAGAAAGTAATGGATTCATTCGAATTCCCCAAGGATTAATAGTTGATTGTTTTAGTCGGGCATTAGGTTAGGGCAGACTGGCCATTAATGCAATAATCAATTTGCTTTATTGCACAAAAAATCAGCGCTAAATGCCTAAAAACATTAGAAAAGTCTTTGATATAATCTTTTTTACTGCAATCAGACATGCGTACTTATGGATAATATTGAATTAAGCCTGTTTTCAAATCGAATATCCGCCATCTGTGATGAAATGGGGGCTGTATTACGCCGCGTGGCTTTTTCACCCAATATAAAAGATCGCCTTGATTTCTCCTGTGCCGTATTTGATGCGGGGGGAAAGCTTTGCGCACAGGCCGCTCATATACCAGTGCATCTTGGCAGCATGGCTTATGCAATGGCCGATGTGGTTTCAGTTGTGGACTGGCATGATGGAGATCTGGTTGTACTTAATGACCCGTATATGGGAGGCACACATTTACCCGATGTAACGGTGATATCACCTGTCTTTATCGATTCGAAAATGATGGGCTTTGTCGTTAACCGGGCGCATCATGCTGATATCGGCGCTGAATCGCCCGGTTCAATGCCAGTTTCCTCCAGTTTGCTGGAAGAAGGCCTGGTCATCCCGCCTACAAAATTAATGACGGTAAATGGCATGGATCAGCGAGTACTTGATTCACTATTGAGTCAGCTTAAGAATGCTGAAGAGTCGATGGGCGATTTTGGGGCTCAGATCAGTGCAAATCATCGTGGTCTGGAACGTTTAAAGCTGTTGATACAAAACATGGGGGCTGAGCAATACCATCAGGGGCTGCGAGTATTAAACGAATATGCAGCCGTTATGGCAAAAGTAGCACTGACAGAAATTCCTGATGGAAAATACGAATTTAGTGATGTGATGGATGATGATGGCCAGGGCCATCAGAATATTGTTATTAAAGTAGCACTCACCGTTAACGCCGGTGAGGTGGTTGCGGATTTTTCAGGTACAGATGCTCAGGTAAAGGGAAATATTAACTGCCCATTATCGGTAGTCGCTGCTGCTGTCTTTTATGTGTTTCGTTGCTTGATGCCAGCTCAGACACCAGCATGTGATGGTGCTTTTAGTTCGATCAAAATTTCAGCCCCTAAAGCCAGCTTGTTAAATGCAGAGTATCCGTCAGCAGTAGCAGCCGGCAATGTGGAAACCAGTACACGTGTGGTTGATGTGGTGATGGGCGCGTTAGCAAAAGCGATTCCGGATCAAATACCGGCGGCGAGTCATGGCAGTATGAATAATCTGGCAATGGGTTATGAAGGCGATAGCGTCAATCCTGCATGGAATTATTATGAAACGATTGGCGGAGGCATGGGGGCCGGTAAGTATGGCGGTGGTTTACATTCCGTACAAACACACATGACCAATACCTTAAACACACCGATTGAAGTGCTTGAAACCCGTTACCCTTTAAGAATTAAACGCTATCAGATAAGGCAGGGTTCAGGCGGTAGTGGTAACAGAAATGGTGGCAATGGCATTATCCGAGAGTATGAGTTTTTATCCACGGCACAATTCACTTTACTAACAGAAAGAAGAACAAATGCTCCATGGTCAATTGGAAAAGCCGGGGCTGGTAAAAAAGGTATTAATCAATTAAACGAACAGGCAATCATGCCCAAAGTTTCATCTAAGGTACAAGCGGGGGATGTATTGAGAGTTGAGACACCGGGTGGTGGTGGCTGGTCGGAATAGTTTTTGAAAGACTGAGAAAAAAGAACCGGGGTTGGAGGAGAAAAGCGTGTAACCCCGGCTTAGGCTGTAAGAAGACCGTCAGCGAATTCTAAAATTTATTTTTTAACATTAATAATCTGTTCGTAAAAACCGTTAGCGCCTTTTTCCATAAAGTAGTAATTTTTTATATTGGCTTTTTCCAGTGCGTACTGTAACCAGCGCACTTGCTTGCCAACTGCGTCATAAATAAAAAGCGTTTTATTGTTAGCGTGGGCTTTTTTCATAAACTGGTTTACTTTGTTTTTCCGGTTCAGACTGATCCAGTATTCCATACCAATAAAATAGCCAATACCATTGGAGCGCTGAGTAATATCACGTATGTCCAGAATGCGTGCTTTGTCACCCATTTCATATGCCATTTCACTGAACTTTACAGGCTTCAACATATGTGATTTCAAAATCTTTTTGCTTAGCAGATCATTTGGGTTAATAGGAGACTGGTTTAACAATGTTGTTCTTTCAGGGTAGGTTTTTGCCCATTCAAACATGCCGGCATCGTAGGCAAAAACATTGTTAATATTATGTTTCATTGCGGCCTTAACTGCCTTATAAGATTTAAAACAAGTACGTCCATTACAATAGAAAACAATGGGCTTGTCAGAATTATTACGAACTTCGCGGACGCGCTCTGAAAAATCTTTGCTGGAGACAGGAATATTGATCGAACTGTTAATATGAATGGTTTCATATTCATAATTTGAACGCGCATCAATAATGAGCACACCATCAAAATCATTGCTTAAACGAGCTTTTGTGTATATTTTTACATCCGGAAATTCTTTACGGCCAGGAAACTCTTCGCTATTTGCTTGTAATAGGGGTGCAAATAACAGGCTTGCCAGGCTCATCAGGAAAACAATTTTTTTCATGTTCGATACTCTTCAGTTAGTTGAATAGCAGCATGCACTTCCCTGATGATGCTGAAATCGATCCCAAATGTACCCAGTGATCAGATTAGGGTATACCCTAATGTAAATCAGGGTAAAACGATATACCCAGAAAGTAATAAATCGAGAAATTGACTGAAATTGGTTTAAAATAAGCTTATTTACTAATAATTGTAGGTCAGGACATAAAAATGTGTGGAATTTGCGGTGAGTTTCGGTTCGATGGGCAGCGCCCCGATCTGGCGTTAACGCATCGAATGATGGAAAAGCTAGAACCACGTGGCCCTGATCATGAAGGCAGCTTTTCGGACGGGCCGGTCGCACTGGGTCATCGCCGCTTATCCATCATCGATCTTTCTGAACATTCGAGTCAGCCGATGGTGGATCAGGAGCTAAGTCTGACCATCGTTTTTAATGGCACTATTTATAATTACCCGCAGCTTCGTTCAGAGTTACAGAATAAGGGCTATCACTTCTTTTCCAGTGGCGATACGGAAGTCATTCTAAAGGCCTATGCTGAATGGGGTGAAAAATGCGTTGAACGATTGCATGGTATGTTTGCGTTTGCGGTTTGGGATATGAAACGCCAGCAATTATTCATGGCGCGCGATCGCATGGGTATCAAACCCTACTATTACAGCCTTAATCAAAAGCGCGTCCGCTTTGCTTCAACAACTCAGGCCTTGTTACAGGCAGATGATAACGACACCTCTATAGATAGTTTTGGTCTGCATAACCAACTCAGTTTGCATGCAGTGATTCCTGCTCCGCGCACCATATTAAATGGCATTCGTAAGATGCGTCCTGCGCATTACATGATTATCAAAGCCGATGGCAGTTGCTGCGAGCGACGTTACTGGACACTGAATGCCAGCCGACAGGGCATTGTCAGAACAGATCAGGAATGGATTGATGCGATTCATGAAAGCCTGAAGTCTGCGGTAGAAAAGCGTAAAACCATTGCCGATGTACCGGTGGGCGTACTGCTGTCTGGTGGTCTGGATTCCAGCTTGCTCGTTGGTTTGCTGGCTGAGGCGGGTGTTGGAAACTTAAAAACTTTTACAGTTGGTTTTGAAGATCAGCCTGAAGAAAAAGGTAATGAGTTTGAGTTCTCTGATCCGGTCGTTGAAATGTATGGTACCGAGCATCACAAGTTTTTCATGAAAAATGAAGATGTATTAGGGCGTTTGCCAGAAGCGGTCGACGCAATGACCGAACCGATGGTAGGGCAGGATGCTGTTGCCTTCTATTTGTTATCAGAACAAGTGTCTAAAGAAATTAAAGTAGTACAAAGTGGGCAGGGTGCTGACGAAGTCTTTGGTGGCTATTTCTGGTATCCGGAAATGCACTATTCAGTCGGTTCTGATCTGGAACGCTTCAGTAGTCGATATTTTGATCGTGACCACGCAGAATATTTAGAAACGGTGGATAGCCAGTTCCATGGTGAAGATTATACCTCACAGCTAGTCAGCGAAATGCTGGGACAACCCGATGCCGATGAGTATCTGGATAAAGTGCTGCGTATGGATGTCACCACACTGATTGTTGATGATCCGGTTAAACGGGTGGACAACATGACCATGGCCTGGGGACTTGAAGCCCGAGTACCGTTTCTGGACCATGAGCTAGTAGAACTGGCTGCTTCAATGCCGCCGGAGCTAAAATTACGTGAAAATGGCAAATATGTATTGAAGCAGATTGCCCGAGGTTTAGTACCGGATTCGGTTATTGATCGTAAAAAAGGTTACTTTCCGGTGCCTGCAATGAAATATGTTCGAGGTGAATTCCTTACGTTTATGCAAGAAATACTCACTGGTGAGCGGGCCCGACAGCGTGGGCTCTTTAATCCAGATTATGTGAATAAATTACTGAATAAACCTGAGTCATACCTGACCAGGCTGCAGGGCAGCAAGCTCTGGCATCTGGCATTACTGGAATTCTGGTTGCAGCGAAACGTTGATAAACACTAGATTGTCCCCATTGTTAATCGTTCGAATGGGTATTTTACAGTTTGTCATTGAGACAAATAATGGCTTTTTTATAAAAACCTAGTAAAATACTCAGGAATAGGAGCTGGGGGGTTATATCCATCAGGTAAAACCTGGTTACCCAGCGGCATTTTTTAAGATTATTTAGTTTGAGGTTTTGTTGTATGGACGTTCTGGATCGTATTCGCGAGCAAGTAGAAGGCAACGCTGTCATGTTATACATGAAAGGCACGCCACAGTTCCCAATGTGTGGTTTTTCAAGTCGTACGGCTGAAGCGCTTAAACAGTGTGGTCAGGAATTTGGTTACGTTAATGTACTGGCTGATCCTGAAATTTTTGAGAACCTGCCTCGTTATGCTGACTGGCCAACATTCCCACAGCTATACATTAATGGTGAGCTGATTGGTGGTTGTGACATCACAGTAGAAATGTTTGAGAAAGGCGAGCTGAAACCAATGGTTGAAGCAGCAATGAGCGCCGAGTAAACAATATATGAATGGCAGTTACTGTCAGACATAAAAAAACAGGAGCTTCGGCTCCTGTTTTTTTATGTCTCAAAGATAATTTTAATAAACCAGTTGGTTTCTGCCTGCATCTTTTGCGAGGTAGAGTTTGTCATCTGCGCACTTCATGATTTCTTTAACCGATGGTTTCTCACCACCGCCACGGTAATAACAGGCTCCAACAGAAACAGTCACTTCCAAAGCGCCAGCGCTGGTCTGGAACGGTCGGCTGTTAATCGTGCTAACGATTCGCTCGAGTGATGCCAGTTTGAAATGATCCTGCTGGGTGTAATGCATGATGATGCCAAATTCTTCACCACCAATACGGGTAACCATATCAGTTGGCCGAACACAGCGACGCAATCGGCGAGTAAAGCCAATTAAAATTTCATCTCCGACATCGTGGCCGTAGGTATCATTAATTTTTTTGAAGTGATCGATGTCCAGCATCGCGTAACAAACGCCACTCTTACGAGAAGAGGCAGCGAGTAGATGCGCATCAAGTTCCTTCAGTAATAAGCGACGGTTACCAATGCCCGTGAGGGGATCAGATAAAGCCACTTCCTCAAGATGTTTGACCATCTCGCTGAGTTCCTGACTTGATTCAAGCAGCATGTTCTGTAGCTGATTAATACGTGCTACAGAGATAATGCGCGCAATCATTTCACGGGGATTAGGTGGCTTGGTCAGGTAATCATCAACACCTCTATTAAAGGCTTCTTCCATATGTTCCATGCCTTCCTGAGCAGTGAACAAAATGATACCAGTGTATGAATTATTCGCTTCATCCGAATCACGAATATGGTCAGTCAGCTCCAGTCCATCCATCTCGGGCATGACCCAGTCAGCGATGACGATATCGGCTTTTTCTTCGGCCAGCATATCAAGTGCCTGTTGAGCACTGCCTGCCATGCGTAATTTTGTGAACCCGGCTTTGGCCAGAGTTGATTTGACGACGGCTCGACTGAATTGCAAATCATCAACAATTAGAATCGAACTATCTCGGTAGGAAATCATAGTGGTGCCTTAAATCGAACAGCTATTTTTATAAGTAGTGATAATTCTAACTTATATAGCTTATAAATAGCTTAAGTGCTTGATATAGTGTTTAATTTTTTGACGCTTCGTCCCACTTATTGACGATCTTACAGAAAAGCTCAGCTGTTTTTTGAGCATCATAAGCGGCAGAATGCGCTTTGCTGTCATCCCAGTCGATTTCAGCAGCCTGAACAGCTCGAGACAACACAGTTTGTCCGTATGCAAGGCCTGCCAGAGAGACGGTGTCAAACATACTAAACTGATGGAAGGGATTACGAGCCAGGTTATTTCTTTCTGCGGCAGCATTGACAAAATTAAGGTCGAGCGTGGTGTTATGGCCGACCATCACCGCGCGGGTACAACCGGTTCTTTTGACTTCTTTTCGAATCGCCTGAAAAACCAGTGTCAGAGCTTCAAATTCAGTTTTTGCCATTCGAAATGGGTTATAAGGATCAATGCCGTTCACTTCCATGGAGGCGGGCTCCATTGTCAGACCTTCGTAGGGTTTTATATGACAGGAAACACTTTCTTTAATGCCTATTTGTCCGTTATCATCAAACTCCAAAATGAATGCGGAAATTTCCAGCAAAGCATTCTTTTTATGATCGAAACCACCGGTTTCAACATCTACAACGACGGGTAAAAAACCGCGAAAGCGGCTGGACATTATGCTGGCTGTATTACTCTGAGACATATTCAAACAATTAAAGGTTAATCCACTACACTAAAGTCATGGAAGTTATACAAAGAAAGGTATTCTACAGCACAGTCCGAATAATTTGTGGTTTATTCTGTCTCCTGTCCTTACAAACACTCAATGCCGAACCGGCAGCAAGCGATGTCCTTCATCCGCAGGGGTTGTTGTGGAAGCTTCAGAAACAGGGACAGCCAGACAGTTATTTATTTGGCACCATACACATGAGTGATGACCGGGTACTGCGACTAGTGGATGTGGTGGATGATTCGATCATTAAGAGTGATGTCTTTGCGATGGAAGTGCTGCTGGATAAAGCCGGTCAACAAAGCCTGACGCAATCTACTTTTTTTAGTTCTGGTGAATTATTGCAGGACTACATAGATGACGTGATGCTGGATCAAATCAATATCATCATGTCTCAATATTACGGTATCCGACCCGAAGTGGTTAATCAGATGAGGCCCTGGGCGGTGATGGCTACCATCAGCTCACCACCACCTGAAAGCAATAAGACGGTACTCGATGTTGAATTACAGAATCTGGCCAACGAGAATCAGCGGACGGTCATTGGGCTGGAAACCGTCGAAGAGCAAATGCAGGTCCTGTCGGGTATGAAGCTGTCTGAACAGTTATGGCTTTTGACCAAAACGGTTGAAGACTTTAATGCAACCATGCCGATGTGGGAACGCCTGGTTGATAGTTATTTACGAAGAGATTTACAGGCGCTGGTGAAAGAGCAGGAATCGATGATGGATGACAGCACCACGATTGATGATCGTTTTATGGAGAAGTTGCTGGATAAGCGCAACGTGGTCATGGCAAAGCGAATGATGGCAATTATGAAAAACAATTCACTGTTTGCTGCCATTGGTGCGTTGCATTTGCCGGGTAAAAAAGGTGTGCTTCACTTACTGGAGAAAGCGGGTTATCAGGTCTCTCCAGTTTATTAGTTTTTACTTTAGTTTTTTAGGTGTAAAGTTTATTAGCCGGTAAATTTCCAGTGTTCTTTTTCACCGGCATGCATCGGAATAATTTTTCCATTCCCTAATGGTAATGATTCCGGCACCGTCCACTCTTTTTTCTCTAAAGTAATGGTCTCTGAGTTTCTTGGCAGGTCATAAAAATCCGCGCCATAAAAACTGGCAAAACCTTCAAGTTTATCAATCGAATTATTGTCATCGAATGCACGCGCATAAAGTTCGATAGCTAATGGCGCAGAAAATATACCGGCACAACCACAGCTGGATTCTTTTTTGTCCTGAGCATGAGGTGCGCTGTCCGTACCAAGGAAAAATTTACTGTTGCCAGAAGTGGCTGCTTTAACCAGTTCAAGCCGATGTTCTTCACGTTTTAAAACCGGCAGGCAATAATAATGTGGACGAATGCCACCTTTAAAAATTTCATTGCGGTTATATAACAAATGTTGGGGCGTTATCGTGGCGGCTACAAATTTATCGGCATCGGTTACAAATTGTGCAGCGTGTTTGGTGGTGATGTGCTCGAATACAATTTTTAGTTCAGGCATGTCATTTTTCAGTGGTTCTAAAACCTGTTCGATAAATCGTGCTTCGCGGTCAAATACATCAACATCAGGGTCAACCACTTCTCCATGTACCTGCAAAATCATCTCGTGTTTTTGCATGGCCTCTAAAGTGGCATAGCAATTTTTTATGTCAGTGACACCAGCGTCCGAATTAGTGGTTGCCCCGGCCGGGTAGAGTTTAAAACCATGAACAATACCACTGTCTTTGGCACG
>Ga0316206_1002220_pt1 | contig 13745 bp, 11 predicted proteins | sample 6monthpyrite_MG_FD_204942 | JGI IMG/M metagenome (GOLD analysis project Ga0316206, IMG submission 204942) | Microbial mat bacterial communities from mineral coupon in-situ incubated in ocean water Damariscotta River, Maine, United States -... | ecosystem: Environmental > Aquatic > Marine >...
CGATCATAGTAAAACCTTTTTTCATGTTTTACTCCTTGTTTTAAAATATAGATTACTCTAGTAACCTTAAAAAGTAGTGTACATCACTTTTACTTATAGGGTACTTAATATTTTTATTTGATTTTTTGTCAATGAAGTACCCCTAAAAAGGGTTACTTATCTTTGTCTATATTTTTTTTAATGTACTCGTGAGCATTTGCTCTGCTTGGTAGATCTCGTAGTTCTTCTTGACATAAGCCTGCAAGAGGCTTTTTATATCATTATTGCCATGCACATTAAAATTCTCACCCAAATCTTTTTCGATATAGTCCGCAAACCCGTCTTCAAGGTCTATATCAAAACGGCTTCCGTTGACGGTCAGTGTTATCTTCTTGCTCATTGCTTATCCTAAGACCGACTCTATCTTTTTAACAATATCTTCTATCTCTATATCTTTGAGTGCATTTTCATCTTCAAGCTTCTTTATCTCACTATTCTTAGCCTCGCTTTGGGCTTTGGCACTGGCCACTTCATTACGAAGAACCTCATTTTCTTGTTTCATCGTCTCGTAACGCGTCACCATGGCATCTATTTTTTCATTTAGTTGTTCGATTATTGTCATCATAATTATCTCTTCTTATATTAATTGCTATAATTCTAACACTATTTATACCAAAAGGCAACGTGAATGATAAAATTCACTCCAAGAAGTGCTTTTATAAAGAAAACAGTAGCTGCTTGCCTACTAAAAAGTACTTATGTCTAAAGGATTTATACACTTTTTTAAGCTAACCTCAGCATACAACCCCACAAGCTATTAAACCCAGAGTGTCCCAGCTGTTATAACGTATCTTGAAGTTCCCCTTTATAAGCTAAAACAGTGTATACTACCCCATCAATTTAAGTTATTTACTCTCGTAGTCAAGTAGGCCCCATTTTTCTTTTGTATGGCGGACTTATCATTTTTACCTCAATTTATTTCGAGATTCTTATCTTCTATAAGAAATAAATTCCTTTGTGCTATGTGTTTTCTATCATCTCATAAATCACGCCAACGATAAATAGATATTTCACTAACACCGAATCTTCTCTTTCTTGAACAGTACCCTTCAAATACCTTAAGTATCCAGATATTAAGGTGATGAACTCAACACACTGCTTTTCTCTTGAGAAAACCATATACGTATTATGACCCTGAGTTTGGAATCTTCCAATTCAAGATGCATCTTCTTCCCCTAAAATAAGATAATATGAAAATAGAAATTATAACAACACCTAATGAAGCATTAAAAGAGACAGGATTTGGAGCACTTAAAGCCTGTAACAATGTTTTAGAGTCAATCAATAGAATGGACCACCAAGTTGAGTTACGTGTGTGTAAATCACTTGAAGATTTAGAGAATGTTGTGAAAAGAAAACCTGATCTTGTTATCTTAGCAGTCAAGTACCTTGCTGTTAAAAATGAAAAAGATATTTGGTTATCCGAATATTTTGAAAAAAACAATATCAATTTTTCAGGTTCATCAAGAGAGACCTTAAAATTTGATTCTGACAAAGTCCTTGCTAAAACCCATTTAAGAGAAAGAGGCATTAACACCGCAAACTATTTTACAGCGGTACCCGGAGAATATAAATGTGACAGTGATTTGCCAATCAGATTTCCTCTGTTTTTAAAACCACGTGATGCTGCAAACGGCAATGGGATTGATGACTTGTCATTTGTAAACAATTTCAGCGAATTTGAGAGCAAGGTCATGTCTTTGTATGAGATGTTTCAACTTCCTGTCTTAGCCGAAGAATATTTAGACGGTCAAGAGTTTACAGTTGCATTAATTAAAACAATGAACGGCGACCTCTTAGTCTCTGCACTTGAAGTCATTCCACCTGTCTCAAAAAATGGGCTCAGGATATTAGGAGAAAAAACAAAAAAGGAAGACACTGAACAACTTAAGAAAACTGAAGATAATTTTCTTATGGATAGGGTAAAAAACCTTGCCGTTGATGCTTTTATAGACTTAGGAATTAGAGATTTTGGACGCATAGACATTAAGACCAATAAACATGGACACTGCTTTTTCATGGAGGCGAACTTAGTTCCCGGTATGACACTTGGCTCTAGTTATTTTCCTCAAGCCTGCGAAATGGCGTATGAGTTAAGCTACGATCAGGTTATTGCCCTCATCGTAGAAGAAGGTTTACTCAGAGTACCCATCAATGTTCCCTTAATCCAACCACTGTTTATAAACTCAGAGCTAATACAACCTGAATTAACACCTGTAAGCTGACAACTACCTCATCGAAACAAGAGAGTTGCCTGCCCTTCCAAAAGCTCTAGGTAAGGGCGGGATTTATTATTTCTTATTGCGGCTTCCTAAAGGCAGCCACTTTGTTTAAAATGAAGTTTCATTTACCTGTTACTAAAGAGCGTACCTTTGTTATGCACGCCCTCTATCAAAAACTCTCTAGCAGACGTTAAGTCGTAACCATTACATAAAAACATCTCTTTATCTTTATTCATAATATATTGGGCTGCTTTAAGTTTTGTGACTATTCCACCCGTTGCAAATTTAGAATTTGGAGTATGCTCTTGATTTAATTCTTCCTCTTTTATTTCAGATACAATTTTTCTTATTTTAGCGTTAGGGTTATCTTTAGGATTAGAATCGTAATAGCCGTCAATATCGCTTAATATCATCAGCATATCAGCGCCTATATGATAGGTAACATGAGCAGATAGTTGGTCATTATCCCCAAATAGTTGATCTGGCGTTGTTGAGATGTCATTTTCATTTACAATAGGCAAAATGTCATTTTTCAATGTTCTTTCTATAATATCTTGAAAGATTTCAGTGTGTACTGCTGAGTCAAAATCATCTTCTGTTAAGAGTATTTGAGAGATAGTTACATTAAAAATATCAAACATGTTTTTATAAGAACTCATAAGGATAGGTTGACCTACAGAGGCTAAAACCTTTTTACTTGTTGGGATACTTCTGTTTAATTGAACTGATGTATATCCGGCAGCAACTGCACCAGATGAGACTAAGATAACTTCATATTTTTTTCTAGCTTCTGATATTAAAGAGACTAGATTGAGCATCCTCTCATTGGCTATCTTTGTTGTTTCTGTCAAAACACTGCTTCCTACTTTGATGACTATTCTTTTCATTTTTTATCCTTATTATTTTAAAATTTCAATCGATGCTGAGATGAATCCCTTTGTGCACCAAAGTTTTCATCACTGTTACCAACAGTATACACTAGCCCGCAGTTTTTTATAAAACTTAATAGTAATAACTACTTCGTTTAGAGACGCTGATGGTGAAAATAGCACTACCTCTCTTCTAGATAGAGTTTACTTAGAATAGTTATCATACTCTCAACCGATTTGATACTCGTCGTCTCATTGACGGTGTGATAGCCTATAGTTGGAAGTTGCAGGGTCGTGCCTTGAATCTCACCCTTAGTCGCATGAATAATACGACCAAGTTCTGTCGTTCCAAGCGAACCTTTTATACCGTTTTGCTTCATTTTATTTTTTAAATAAGCATCTTTAAAGTGGTATTTTATTCCCTCTTGAATAGCTATTTTTTTAATTATATTTTTTAAAGGTGATTTGAAAACAGCATTTTCATCTCGATTTCTCAGAATAATATCCAGGTTCTGCATATCCTCAAAAGATGCGTAAGGGCTCGTGTCCAAAACTAAGAGTTCATTGGTGCTGATATCAAATCTCCTAAAGTACTCTAGTAAAAATCTCCAGCTCTTGCCAGCCTCTTCAGAAGCTGTAAAAAATGCGGTACCTTTGTAGCCTTTATGATACATGTATATCATTATCGCGATAGAGACAACATTGTCAAGTTGCGCGGACAGGTGTCCATCTTTAAACTCTAGCTTGTCCATAAAAGCGATAGGCGTACCGGGAAGAAGATGCTCTAAGCCATCAACTTTAAAGATAACGTTATTGCGTCTCTCGCATAGAAATGCATCTTTGATAATCCCCATTCCAAAATAAGTACCTGAGCAAGGTTCATATGCTTGAACTTTTTCATCTACAAAACGCGAAGTGAAGTTACGTATAAGTTGTTCAGCATTTGATGTCCCCGTTAAATCTGCTCTGTTTTTTGCTATAAATGCCGCATACTGAAATTCATTGTGTCCGGTACAAATAAGTCCATGCCTATCTGCATGAGAGGACATATACCCCATGGATGGTTCACTACCCTTAGCAACTAAAATACCATCATAATACTCAACCTCAACACCTACCTCTTCAAGTTCACGTTTAACAAACATAAAAAATGGATGTTCAGCACCAACTACGCTTGGTATACGAATAAGTTGTTTTAGTATGTCATAAAATTGTTCTATAAATTATCCTTTAAATATTAAAATTATAAGCTTAAGTATTTATTTTTATAAAATAAACGAATATAGCCAAAAAAGACTGAAGACAAGGTTGTATTATTGTAGATGTATTCGAAGAGTATGTTTTGTAAGCGTTTAATTATGATTATTGTTTCGGCAGACAAAGGCTGCCGCACCTTACCTGCATCAGTAAAAAGACAAACTTATTCATTCGATGTCCAATCACGTCAAATACTCTTGGACCTAATTTAGAATGTCTTGGTTTTATTCGTTAATTCAAATATGTCTTTTCTTCTGTCTTTGAGGTTTTTTACACTTCCAAACTCATGTAGTTCTCGTAAAAGGTCTATATCTACATCCGCTATTAACACCATCTCTGTATTGGGGGTCGCTTCTGCTTTTATTCCGTTGGTTGGAAAGGCAAAATCACAAGGGGTAAACACCATAGACTGAGCGAACTGCATATCCATATTATGCACGTTCGGCAGATTTCCGACACTTCCTGCAATAGCAACATAACACTCGTTTTCTATTGCTCTTGCCTGAGAACAATGGCGGACTCTCGAATACCCGTTTTGCGTATCCGTTAAAAATGGAACAAATAAAATATCCATGCCCTCATCTGAAAGTAATCTGCTAAGTTCCGGGAATTCAGAGTCATAACAGATAAGTATACCTATTTTCCCGCAGTCGGTATCAAATGTCTTGATACCATGTCCACCTTGCATTCCCCATACTTTTACCTCGTCCGGTGTTACATGAATCTTCTCATAACGGTCAATCGTTCCATCGCGTCTACATAAATAACCAACATTATACAAGTGACCATCTTTTATCTCTGGCATACTTCCCGAAATAATATTAATGTTATACGATATGGAAAACTCTGAAAACTTTTGAATAATATCATGCGTATGTTTGGCTAATTCTCTAATCGCCTCAGGTTCAGAAAGGTGATTGTTTTCAGCCATCAAGGGCGCATTGAAAAATTCAGGAAAGAGAGCAAAGTCTGAGCGGTATCCCGAGACCGTGTCAATAAAATACTCAGCTTGCTGCAAAAGCTCTTGCAAATTTTTGTATGGCCTCATCTGCCACTGGATCAGGCCGAGTCGAACGACTTTCTTTTTTGTGTTGATCTCTTTACTGGGTTTTTCATAATAGATATTATCCCACTCTAATAACACTGCAAACTCACCTGATTCTTGATCCCCTTCAAGATAGCCTTTTAAGATTTGAGACGGGTGAAAATCGTTTGACGTCTGAAAATTGAGCACAGGATCATGAATCTCTTTTCTTTTGACCCTTTCAATATATTCTTTTGGTGACATCTCGTTTTCAAACTTATGATAATTTGGAATTCGTCCGCCAAAGGCTATCCCTTTTAGATTGAGGTTTTCACACAACTCTTTCCTGTAATCATACAAACGTCTGCCCAGTCTAAGACCTCTAAATTTCGGTTTTACAAACACGTCAATTCCATAGAGTATATCACCATTGTTCGTATGAGTACTAAAGGTATAATCACCGGTGATCTCTTTATAAGTATGGTGATTTGAAAATTCATCATAATCAACGATAATAGAAAAAGCACATCCTGCTATTTCTCCATCGACCTTTATAACAACCTGCCCATCTTGAAATTTATCGATCAATGACTTTACTTGATCTTTTTCCCAATACGCTTCAGGCATTGTTTCATAAGACAGAAGCATCGCTTCTGTCAGTTCATCATAGTCATCTATACTAAGAAATACAAGTTCGATATTTTCTTTATTTTGCGTTTCCAATGTTGTCCATTTCTAATGAATTTTGTGTGTGTAATCAGTACATAAAATCTTACGATAATTAAGCCATTTTTCACCTAAATTTAAAACACTATTGCAATTTGGATTAAAGTTTTATATTGTAGACAGTTTAGCGCCCAAGCAAATGAAGAAAAATGCTTTTGATTGTTCCTGTTTGAATCAAAACCTTAGTTGCTTTTTGTTAAAATAACTGGCAATAAAGCTAATCAATAAGGCAACTAATGAAATCACTCTATATAAAGCACCCTAAGAAAAATGGTCTCAAGATGTTTTTCACTAAAACCATAGTCCAAGGACTTCTTGCACTCACCCTCTTTGTATCACCCAACATTTATGCATCAGAAGAAGAAACTCCTTCCAAACCGCTTTTCAAGCCTTTAATTGAACGTTATATTCTTGATGAACTCAAAGATGTCCGAATCGATCAACAACGGCTTCGTTCTGATCTTGAAAAACGAATAGCAAGAGCCGAAGTAGAGCAGACAGATCGTGCGGCCAGATACATTACCGACACCATTGGCAATATCTTTTACCTTATTGCCGGCGCAACATCATTTATGATATTTGCAGGATGGAACTCACTTCGCGATATTCGTCAAAAGACTGAGGGCGCCATTGAAAAACGTGTTGAACAGATAACCGGAAAATATAATGAAAAACTTGAACTACTTCAAGAACGGCTTGAGCAACAGTCCAAAAAGATACTTGACAATCAACATAAAATCTATGACACGCAGCTCACGCACTCTTTATGGATGCGTTCTAACTTAGACACCAATCCACAATCAAAGATTGAAGCCTATGATGAAATACTAAAGATAAATGTAAATGATGCCGAAGCCTATGCCTATAAAGCAGATGCTGTCTTAGATCTGGATGAATATGAATGGGCACTCAACCTCAGTGATAAAGCAATAGATATAGATTCCAGCTATGGATATGCTTATTGGCAGCGCGCCTGTGCCCACGCAAAACTAGGCAATACTACCAATGCAATCACTGATCTTAAAACAGCGCTTCGCCATAACCAAAGTCTCAAAGATGATATCGACAATGAATCTTCTTTTGAAACCATAAGAGACTCCAAAGAGTTTAAAGAGGCTATAGCCTAAAGCTTTTAGCTATAATTTCAATAATGAAAAAAGCCAACCTATTTACTAAAGAAATATACGCATGAAGAAGACCTCACCTGTATGTTTTGAACTTAACTCTAACTACCAACCTGCAGGTGATCAGCCTGAGGCTATCAAAGTACTGACCAACAGTCTTAAGGCCAAGAACCGCTATCAAACCTTAGAAGGTGTTACAGGTAGCGGTAAGACCTATACTATGGCGCAGGTAATACAGACTATGCAGATGCCTACACTTATTATGACACATAACAAGACCTTGGCAGCTCAGCTCTATTCTGAGTTCAAAGGTTTCTTTCCAAATAACCATGTCGAATACTTTATCTCGTATTATGATTATTATCAGCCTGAAGCCTACATACCGCGACAAGATCTTTTTATTGAGAAAGACTCTTCCATTAATGAAGAGTTAGAAAGACTTAGGCTTTCTGCTACAGCCAACCTGCTCTCATATGATGATGTCATCTGTGTTGCTTCCGTCTCTGCAAATTACGGCTTGGGAGATCCCGAAGAGTATGTGAAGATGGTTCAAGTCCTTGCAATCGGCGATGAAGTCAATCAAAAACAACTTCTATTACGTCTTGTCGAGATGGGGTACTCCCGCAATGATAACTTTTTTGACAGAGGGAACATCCGTGTTCTAGGCGATGTCATCGATGTCTTTCCTGCCTATCATGAAGACGAGGCTATACGCATAGAGTTTTTTGGAGACGAGGTCGATTCTATTTACAGTATAGATGTTCTTGAAAATAAAAAGATCGAGACCTTCGATAAGGTGACCATTTATGCCACCAGTCAGTTTGCTGTTGGAAATGAGAAACTCACCCGTGCGATCAAAAGAATAGAAAACGAATTAGACGCACGTTTAAACTACTATTCTAAAGAAGAAAAAGCTGTTGAATACCAACGTATCAAACAAAGAACAGAGTTTGACCTGGAAATGCTTGAGGCCACGGGTATGTGTAAGGGGGTTGAAAACTATTCTCGTCATCTTACCGACAAGAAAGAAGGCGAAGCTCCTTTTACCCTGTTAGACTATTTTGCGCAGAGACATCAAGAGTATTTAGTCATTGTCGATGAATCACATGTCTCACTTCCGCAATTTCGAGGGATGTATGCGGGTGATAGAAGCCGTAAAGAGGTCTTGGTTGATTATGGATTCAGACTTCCTTCTGCCTTGGACAACAGACCCTTTACATATCCTGAATTTATAGAAAAAGCACCCCATTATCTTTTTGTCTCAGCTACACCCAATGAAGTCGAACTTGAGCTCTCTTCTGCCGTTGCACATCAGATTATTCGTCCTACCGGACTTCTTGACCCCATCATCGAGGTAAAAAGCTCAGACAACCAAGTCGAAGATCTACACGACGAGATCAAAAAAAACATTATTAAGAATGAACGTGTCTTAGTAACCACACTGACAAAAAAAATGTCTGAAGCCCTTACTAAATATCTTGCTGACTTGGGTATAAAGGTACAATATATGCATTCTGACATCGATGCAATTGAGCGTAATCAAATCATCCGTGGGCTTAGGCTAGGAGAGTTTGACGTACTCATCGGGATTAACCTCTTAAGAGAAGGTCTTGATCTTCCTGAAGTCAGTCTTGTTGCTATACTAGATGCCGATAAGGAAGGGTTTTTACGTTCGGAAACTGCCCTTATACAAACCATGGGACGTGCTGCAAGAAACGCTGAAGGCCGGGTTATCCTTTATGCCAACAAGATCACAAAGTCTATGAAAAAAGCTATGGATACAACCATTGCACGCCGTGAACTTCAAGATAAACACAATAAAAAGCACGGGATAGTTCCAAAAACAGTTATCCGTAAACTCGATGAAAACCTCAAAGTTGAAGACGCCGGTGAACTGTATAATAAAAGTAAAAAAGCCGAGAAGATGCCGGCGCGTGAAAGAAAAAAACTTCTTGATGAACTTAATGCCAAAATGAAACAAGCCGCTAAATTGCTTGAGTTTGAAGAGGCAGCCAGGCTTAGAGATGAGATAGCCAAGATCAAGAAACTCTAAGCCACATAATCTCCTTAAAATATTTTTTAGCTATAATAAACATCATTTAAATCATTTTATGGAACAATAATGCTAAATCTTAAAGACCCAAAATTTTATCTTAACCGTGAACTCTCTTGGCTTCAGTTCAACACCCGAGTACTGCATCAAGCCCAAGATCAAACTCTTCCTTTATTGGAGCGTCTAAAGTTTCTTGCGATCTACGGTACGAATCTTGATGAATTTTATATGATTCGTGTGGCAGGTCTTAAAAAGCTTTTTACTGCCGGTGTCATCGTTTCAGGAGCAGATAGACTTACTCCCCTGCAACAGCTTCGTGAAATCAGAAAGTATCTTCATCAGGAAAAAGAGGTCGTTGAGTACACCCTTATGAATATCTTTAAAGAGTTAGAAAAAGAGAATCTTTTTGTCAAAGAGTATCAAGATGTCAATGTCAAAGAAAAACGTGAACTTGATGAGTATTTTGCTTCTCATATCTATCCTGTCATTGTCCCTATTGCGGTTGATCAGACCCATCCTTTTCCTCATCTAAACAACCTCAGCTTTGGCCTTATCCTCCAATTAACAGACAACGATACCGCGGAAGTACGTTATGGACTCGTTCGTATTCCTCGTATGTTACCTCGGTTTATAGAACTGAGTAACAGTACTTATGTCCCTATCGAAACGCTGGTTGCAGAACATATTTCTGAACTTTTTCCGGGCTTCACCCTCAGTAAATATGCTTCATTTAGAGTAACAAGAAATGCCGATATCACGATCGAAGAAGAAGAAGCTGATGACTTTATGGAAATCCTAGAAGAGGGTCTTCGCCTACGGAAACGTGGAGAGATGGTAAGACTGGAATTGGGTTCAAATGCGGATGAAGATCTGATCAACTTCTTTAACCGTCATACCAATGTCTTCAAAGAAGATATCTACTACTACAAAAGCTGGTTAAACCTTGGTTCCTTATGGCAGATTGTCGGCAATAAGAATTATGCCCATCTTGTCGTGCCTTCTTATAAACCACGAAACCTTCCTCCCTTTGACAGTGATGAAAGTATCTTTTCTGTTTTAGACAAGCAAGATGTTGTGTTATATCACCCCTATGAAAGCTTTGATCCCATTACTAGACTGATCCAACAAGCGGCAAAAGACCCGGATGTTTTTGCAATTCGTATGACACTTTACCGAGCGGGAGCCAATTCCCCTATTGTCAATGCCTTAACTGCCGCTGCAGAACTAGGTAAACAAGTCACAGTAATGGTGGAGCTAAAAGCCCGCTTCGATGAAGAAAACAATCTAATCTGGGCAAAACAGCTGGAACAGTCCGGTGCACATGTTATCTTTGGTATACGCGGTTTTAAAGTACATGCTAAAGCAGCGCTTGTCACCAAGAGAGTGGGTGACACCCTAAGACAATATGCTCATCTTGGTACGGGGAACTATAATGCTACTACAGCAAAGATCTACACCGATATCTCTTATCTTACATCAAATGAGGCTATTACCAATGATGTCACGCGTTTCTTTCACTTTTTAACCGGCTTTTCAAAAAAAGGAAAACTTAACACCCTTTATATGGCACCGACACAGATGAAGCCAAAGATCTTATCGATGATCCAAAATGAAGCAAAAATGAAAGAACAGGGACAAATCATCATTAAGGTCAACTCACTTGTTGATGAAGATGTTATTCGTGCTCTGTATAAGGCCTCACAAGCGGGTACAAAGATTGAGATCATCGTGCGCGGTATCTGTTCACTTCGTCCTGGTATTGAAGGACTTAGCGAGAACATCCGTGTTATTTCCATCATCGGTAAGTACCTTGAGCATGCCCGTCTCTTTTACTTTAAACATGCCACACCAAAGCTCTATATCTCAAGCGCCGACTGGATGCCTCGTAATCTTATTCGCCGTATTGAACTGTTAACAGGAATCTCCAATGAAAAAGTCTCTGCCAAACTTTTGCAGATTCTTCAGCTTCAGTGCAGTGACAATGTTCTTGCTTATGAACTTAAGAGTGACGGCGGTTATGTCAAAATCCCGACTGATAAAAATAAGATTCTTAATAATCAAAAACTTATTGAGACCCATACTGAAAAAATACATAAGGCCTTAAAAAAAGAGAATCCTAATTATGTAGAACAGCTGGCCACACGTCTTTTCAAAGAGAGCTAAGACATAAAGACAATACAATTACAGATACCCTTAAACAATGGATGTCTGCGCTTGGCTAAAAGAGACAGATAGCTTCTTCGGCTGACGTTGTCGGAAATGACACCTCACGTTAAGAAATTTTTCCCTAGGAAGAATTTCAGTGAGGACAGTAGATTAATAGAAACATAAGGACAACAGTATGACCTATACCTTTAAAAAGTGGACACCTCAACTTGGTGCAAAGACATGGATAGCCCCTTCTGCTGACGTTGTCGGAAATGTCACCATGGGACACGATGTTTCCATTTGGTTTGGCTGTGTTGTTCGCGGTGATGTGCACTATATCACTATCGGAGACAGAACAAATATCCAAGATCTCAGTATGATCCATGTCACCCATTATAAAAAAGAGGATATGAGCGACGGAAATCCGACCATCATAGGAAATGATGTAACTATTGGACACAGAGTCATGATGCATGGATGTACCATTGAAGATGCGTGCCTAATCGGTATGAGTGCGACAATCCTCGATGGCGCTGTTATCGGCAAAGAGTCTATTGTCGGAGCCGGTTCGCTAGTCACAAAAAACAAGGTATTTCCTCCACGTTCGCTTATTATGGGAAGTCCGGCTAAATGCATTCGCGCGTTAAACGATGATGAAGTCAAAGAACTTTATGCTTCAGCTGCGCGTTATGTAAGATTCAAAGAAGATTACAGACAAGACTAATGGATCTATTTTTTATAGCAGATATTATCGGAATCATTGCCTTTGCACTAAGCGGTTACCTTGTTGCCGTACGCAATCAACTTGACCTTCTTGGTGTCCTAATCTCTTCTTTTCTCACTGCATTGGGAGGAGGAATTGTCCGTGATGTTATCTTAAACACTACCCCTTTTACTTTTAGAGAATATTATCCTGCTACGACGGTACTCGTCGTCTTAACTATCGCCTTTATCTTTAAAATCTATGATAAGAAAGATGTCGAACGCAAGTTCTTCTTTGTTATCTCGGATACTATCGGTCTCGTTGCCTTTAGTATCACTGGAGCCCTGCTCGCTTTAGACGCGGGATTTAATATATTTGGTGTCGTGATACTGAGCTTTTTAACTGCTGTAGGAGGTGGTCTTACCCGTGATATCTTGATCAATAAGATCCCCGATGTCTTAATCAGTGATTTTTATGGCTCTATTTCCCTGCTTGTTGCCCTACTCCTGTTTTGCTGCCATAGACTGGACTTCTTAAACGAGCTTTCAATGGCTGTTATTGCCGTCCTTGCCATTGCACTTCGTCTTGTCGCCTACTTCAAGGGATGGCGCCTTCCCAAAGTCCAAAAATAGATCAGGGTTGACCGGTTCACCACCAAGATAGACACTCCAGTGTAGATGTGGCCCAGTCGCTCTGCCTGATGAACCGACTTCAGCTATATACGCGCCCTGATTTACCCAAGTCCCCTCTTTCATATATATTTTTGAAAGATGTGAATACGCACTTATGAGTCCTTGTCCATGATCTATCATCATCATTTTTCCGTTATAAAAAAGGTCTCCAAGAATAATAACCGTACCCGACATAGGCGCTTTAATCTTGTCTCCCTCTTTTCCGGATAGATCGATTCCCGCATGCGGATTTTTAGGAATTCCGTTAAAAAATCGTCTACGGCCATAATCGTGCCGCAATTCAGACTCCAATGGTTTTATCATCTTTAAATCTTGAACGTAAGAACGCGTATGTGATGAGAGCTTCTCTTTTTTTAAATCACTCTCTCTTTTAATACGTTTAAGTGTCTTTTTAGAGGCAGTGACAAATTCTCTGTTTTTAACGCGAATATGCTGCTCAGGATAAGTGGAAGGTTCCATGGAGATAAGATGCACCTGAACTAAGTATGATGTTTGTGAAACAATACGAAGTGTCTGAGGCGCTTTATATAAAGAAAGAGGCAATAAGACCAACCACTTATTATCAAGCTTCTTGGTAAACACCTCTTTTTTTTTGTTATTGATATAGATATCCGGTCTCTCATGAAAATAAAGTTTTACTATTCCCCCCGGAGAAAGCTGTTCCTTGGGAAAACTAGCCGTGGCAGTTTGCGGAGCAAAAGTTTCAGGCGAAGCCGCACCCAAACTAGCCGTGGCGGTTTGCGGAGCAAAAGTTTCAGGCGAAGCCGCACCCAAACTAGCCGTGGCGGTTTGCAGAGCAAAAGTTTCAGGCGAAGCCACACCCAAACTAGCCGTGGCGGTTTGCAGAGCAAAAGTTTCAGGCGAAGCCGCACCCAAACTAGCCGTGGC
>Ga0316206_1002222_pt1 | contig 13740 bp, 9 predicted proteins | sample 6monthpyrite_MG_FD_204942 | JGI IMG/M metagenome (GOLD analysis project Ga0316206, IMG submission 204942) | Microbial mat bacterial communities from mineral coupon in-situ incubated in ocean water Damariscotta River, Maine, United States -... | ecosystem: Environmental > Aquatic > Marine >...
GACCGCGATGTCTTCCTGTTCCTGGTCGACGATCACAACCCGATCGAGGCGGGCAAGCTGCCCGATGGCTCCCCCGATCTCTACTTCCGGGGCTTCTACTGCTGGAATTCCGAGGTGGGGGCCAAGACGCTCGGGATTGCCAGCTTCTACCTGCGGGCCGTGTGCCAGAACCGCAACCTCTGGGGCGTTGAGGATTTCCAGGAGATCCGCATCCGCCACTCGAAATACGCGGCCTCGCGCTTCGCGCATGAGGCGGCCCCGGCGCTGACGCGGTTCGCCAACTCCTCGCCGATGGGCTTCGTGAACGGCATCAAGGCCGCGCGTCAGCAGATCGTGGCGCGCAGCGATGAGGATCGTGCGGACTTCCTGCGCAAGCGCGGCTTCTCGAAAGCGGAGTCGGGCAAGATCATCGAGAAGGTGCTGATGGAAGAGGGCCGCCCTCCGGAGTCGATCTTCGACTTCGTGCAGGGAATCACGCGGCTGGCGCGGGACAAGACCCAGCAGGATGCGCGGCTCGACATGGAAGGACGGGCGAAGAAGCTTCTCGACCGCGTCAACTGACATGGCCGGGCAGGGGAGGGGCCTTGGCTCTTCCCCGCCCTCTTCCCGCTTTTCCCGGGTTCCTTCGATTTCGCCGCCGCCCCTTCGAGGAAGAGGGCGGCGGTTTTTCTCGTGACGGTGTGAAGCGGGGAGAGTGGCTTCCCGCGCCGTCGGAGATCCTGACATGTTTGACCTTTCCCTCGCGGTCCTGCCGACCGCGCGTCCGGCTGCCTTCCCGCCTGTGTTCACGAACGTGGCCCCTGACCCCAGCCTGCCCTTTGCCCTGACCATGCCCGCTCAGAACGTAGCGGCGGCGATGGCGAGCGAGGCGCGCCCCGTGGTGCTCGACCGTTTCGCCACTTTAGCCGAAGCCATGCACGGTGCGATCGCCTACGCTGAGCAGAGCAACCCTGAGGAAACCCCGTCCCTGCTGGCAATCCTCGACCGGGACGAACGGCTGGTCCTTGCGGGTTCCGCCGCAGACGGGGCCGTGGTCTGGTGCCATCCGGTCAGCAGCGCTGCGGAAGCGCGGTCCGTCGTGACCGAGGCAAGCCAGTTGCGTGCACAGGCCAGCCGCGCCGCCGACTGGCAGGAGCCTGATCTCGCCCGCCGCCTGCGCCACCGCGCCGATCTCCTCGAGGCTCGGCTGGTTGATCCCCTCTGGCGCGCTTTTGCCGCCCGCGCGCTGCAGGTCGCCGCGTGAGGTCCGAGAGGCAGAGGAGGGTCGGCGAGGGTTTGAGCCTTCGGGGGACAGCAGAGTGCGCCCCCGGGGTTCAATCCTTTCCCCTTTCCGGAGATCACAGATGACCCAAGCTGAGCCCACCCTCGCGGCGCCGATGCCGCCCTCCACCTTCGACTTTGCCGCAGTCTTCGCGCAGCAGACCGAGTATGAAACCCGCGCAGCCGCGCTGCGCCCCGCGAACAAGGACAATCTCTTCGACGGCCTGATAGCTGCCGGCATCACCCATGTGACGGTGACCTTCGACGGCCATGGTGACAGCGGTCTGATCGAAAGCATCGCCGCCTGGTCCGGCGAGACGGCTGTCGATTTCCCCGCCACGAAAATGGCCTATGCCGCGCTGACCTGGGACAATCCTGAGGTCGAAATACGAGAGCTTTCGCTCGAGGATGTCGTCGAACGTCTGGCCGATGATTTCCTCAGCGACCTTCATGGTGGCTGGGAGAACAAGGACGGTGCCTATGGCGCGTTCTGCTTCGATGCGGCGGCCCGCTGCATCCACCTCGAGTTCAATGCGCATGAAGATGTCCAGAGGAGCCCCGCAACCACGCCAAACGGGGGTGAAGTCGATGCCTGAGGTCATCTGCACGACGGTCTATCAGTTCCCGGAACTGTCAGACGCGGCCAAGGACAAGGCCCGCAGCTGGTATCGCGAGCTCGGGCCGCATGACGATTGGTGGGACGCGGTCTATGACGACTTCGAGCGCATCTGCGAGATCCTCGGTGTCCGCCTCAAAACCGAGCCTGTTCGGCTGATGGGCGGCGGCACGCGGCAAAAACCGTGCATCTGGTTTTCCGGGTTCTGGTCGCAAGGCGATGGCGCGTCGTTCGAAGGTTATCTCGCCCACGCCAAGGGCGCGGTCAGGCACATTCGCGACTATGCCCCTCAGGACGTCACGTTGCACAGCATCGCGGACCGGCTGCAGGCCATCCAGCGGCGGAACTTCTATCAGCTCCGCGCCGAGGCGACCCACCGCGGGCGCTACTCCCACGAATACTGTATGTCCGTGGGCGTCACCCGCGACAGTCCGACTTGGCAGGTTCCGACCGAGGACGCGGAGGAGATCGTCACCGAGGCACTGCGCGATCTCGCGCGTTGGCTCTACCGCCAGCTCGGGGCCGAGTACGACCACCTGACCTCGGACGAAGCAATCGAGGAGGGGATCATCGTCAACGAGTACACCTTCACCGAAGCCGGGCGGCGGTTTGGGTGAGTGCTGTAGCACCCGGCATTGCAAAGTGTCAGAAAACCGCTTATGTTTCTGACAAAGGATTTGATCATGGAACGCCTGTCTGAACAGATCATGCAACATGCCGCCGCTTTGCCGGAGGCAACGCCGCTTGCGGCGAAGGGGCTTTTGCATCTCGGAAAACGGGCGGCTGTCGATCAGGCGCTCTCGCGCATGGCCGCGCGCGGGCACCTGATCCGGGCCGGGCGTGGCGTCTATCTCCGCCCGGTTCAAACCCGCTTCGGGCAGCGAAGCCCATCGATTGAGCAAGCGGTCGAGGCCTTGGCCCAACAGCGGGGCGAGATCATCGTCCCCAATGGCGCAGCCGCTGCAAACGCGCTCGGTCTTACGTCGCAGGTACCGGTCCGGTCAGTCTATCTGACCTCCGGGCGCAGCCGGACGCTGACCATGGGCAAACAGTCTGTCGAGTTGCGCCATGCGCCGAAGTGGCAGTTGGCGCTTGCGAACAGAACGGCAGGCCAGGCCATCAGGGCCTTGGCATGGCTCGGACCTGAGGAAGCCGAAGGCGCCTTGAGAACATTGAAAGGGAATCTGCCAAGGGCAGTCCTGACGGAGCTGGTCACGGCCGCACCGCAGTTCCCCACCTGGCTTGCCGGCACTGTCGGCAAGGTCGCTCATGGCTGAGCCGTTTCTCAAGCTAACGGCGTCTGATCGTCTCGATGTTCTGGGGGTTGCCGCAGACCGTCTCGGTCGGCCCGCCCATCTCTTGGAAAAGGATGTGTGGGTCGTCTGGGCGCTCCAGGTTCTCTTCGCATCGCCCATCGCAGACCATCTGGTGTTCAAGGGCGGGACGTCCCTTTCGAAGGCCTATGGAGTCATCGACCGCTTTTCCGAGGATGTCGATCTGACCTATGACATCCGCGCGCTCATCCCCGACCTTTTGGAGGGGCGCAACGACGCCATTCCCGTGACGTCAAGTGAAGAACGGCGATGGTCACGCCGGGTGCGCGATGTCTTGCCCGAATGGGTTGTCGGGACCGTCCAGCCGATGATCGCAACGGCACTCGTGACGCAAGGCCTTGAGGCAACGATCCGACTCGACGGCGAGAAACTCTTCATCGACTACCTGCCTGTCGCGAAGGGCACGGGATATGTTTCGCCCAGTGTCATGCTCGAATTCGGTGCGAGATCGACGGGAGAACCCGCGACTCCGCGTGACATCGTCTGTGACGCCGCGGGCTCAGTCGATAGCGTGAGTTTCCCCATGGCACGACCGCGGGTCATGCATGCCGAGCGGACATTCTGGGAAAAGGCGACAGCCATTCACGTGTTCTGCTTGCAAGAGCGCATGCGAAGCGATCGCTTCTCCCGCCATTGGCACGACATTGCGCGCCTCGATGCTGCCGGAATTGCCGATGCTGCCATCCGTGATCATGCCCTTTCGCAAGCTGTCGCTCGCCATAAGGGCATGTTCTTTGCCGAAAAGGCTGCAAATGGTGGGAAGGTTGATTACATCGCTGCCGTCACCGGTGGACTTCAGCTTGTCCCTTCAGGTGCTGCCCTCGATCTTCTTGCCGACGACTACCGACGCATGGCGGAAGATGGGCTTTTCGCCGCTGCACCCGAACTTTTTGCCGCTCTGATGGAGCGCTGCGCCGACATTGAACGCAGGGCAAACGACGCGGCGCGCAAGACCTAGCGCCAGTTCAGCCAAACTCACCTGTTCCCGTCGATCCACTTCGACATCAGCCCCTTGTCCCGGAAGCACTCGTCGCGCACGGCGCGACGCTTGATGCGGGCGAGACGCTCGGCGAAGGCAACCTGCTTTGAGGTCGGGCGACTGTCAGTTGCGGCGGCGGGTTTCAGTTTGGCTTGCGCCTCGATCCAGGTGCTCAAGCTGCGACGGTCCTGCTGGACCTCCCAGGGCAGGAGCGTCTGATTTCTCAGCGCCAGTGATCTTGCATAAGCAATCTGGCGTGGCGTGACGGGCAGGGCAAAGGTCGTGTCTTCCATCGTGGAATCCCCATTCTGGCTTGGTTTTCAATATAGAACATAACAGGAACAAAATCAAGACGCCTGTCGGAACCATCGGGATTTGAGAGGCAGAGGAGGGCCGGGGCAGGGCAGGCCAGAAGGGTGCCGAGAGAGTGCGCCCGACTGGCCCGACCCTTTCCCTCATTTCGGAGTTTCCCGATGACCGTTCAGACCCCTGTCCTACCCGCGCTTGCGCCGGTTTTCCCCCTTAAATCCTCGGATACTGCTGCCGCGATCCTCAGCGTGGCCGAGGCCCTGCAGCCCGATCTGGCGCAGGGTTTCCAGATCGACGCGCTGCGGCTGCGCCTTGAGATGGAGCGCGCCTTTGGCGGATCCGATGCCACCGGCGTCTGGGACTGGAAGCTTGCCTATGAGGCTTGCGAAGTGGCACTTGTGCTGTTCCTGCGGAAATTCGGCCGCGCTCTTCTGGCCCGAGCGGGATCGCCTGCGGCGCTGCTGCCGATCCTGACCAAGGTCTCGAACCTCTTGCCGACCCATACGCGGCGTTCTGAGGAGATGGAGCGCTTCCAGCAATTCAGCACCCCGCTGCCCATGGGTCTGGTGGCACTGGCGGCAGCGCAGATCTCTGTGCGCGATCTGGTCCTCGAGCCTTCGGCTGGGACCGGGCTTCTTGCGATCCTCGCCGAGAATGCAGGCGGCAGCATGTTTCTGAATGAACTGGCCGAAACCCGTGCCGGTCTGTTGCGCCTGCTGTTTCCGGGTAGGCCCGTCACCGTTTTTGACGCCGCACAGATCGACGATCATCTCGACGCCGCGTTGCGCCCAAGCGTGATCCTGATGAATCCGCCGTTCTCTGCGTTGGCCAATGTCGATAGCCGCACCACCGAGGCGACAGCCCGGCATATCCGCTCGGCGCTGGCGCGCCTCGTGCCCGGCGGTCGGCTGGTCGCCATCACAGGCGCGGGCTTTGCGCCCAATGTGCCCGCCTGTAACTCGACCTTCACCAAGCTGACAGAGGCCGCGCATCTCGTTTTCACTGGGGCGGTCTCAGGCCACTCCTTTGCGAAACACGGCACCAGCTTCGAGACGCGGATTTCCGTTTTCGACAAATGCCGGGGGGGCGAGCTCGGTGGCATCACTGCCGATCTCACCAAGCCCATGGCCCCGGACGTCGCAGGCCTCATGGCGCGGATCACGGCCGAGGTGCCGCCGCGCTTGGCTTCCGAACATCGCAATCTCGCAGGGCAGGGCACTGTTTCCCTCTTCTCGGGAAAACCCGCCCGCGCCACTGGCGCCGTCGTCGGAAAATCTCGCCGTTACTCAGCCGCATCGCCCTCGTCTGTCGCTCCGATCGAGGCCGAGGAACTCACCTACACCCTGCGTGACAGCGTCGAGGACGAGGGCAGCGCGCGCCTGTCGGACGCGATCTACGAGACTTTCCGCCTGCAGGCGATCGACATTCCCGGCGCACAGCCGCATCCGACGAAGCTCGTGCAGTCGACGGCGATGGCTTCCGTCGCGCCGCCGCAGCCGAGCTACCGTCCGATGCTGCCAGCAACCGTGCTGCGTCACGGCCTGCTGTCTGATGCCCAACTCGAGACAGTGATCTATGCTGGCGAGGCGCATGGTGCCCATCTCGCTGGTGCGTGGTCCGTCGATGAGACCGGCGACATGGTCGCGGCGGCCAAAGAGGATGGCCCCAACGCTTTCCGCTTCCGCCGTGGCTTCTTCCTTGGTGACGGCACCGGCGCGGGCAAGGGCCGTCAAGCGGCAGGGATCCTGCTCGACAACTGGTGCCGGGGACGCCGCAAGGCGCTCTGGATATCGAAGAGCGACAAGCTGCTTGAGGATGCGCAGCGCGACTGGTCTGCGCTTGGCCAGGAGCGGCTTCTGGTCACGCCGCTGTCGCGTTTCGCGCAAGGCCGCGACATCCCGCTCTCCGAGGGCATCCTGTTCACCACCTATGCAACTCTGCGCTCGGAAGAGCGCGGAGCCAAGAAATCCCGCGTCGACCAGATCGTCGATTGGCTCGGAGCGGAGTTCGACGGGGTGATCCTGTTTGACGAAAGCCATGCCATGGCCAATGCCGCGGGCGGCAAAGGAGAGCGTGGCGATGTGACCGCATCCCAGCAGGGTAGGGCGGGCCTGCGCCTGCAGCACAAGCTGCCGAATGCGCGCGTGGTCTATGTCTCCGCCACGGGTGCCACGTCGGTCCACAACCTCGCCTATGCGCAGCGCCTTGGCCTTTGGGGCGGGGAAGACTTCCCATTTGCCACCCGTGCGGAGTTCGTTGAGGCGATCGAAGCCGGTGGTGTCGCGGCGATGGAGGTTTTGGCCCGCGACCTGCGGTCGCTTGGCCTCTATACCGCACGGTCGCTGTCTTATGACGGCGTTGAATACGAGATGCTGGAACATGCGCTCAGCCCGGAGCAGCGCGGCATTTATGATGCATACGCGCTCGCGTTTGGAATCATACACCGGAACTTGACCGCCGCGCTGGAAGCCGCCAACATTACTGGCGAGTCCGGCGGCACGCTGAACCGCCAAGCCAAATCGGCTGCGCGCTCGGCCTTTGAGAGCGCCAAGCAGCGCTTCTTCGGCCATCTGTTGACGTCGATGAAAACCCCGACCCTGATCGCTGCCATCGACGACGACCTGGCGGCGGGTCATTCTGCCGTCATCCAGATCGTCTCGACCGGCGAAGCGCTGATGGAACGCCGCCTTTCGGAGATCCCGACCGAGGAATGGAATGACGTGCGGGTTGATATCACGCCGCGCGAGAGCTGCCTTGATTACCTCGCCCATTCCTTCCCGGTGCAGCTCTACGAGGCTTTCACAGACAGCGAGGGCAACCTCTCGTCACGGCCTGTGTATCACGATGGTCAGCCTGTCGAGTGCCGCGACGCCGCTCGCCGCCGGGACGCCCTGATCGAACACCTGGCGTCATTGCCACCCGTGCCCGGGGCGCTAGCCCAGATCGTCCAGCGCTTCGGCACCGACCTCGTAGCCGAAGTTAGCGGCCGGTCGCGCCGCATTGTGCGCAAGGGCGAGGGGCCATCGGCCCGTCTTGTCGTCGAAAGCCGCGCCGGATCGGCAAACCTCGCGGAAACTGCCGCCTTCATGGACGACCAGAAGCGCATCCTGATCTTTTCGGAGGCAGGCGGCACGGGGCGCAGCTATCATGCAGATCTCGGGGCGAAGAACCAACGCTTGCGGGTTCACTACCTGCTGGAACCCGGATGGAAGGCCGATGCGGCGATCCAGGGTCTTGGCCGCACGAACCGCACCAATCAGGCGCAGCCGCCGCTGTTCCGGCCTGTCGCCACGGATGTGAAGGCAGAAAAGCGGTTCCTCTCGACCATCGCCCGCCGCCTCGACACGCTCGGGGCCATCACCCGAGGCCAGCGTCAGACCGGCGGGCAGGGGCTGTTCCGGCCCGAGGACAACCTTGAGTCGCCTTACGCCCGCGATGCCCTGCGCCAGCTCTACCGCCGCCTCTATCGCGGCGATGTGCCGGGCTGCTCGCTGCAGGCTTTCGAGGATGCGGCGGGCCTCAGCCTGACCGATGACACCGGTCTGAAGGACGATCTGCCGCCGATCACCACCTTCCTAAATCGCCTGCTGGCGCTGACGATCGATTTGCAGGGCGTGCTCTTCGCGGCTTTCGAGGAATTGCTCGATCAAAGGATCGAGGGTGCCATCGCCGCTGGAATCTATGATCTCGGGCTCGAAACCCTGCGCGCCGAGAGCTTCAGCGTCACCGATGCGCGCGTCATCTACACCCATCCAAGCTCTGGCGCGGAAACCCGGCTTCTGACCATCGCGGAAAAGCGCCGCAACACGCCGACCGCGCTCGCTAATGCGCTTGACTGGCTAGAGGACCCCAAGGCCCGGCTTCTGGTCAACAGCCGCTCGGGCCGGGCTGCCGTGCAAGTGCCCGCGACCAGCCTGATGCTCGACGACGGAACGATCGAGCCGCGCCTGCGATTGGTCCGCCCGATGGAAGCAAGCACGGTCCCGGCGAGGATGATGGAAGACACGCAGTGGCTGGAGGCGGACCGCGCCGCTTTCGCGGCGGCTTGGACGGAAGAGCTCGCCGAGGTCCCCGAGTTCTCCGAAACCACCCTGCATATCGTGGCTGGCCTCCTGCTGCCGATCTGGAAGCAACTGCCCCAGGACGAAACCCGGGTCTATCGGCTTCAGACCGATGACGGCCAGCGCATCATCGGCCGCCGGGTCTCGCCCGCCTGGGTGGCCACCACGTTGGCGGCGGATGCGCCCGACCTCAGCGCGGCGCAGGTCCACGCACTTGTCCTCGAAGGCAAGACCGTGGTGCGGCTGGTTGAGGGGATAGAGTTGCATCGTTCCCGCGTCATGGGGGTGAACCGGATCGAGCTGTCCGGCTTCACCGAGGCGTCGAAGGATCGACTCAAGGCAGATGGCTTCTTCTCGGAGATCATCGCCTGGAAGCTGCGCCTGTTCTGCCCGGTGGATGCAGGCGGTGTGACCGTGCTGGATCGTCTGCTTGGACGTTGTCCTGTGACAGGACTACATGCACGCGGGAGTTGTTGATCCATGTATTCCGAGACCGATGATTTGATCCGCGCGCTGGCGGAGAATTCCGAAGGCGTCTGTCGTCATTACCTTCCCGCCGGACGGCGGGAAGGGTCCTACTGGATCGTGGGCGATCTGCAGAACAACCCCGGCCGGTCGCTCTTCGTGCGTCTGACGGGACCGACATCCGGGCCTGGCGCGGCTGGAAAATGGCAAGATGCCGCCGTCGGATCCCATGGCGACCTCCTCGACATCATACGTGAGAGGACGGGGATCACGCGCTTTCCCGACCTACTGGCGGAGGCCCGCGCGCATCTCGGCCGTCCGCAGCCGGTACTCCCGGATGTATCAGCGCCACGGAAAGGCAAGGCTCCCGGGGGGACACCGGCGGCGGCGCGCCTATTCGCGGCCTCGGTGCCGGTCACGGGCAGTCCGGCCGAGATCTACCTCCGTTCCCGGGGCATCACCCAAGCGGTGCCGAGTGCGACCCTTCGCTTCCACCCGAAGTGCTGGCATCGGGAGGAGGGCCAGACCACGGCTATCCCCAGACCGGCGCTGATCGCCGCAGTCACCGATGGGGCAGGGGCCTTGCAGGGCGTGCATCGCACCTGGCTCAGCTACGACGGCCATGGAAAGGCGGCTGTCGAGACGCAGAGGCGCGCCATGGGTCATCTCCTCGGCAATGCCGTCAGGATCGATCCGGCTGATGACATCCTCGTCCTGGGCGAAGGCATCGAGACCATGCTGTCCCTGTCCGAGGCGGCCCCTGGCCTTCCCGTCTGGGCGGCGCTCTCGTCGGGTCATCTCGGTGCCGTCCTGCTGCCGGAGGGGCTGCAACGCCTTTACATCGCCATCGACCGCGATCCGGCGGGGCAGCGCGCGGCAGAGAGGTTGGCCACCCGAGCTTCCGAGGTCGGGATCGCCGTGCGGGTGTTGGAACCTCGACTCGGGGATTTCAACGACGATCTCCAGGCGAACGGCAAGGAGGCGCTGCGCCATCATCTGGCAGGGCAGATCGCACCCGAGGATCGGCAGCGCCTCGAGTTCTGAAGCTCATGCGCATGGGGCTAACTGGAGGGCGGGGCAGGGGTCACGCATTCCCGTCGCGGCTTGGATCGTCCTCACTCTCCTCATTCCGGGAAAATCTCCTCCACCCGACACCCGCACGGCCTTCAAGAGATGGGCAGGCGGCCGTCAAAGGGGCCACCCCTTCAAGGACGGCAGGCAAGCTATTTCCGCAGCGGGGACGAGCCCCGCTTTGCATCGCGAAACAAATAGCGTCCCTGCCGTCCTCCTCCACTGCGTTCCGGCCCCACAAGAGTCCCTGGTCGGGGCGGGATGCAGGGGCGTCCTCCATGACGGCTAAGGGCTGCCCATGAAGGCCGCGCGGGATGTCGCGCGGACGAGACAGGCCCGGAGGCAAGAGACAGATGACGACCCAATTCCACGACGATGCGTTTGAACCCACCCACACCGCATCCCAGACAGCCCATGCGCTCGACGAGCTGCAGCTCTACGGCTACCGACCCTTCCAGGACGAACCCGATCCACGCCCCATGCCGGACGGACAGCGCCTTGGCATCGCCGTCGCCGACGTCTTCGACGCCCTCGTCGCGACCCTCGGCGATACCCGCATGGAACCCGACCTCGAAGAAATCCTCTGGGGCCAGGTCAACCTCTTCCACCGCGCCACGGCCCGGATCGAACGGTCGCTCGATGACAATGAACAGGCGCAGCGCCGCCTCCAGCGAGAGCAGGACGGCTCCGAGGTGCGCGCGAACGAACTCGAGCGCCTGACAGCCGAGGGCCTGAGCCTCATCGAGAGGCGCAACGGCATGGAGCTATTCCGCGACTGTGCCGCCGAACAGTTCGATGTGCATACCGGCTCGACCTGGCGGCCCCGCACCGGTTCGATGGTGAACCGCAAGCACCTGACCGCGGCGCTGATCGACAGCCGCGATTTCCTGTCCGCCAAGCGGCGCGCGGAGACCGAGGTGATGCTGCCCCCCGGCCCCAAGATCGCCCTCACCGGCGGGACCGACTTCAACGATCACCGCCTGATCTGGGGCAAGCTCGATCAGGTCCGGACCAAGTATCCCGACATGGTCCTTCTCCACGGTGGCAGCCCGAAGGGGGCCGAACTCATCGCCGCCAAATGGGCCGAAGCCCGGGGCGTCACACCGGTGGCCTTCAAGCCTGATTGGACCAAGCACGCCAAGGCAGCCCCCTTCAAGCGCAACGATGCGATGCTGGATGTGCTGCCCGTAGGCGTCCTCGTGTTCCCGGGCACCGGTATCCAGGAGAACCTCGCCGACAAGGCCAAGAAACTCGGCATTCCGGTCCTGAAGTTCGAGAAGGGGGCGTGAGCCCCCTTTGCCCTCTCAAATGGAGAACAACGTGGAAACACAGGTAATCCCCTGATATTGTGGCGATCAAAAAGGCGCCCCCACATGTTCGATCCCGTTGAGCAAATGGAAGTGTTTCCAGCGGCGGGGATATCAAATGGGCGCAGGGCGATAAAAACGGCCAAAGCGGACGCTGACGACCAGCCGATATGAATCGCCCGGTTTCACATTTCCGCCATTCGTCGCTAGCAGTGTATGAGATCAAACGGCTACAACAGCTTTGGCCGCAACGAGCGCGTCAACGGCGGTTTGGACTTCGGCGTGAATATCGGCCTGGACGTGTTCGGCATCAATCTCAACAATAAGAGCATATCGAACGGTCGGCAGGCCGTCCTTGAGCAAAGCCTTGGACTTCCACCAGCCGCTGACCGGGTGCACTGCAATCAGATTTCGTCGCGCAAGATCTGAAGCGCGACAAGTCAGCTGGTCAATGTGTAGCGAACCGACGTCCCGCCGATTACTTCCATATTCCCAAAGATCGTCCTCTATGCTCTCCGGGCCATCGGGCTGTTCTGCGAGCTTACTTATCCGCGCCATGAAACGTTGAGCCTTTTCGTCGGCACGGTTCAGTTTGAATCGGAGGTTATGAGATGCATACCGATACTTTGAACCGCGTGCAGCTTCTGATGGGTTAGGAGCAACGAAGGTGCTCAGCGTGACACGCAGTGTCACCTCGATATTGCCGAGCCTGCGAAGCTCCTGAACCGGCCAAGGTAAAGCGCACAGTTTCATCTCATTATGGATGTCACCCCCGGTCTTTTCGGACAAGCCGTAGGGCGTGATCGTGTCTTCGACGATTAGGGTCAACGCATTGGAAGCGCTGCGACGTGCGCGATTCAGGTCGGGAATGCCGTATCCGTAGCGCCGGAACAGAGTCGCATAGTCACTCTTTTGAGGACCCGCCGGTAGATGCGACTTCATTTGCGGAGTCCATCGAGCCGACGATACATAGAGCCCGCGGACAGTTTCAGGCCAGAGGGTAGGATAGTCGGACCAGAGCTCAGTAATGCCTTTCGCGGCCAATGCGGTCGCAGCGCTCGTATCGTAAGTGAACGTGAATGAACGCACCGGATAGTTGTGATGGGTCGAGAGTAGCGACAACCAGCCATGACGCATCGGAGGCGGCACCGCGCTCAAAGCCCAATTACCTCCCTCCAGCACGACGTCCGGCTTGAGAGGCCAGGTCGACGACCAAGATGCTGTGCGCGATGCAGGCGAAAGATCGCCAAACGGGGCAAGCGGCGTTGCGGGCGCCCCGGCTGGCAACTGGGTCTTCTCGGTGCAAGCGCCGACTGAAATCGCGTTCCAGGCCTGAGCCGGTGACTCGATTTCATTGTCCTCGTGATCGCAGGTGTTCAGATAATCACCCGCACCGAATGAGAAGTTGTCGGTGTTGCCTGCTGAAATCAGCAGCAGACGTTTCGTGTCGAGTTGGCCGGATACCCCCGCGGCGAGCTGGTCGACTTCGCTGGACCAGGAGGTCGGCGCGCCGTCATGTGGCGTATCCTCTCCTGTCGTCGTAGTCATCGTGAATGTCCGGCGGCGCGGATAGTTCTGCTCCACGACGTCGACAGCATCGCGGGTGACGGCCCCAAGAAGGTGATGGGGGTTCACGCCAGCATCCGGCAGCAATTTGACCGATTCGAGCCTGTTGCTGACTGTTACGGGATTGGGCTGTTGGAGATTTGGCGTCAGGTCTCCGTAGAGCGCCAGGCCAGCCATTTGTGTGCCGTGTCCCTTGGTATCCTCGACGCTCCAAGCGAGGTTTGCTGCGTGGCGATCAGCAGCCGATAGTGCAGGTTGCACCAGAGGATGCGCCCTGCTCACGCCGGTATCCATCAAAGTGATATAGCCGGGATCGGGATTAGGTGGGAACTCCGTCCGCTGCAGCAACTCGTCAACCCACTGCGCCTGTTCCTGAACATCCATTCCATCGAAGAACTCGGCGGTCACTGTGGGGGCAGCCAAGGCGCGCACACCACCGATCCGCCGACAGGCGCCCGCAAGCGCGTCGCGGGTTCCGTGGGCAATGACGACAGTATCTTCGGGAAAGTGCAGGCGCTCCTGGCCAACTGCAACACCGTGGCCCGCCGCCTGCTGGATAAATGCTTCCGCTGAAGAGGGTTCTAACCAAACCTCCCAGTTCGCTGCGCCATCGTCGCCAGGGAACTTGTCGCTGGGGCTGCGCCATAGAGCACGCAGTCCCGCCTCGGTAATCGCGGCGATACTTTGAATGAGGTCAGCATGTCTTGGTCGGCCAGGAACGATCTCGCCATCCTTCTCGCGGCCAGAAGTGTCCTCTGTCCGGAATTGGTCG
>Ga0316206_1002223_pt1 | contig 13739 bp, 13 predicted proteins | sample 6monthpyrite_MG_FD_204942 | JGI IMG/M metagenome (GOLD analysis project Ga0316206, IMG submission 204942) | Microbial mat bacterial communities from mineral coupon in-situ incubated in ocean water Damariscotta River, Maine, United States -... | ecosystem: Environmental > Aquatic > Marine >...
AGCGTAATAATACCCGGGAGTGGAGTGATTAATATCAATCACTATGAGTATCGAAGATTTGTATATAATAATGGCGTGTTTTCTCATGAAATCACGACAAAATAAAACTCATAACTAATCATTCAATAAACGTTCACTTTATTCACTGGGATGCATATTTAACAATTCAACTGAGGTATAGATTATGATGATTCGTTTTATACAGAGAGTACTGCCGATATTCGTTATATTTCTTGCACCAATTGTGGCGTTTTCTAATGGAATATCTGTAAAGGACAGGGTGCTACACTTTGATCAGCTTCAAACGCCGTTAAAATCGCTGAATTTCAAACATGATGATGAGTTAAAGCCGGTTGCCAATGATTTTCGTATAATTGAAGTTGCCTATTTAAGTAATGATATCGGAGAGCGCTGGGCATTCGTAACATTTGAGAATAGAGCCTCTGGGCATAGATTACTCAAAAATAAGGCCATTGTTGCAACATTTGTGGATGGCGCTCAAGCATATGCTCTTAACCTTAATGAAACGCTCAAAGAAAACGAACGTTTAACAAAAGCGGTATTTTTTGGCATTCACCCGTTTCCGATCGTGAGTGTACAAGTAGAGTAACAATTATTTATTTAGAGTCGGAGTTGCAACCCAATTTTTACACAGATTTATTATAATAATTTTTACTCTGACCCTGAATGATGGTTCGGTCATACCTCTTCCAGATGTTTTATTCGGATTTTCTAGTAATAGTTAAAACCTATCAAGGTAACAGAAATAAACGATTATAAGTATCGTTAGAAAGCGAATATATTTTGGATGGCACGGCAGCCCCCATGTAATGTTTAGGTTTTTCAGTTGTGGACTATAATTACTGGGCTGTTGTTGTATGACATTAATAAAACCACTTAAAGGAATAACAACTATGCATAAGAAAATGAGAACCAAGCTTGGTGCGTTGACAGTTTCAGTTTCACTGGTACTTTCAGCCGGGACTGCATTCGCCGAGACCAAGGTAATATCGAACAATTTCTGGTGGCCAGATAAACTGAATCTTGAACAACTGCGCGCACACGATCCTTCATCCAGCCCCTATCGTGACGATTTCAATTATGCCAAGGCTTTCAAGAGTGTCGATCTGAAAGCATTGAAAGCAGACATTGAAAAGACTCTGACCACCTCTCAGGACTGGTGGCCCGCAGACTGGGGGCATTATGGTGGCCTGATGATCCGATCGGCGTGGCATAGCTCGGGTACCTACCGTATCTATGATGGTCGAGGTGGTGCTGATGGTGGACAACTCCGCTTCGAGCCACAAAACAGCTGGCCGGATAATGCCAACCTGGATAAGGCGCGCCGACTGCTGTGGCCGATCAAGCAAAAATACGGCCGCAATGTCTCCTGGGGTGACTTGATTGTTCTGGCTGGTAATGTTGCACTGGAATCCATGGGCTTTGAAACCCTGGGCTTTGCTGGTGGCCGTGTCGACGACTGGGAAGCTGATCTGGTGTACTGGGGCTCGGAAACTAAGTGGCTTGATAACGCCAAGCGTTATAAAAACGGCAAACTTGAAAAACCGCTGGCCGCGGTTCAGATGGGGCTGATCTACGTGAACCCCGAAGGACCGAATGCTAATCATGATCCATTATCTGCTGCTGCAGACATGCGTGACTCATTTGGCCGTATGGCGATGAACGATGAAGAGATTGTGGCACTTGTTGCCGGCGGACATACCCTGGGTAAAGCCCATGGTGCGAAGCCCGGTGAATGTGTAGGGGCAGAACCTGCTGCTGCCGCTATCGAGGAGCAAGGTTTTGGCTGGAAAAATAAATGTGGCAAGGGTAACGCAGAAGACACTATGACCAGTGGTCTGGAAGGTGCGTGGACTCAGACGCCAACAGCCTGGTCGATTCTTTATCTTGATAACCTGATGAGATTCGAATGGAAACAGACCAGAAGTCCAGCGGGTGCTCATCAGTGGATTCCGACCGATGAAAGTGCAACTAACATGGTGCCGGATGCGCATATCAAAGGTAAACGCCATGCGCCAATCATGTTTACCACAGACATGGCTCTGAAAAAGGATCCTGGTTTTCGTAAAATTACGGAACGCTTCCGTAAGAACCCCAAAGCATTTGATCAAGCCTTTGCGCGTGCCTGGTTCAAGCTGACGCATCGTGATCTGGGTCCTCGTGCCCGCTACGTAGGTGCAGACGTTCCAAGCGAAGTATTTATCTGGCAAGATCCGGTTCCCCCGGTTAACCATAAACTGATTAACCGTCGTGATATCGGCAAGCTGAAGTCCAAAATTATCAAGTCTGGACTGAGTGTGTCTGAGCTGGTGAGAACAGCATGGGCTTCTGCTTCGACTTTCCGTGGTTCAGATATGCGCGGTGGGGCGAATGGTGCACGCATTCAGCTGTCTCCACAGAAAGACTGGGCCGTTAATAATCCTGCCAGCTTGTCAAAAACGTTGAATAAACTGAAGGACATTCAGCAATCATTCAACAAGTCACTACCCAAAGGCAAAAAAGTCTCACTGGCAGACGTGATTGTACTCGGTGGTGCGGCTGCGATTGAGAAGGCTGCAAAACAAGGTGGTTACAAAGTAACAGTACCTTTCAAGCCGGGTCGTATGGATGCCACGCAGGCGATGACCGATGTGAAGTCATTTGCTGTGCTGGAGCCAACCGCTGATGCATTCCGTAATTTTTACAGTTCGAGTTATGGAACACCCACAGAGATGTTGGTAGAAAAAGCCGATCTGTTAACGTTGACCGCGCCGGAAATGAGTGTACTTGTGGCGGGTATGCGTTCTTTGAATGCGAACAGTGATGGATCGAAACACGGTGTATTGACTGATCGTGCCGGCACATTAAGCAATGACTTTTTCGTTAACTTGCTTGATATGTCTACCAAGTGGTCGAAGTCTTCAACTGAAGGTATTTATGAAGGGCGTGACCGCAAGTCAGATAAGATTAAATGGACAGCTACTTCAGTTGATTTGATCTTCGGCTCAAACTCCGAGTTACGTGCAATTGCTGAAGCCTATGCTTCGAATGATGCAGGTCAGAAGTTTGTGACTGATTTTGTGACAGCCTGGAGCAAGGTGATGACAGCGGATCGTTTTGATCTGTAGTAACTTTTAGAAAGTGCCTATGTAAATTTTTCGTAAGCTTAGAGTAAAGAAAGGCGGTGTTTTACACCGCCTTTTTTTCTTGTTGTAAATTGATGAAAAATTTGTGTTTATCAATAGTCTGCCTCTTTAACTATTTAATGAGTTTTATAATTGTTATAAAGCGCGAGCTGATTTCAGTTTTTATTAATTACTTGCCATATAAACTAAATATTCATCTTATTTTTGAAACACCCTCATTACTATCATGTATTTATAAAAAAATTATTCACGTTTTTAATAAACATGATTTAATACTCTTTAGTTGACTTAATAAATCACAATCTTAACTAGAAGCGAGGTGGCGTTGTTTCAAAAATAATATCTTATTTTTTAGTCGTTACGGCATCATCGTATGCCTCTTAAATTTCTTTCATTGCAATGTGATTGCTATCAACTTATCAACCTCAGCCAGTTTTTGTGATTAAGCATAGTGGACTTGATGCTTTTATAAGGTCTTTATAATGTTGCATTCTTGTAGAAGGAAGTGTTTTTACTACATTTTATTTAAAATAATATTAAAAAGTAGATAGTTGAGTAAATTATTCTGGAACTTTTTCGGGAGGATGGAGTCTTTTTGATTAATCATTTGAATCATCTGGCTAACAATGAAAAAACGCTGTTTAACATTATCATTATCCTTTTTTCTGCTATTTTTTATAGCGGCACTGATCAATATGCCGTTTGCACAGACAGAAAATGGAGCAGATGAATCTGTTATGAAACCTTCTATGGCGAGCAGTGAATGTCATCACAAAGGAGCGGCCGGGTTGTCTTGTCATGATACCTGTCAATGCAGTTATACTTATAGTATGTCGCCACAGATTGTAGTGTTTTCACAGCTGCACCAACTTTCCTGTCGTAATTACTCTGAGTCCCGGTGTTTGTCATACAGTGGTAAGCCTGAAATACCTCCTCCAATCCATACCTGATCTTGCGGCTACGCCGTATTTTATAACAATCGTGTAAAGATAATAACGCAACAACCGTTAGAGCTAGTTGTGCCTGTGAGCCGTACTTTTTAGCGCTCATTGCAGAACTATAGGCGGGAACTTGCTGTGTGTTTCATAATTATAAAGATCAAGAGTATATGACTAATCTACTTTCAAATAAGCATAGACAGTTGTTGTGGCTAACCTTGCTTAGCATTATTGCAATTCGTTTTCTGATACTGGGCACTTACCCCCTTCAGGATACAACCGAGGCACGCTATGGCGAAATGGCCAGAAAAATGCTCGAAACCAATAACTGGATTACGCCGCAATTTGACTACGGCGTACCATTCTGGGGGAAACCTCCTTTGTCCGTCTGGCTTAGTGCGGGCAGTTACAAGCTGTTCGGTTTAAGTGAGTTTTCTGCCCGTTTACCTTCATTGATCTTATCAATATTTATGTTGCTGCTTGTTTACAACCTTGGAAAACAACACCGAAACCAGGATACGGGGCTTGTTGCAGCAACCCTGCTTGCCGGATGTATGGTGTTCTTTATCATGTCCGGTGCTGTTTTGATGGATCCGGCACTGGCGGCCGGAACGGTTTTATCCATGGCAGCTTTCTGGCATGCACTTCATTCAAGTAATCGTAGCTGGGGATATTTATTTTTTACAGGTGCGGCTATTGGTTTGATGGCTAAAGGGCCGGTGGCTTTGGTGCTTATATTTACGCCGATTACTTTATGGCTCTTCTGGCAGCGTAATTTCCGTGAAGCATACCAGAAAATACCCTGGTTTAAAGGCAGTATGCTCATGCTGCTGCTATCGCTGCCCTGGTATGTTATCGCGGAAATACGCACCCCTGGTTTTCTGGAATACTTCATCGTTGGTGAGCATTGGAACCGCTTCATAGAGTCGGGCTGGCAAGGGGATCTTTATGGTTCTGCGCACAAAGAACCTACCGGAAAAATCTGGCTATATGCAGCTTTCGCTTTCTTGCCGTGGATCTTTATCTTGCCCGGTCTTTTATGGCGTGCGCGTAAGAGTGCATCAGTATCGCTATGGACAAAAAACACATGGTTAAGTTATCTGGTGATTTGGACGTTAACTCCTTTGTTGTTTTTTACTTTTTCAAAAAATATTCTGGCAACTTATACCCTTCCTGCTCTGGCTCCACTGGCATTGATAACTGCTGAATTATGGATGTATGTTTATGTGAAAAATGAATCAATGCATTTTCATCTGGATAAAAAAATAAGAATGATTGCGGCCTTAAGTTTTTTTGTACCAGCACTTTACATATTTATTATTACCTCGTATTTCACAGACAAGCTGCAATTAAAATCGCAACGGGAACTGATGGACGCGTATTACCAGTTACGGCCTGATTCAAGGAGTCGCGTTTTATATTTTCCGGCTCGTCCGTTTTCGGCGGAATTTTATTCCCAGGGAAAAGCACTTGAATTAGCTGACTGGGGACAGGGTACGCATGATATAGAAAATGAGATTGTCGATTTTTATATAGTGCATGCTGATCATAAAAATCAAATACCGGATGCTGTTAACAAAAAAATTAAAGCGATGAAGACATATAAGAAATACACCCTGTTTATGGAGCAAGGGGTAAATAAATATCCTGTTGCCGGATGTCCTCAAATAATGAATAAGACATGATTGTAAATACAATGTAAAAGGAATAAAGGCAAAAGTGAACAATGAAGTAAATTTTATCAAATTTAGTATAGTCGGAGCAGTGAATACAATAATAGATATTTCTATTTTTGTTTTTCTTCTTCGCGTGATGGAATGGGATCCGCTATGGAGTAATTTTGTTTCATACGTGGCGGCTGTCATAAACAGTTACATCATGAATATGCTGTGGACGTTTCGTTTTAGTTCTGAAAAAAATCTTAATGCCAGCACTTTTCTGATGTTTGTTTCGATTAACTCCATGGGGCTGGTTATTGGAACCACAGTGATATTTATTTTTCAGCCGATTATACCTGAGGAAATTTCGAAACTAATCGCTGTTTTTCTTACATTGGTTTGGAATTTCTTTGGAACAAAATATTTTGTAGTTAGCGGAGTAAAATAAAGTGAAGAAAATATTATCGTTGATCGTGCCAATGTACAACGAGGAAGAAGTCATTACCAAATTTTTTATGAGGGTCTTCCCGATTCTGAACGGGTTGCCTGTTGATTGGGAAATAATATGCATCAATGATGGAAGCCACGATGGCACGCTTGAATTATTGTATGAATGGAATAGACGTAATAATAAAATAAGGATCATTAATTTATCGCGCAATTTTGGAAAAGAGTGCGCGGTAACTGCGGGGCTGGATTTTATGAGCGGAGATGCAGTTATTCCAATTGATGTTGATTTGCAGGATCCGCCAGAGATTATACCTGAAATGGTTAAACTTTGGTTGGGCGGTGTTGATATTGTTAACGCCGTGCGTGAGGAGCGGGACAGAGACAGTTTTTTGAAACGCACGACTTCACGCTGGTTTTATAAAACTATAAATGCTATTTCAGATACTCCCATTCTGCAGGATGTTGGGGACTATCGTTTACTTTCACGGCGAGTGAGTGATGTGTTGCGTTCAATGCATGAGCGCCGGCGTTTTATGAAGGGCCTGTTCTCATGGGTAGGCTTTTCTTCCACTTCGATTTATTATCGCCGGGAGTCAAGAGTTGCAGGTACTACGAAATGGAATTATTGGAAGCTTTGGAATTTTGCAATTGAAGGGATTACTTCATTCAGTGCTTTACCCATAAAGATTGCTACCTATATTGGTCTTGCTATAGCAGCAGCCAGCTTTAGCTATGCGATTATTCTTATCATTGATACCTTGATGTTTGGAAATACAGTAAAAGGTTATCCTTCGCTTATGACTGCGATGCTTTTCCTGGGCGGAATGCAATTGATGTTTATTGGTGTTGTTGGAGAATACATCAGCAGGATTCATGAAGAAGTCAAGGGTCGCCCCATCTATATTGTTGAGTCCTCGAGAGGGTTCGAAGATGTTAATCACATAGCAAAGCATAAGTATGCAGGCTGATATTTGTGGAAGTGCTAATCGCTTATTTAAAGAATCATTAACAGTAATTACCTTCCTCAATTAGTGCATTAGCTTTACGAAAATAATGAATACCATAATAACTGTACTAAAAATTTAACCGAAAAGTCATTGGCTGGAAACACTTGAACTTATGAACGCAAATATAAAGAATATTATTTTAATTACATTTATCTTGTATATTGGTTTTGATCTGTTGATGGATATTTTTCTCGATGCAGATTTTGAAAGCGATGACCTGATTGATGTCGTACTGGTTTCTATCGCCGGTTTTTTCTCCTTCCGTGAGTTAGTTCAATACCGGCAATTGGCGGAGACAGTAAAACTGGAAAAAGAAAAAAATCTGATTCTTTCCGGGAAGCTTAGCAAGCTAATGCAACACCGATTTGATGAGTGGGGCTTGACTGCTGTCGAGAAGGTAACCGCCTGGTTAATAATCCGAGGATTTGCAATTAAGGAGATAGCAGAATTACGTTCGGTATCTGCGAAGACGGTGCAGCACCATCTTACTTCTGTTTATGCTAAGTCCAAGACGCGTAACCGGGCAGAGTTTACCACCAGCTTTATTGAATTGTTGTTTGAAGAAACCTCGCCCGGTATCGAAGCTCATATAGGCATTCACTAGACTCACTTGCTACGAGTAACAATCCAGCTTCGTTTTGCTAAACATTCAACAGGCCAGTTGTATACATTAGTTGCCCGTATTCTCTTGTTATACATCTTTAATAATATCAAATGGTTATACCAGAATAGGAGGTATCGCCTATGTATATAGGCGTGATCTCCGATAGACAGCTAACTGGTTTCGAGACAGATTAGCGCGCTAAACAGGGTTTTGAGTTATTCCTGTTGAAGTACCGGCACAGGATTAGAAAATTAACTAACCGCAAGGAAAAATATTATGAAATATCTGAGTTATAGAAAAGGGTTTATTGTACTTACGTGTTTTTTTGTCTCTGGGTTAGTAACTGACAGCTTTGCCGATGCTACCGATAGTGCTGACTACCCCCGTCACACTGATAGCAGCATTGAAGTCGAATATTTTAGTATGGGCGATTCGAAATCTAATATTGGAAATGCTCAAGCTGACACATCCGGTGTACTTGTTCAGACTGAGTACGAAAAAAATGACATTGTCTTTTCATTTAATTATGAACGATGGAAGTACAACTGGACAAATCCAGAAAACCTTCCTTTTATTTCCGGCACTGCCACTCCATGGAGTAATTTTACCACGCTACAGTTTGGTATTGCTTTTGAACAAGAGATAAATGACGACTGGGAGTTGAACTATTATGCGGAAGCCGAAACTTCTTTTGAAAAAGAAACAGGTGGTTCCAATGAATATGAGGTAGGCATCGATTTTATTTTTGAGCCATCAGAAGAATGGGCTTATACATTAAATGTTAATATGGAATATCTGGATGCAACAGGAGGAGAACTTGGAGTCGATTTTGAAATAGAATGGAATCATGACAAAAAGGAAGGCTGGTCAGGTGAGTTTGAATTGAGCAGTGAATTTCCAGAAACAAGTCTGACTTATCACTTCACCAGAGAATTTTCGACCACCATGTTTTATGGTGAGGGTGGCACTAACACGATCAGACTTTCTGACAGTAGTCCGGTGACCGGTATGCAGGCCGGGTATTTTGAGGATGAGTATACCAGGCTTGGCATTCGACTTGATTATGAGTTTGCTGTTGAAAGTTACCTGACGTTTTCACTTCAGCAAAACTCTGATAGGAGTTTTTCTTTTATCGATCGTACAGGAAGAGCAGAAACTTCCTACGAATTTGCTGATACTAGCGAAGCTTCAATAGGACTTTTATACACATTTTAGCTTTTATAAATAATATTTGATTATGCATATAACCCATCTGGTTTCAGTTCATCGATTAAATCAACTTAAATCCGGTTGTTCTAAAATAAATATCATCATCAGGACAGAGTTGTAAGCCTCAGGTAATATCTTTAAATATTGCACGCACATAAAAAATGTTGCTTATATTTATCTGTGCCTGAGAAATCGACCAACACAACAGGACGTTTTTGAGTACGGAGACTCTGTGCTTGATAATGCTTATGCACTCATCATAAAAATGTGTGTGCTGACAACAATCTAACGGCGCATTTAATTCTATTTTTTTGGTTTGTGTTATTGTTTATTTAATGCACTAAATATGTTGACGTTAAAATATTACCCTGTTAGTGCAGAGAGGACATTTCTTCTAACGTATTTCATCTCCTTTTATGCATTATGGCATGTGTTTATCGTTATTCCAGGTGTAATTTTCTTTGCCTGCATAGTGTTTTTTCCTGGCTTGACTTTTATCCACAGCTCGAACTGATTGGGTAACACTGTACAGGTTTCATTTTATAGATTTAAAATTATAAATTATTGTTTTTGATCTGTTTTTCTATTATTTTGGAATACGTTGAGGCTCGCTATATTAGTTGAATCATAAATAACGATAGAAGAATAGTTTTGACAGCACCGATTCTTTCCACTTGAATCCAGTATACTCATTGAAATGACTTCGATTAAAGTGCTCTAACCTGTTAATGTATTTCTTCATACCTGGAATAGGTGAAAAAAATGAAAAAATTACTATTTATACTATTATTCACTTTCACATTATCCGCATGCACCTGGGTAGAGCTGACGCCGGAAGGTGAAAAGGTGCGGGTGTTGAGTCTAAGCGAAGTTGATTCCTGTAAGAAAAAAGGCAAAACCACGGTTAGCATTAAGGCCGAAATTGCAGGTATTGAACGTAATAAGAAAAAAGTGAAAAAAGAACTTGAGACCTTAGGCAAAAATTCAGCCATTGCCATCGATGGTGACACCATTGTACCAGCGAGTGAGATTATGGGTGGCAAGCAGGTATTTGATGTTTACCGTTGTATTAATCCCTAGTAACTTTTATTAAAAGAGGTAGTGGTTTTTAATTAAGAGAAAGTTATACGTTGAACTATTAATAATATAAGGATTATTGTTTTGGATATTTCTACACTTTTTGATTTGGCCAGCAATCGCGCCGATGCCTGGAATACCTTATGGCAATTATACATTGCTGTTTCAACGGGTGTATTGGCTATTGTCACGGCCAGTGCGAAACCATTATCAAAACCAAGTACGGCTATTATTGGTGTTGGCTTTATATTGTTTCTTATCGCGAATAGCGATGCGTTTAAAAACTACATTACAGTCCGCACACAAATACATGAAATGATTACAGCTTCTGTTGAGGACAAGTCTTTAATTGCAAAAGCTGCTTTTAAAGATAAAGCAGACATTGTTCGGTTATCTGAGAACCTAAGTGTTCCATCTAATGAATTTCTTGGTGTTAAATTGTTTTTCATATTTTATTGGGCAATTGGTATTCTTGTTTTATTAGGGGTTTGGTTTATACCTATTATAAGAAGAAGAGAATAAGTGAATAGCTCTCAGCGACTAATCTTGTCTAATACTAGATAAAATTTTGATCGGCTTTCAATTAACTTGAGTACATGGAGCTATTATCTACAGGATTAAAAATATGCAGCCATTATCACAAGGACTAAAAAAAGTTCTTGTTTTTACCACTATCGTTTCAATAATCTCAATTGCTTATTATATCTATGCGTTTTTTATCTTTGCACCAGTTGAGGAAAACGAAACATTTTTATCAGAAGTGGGTGAAGGTTTTGGCGAGGTTGGCTTGTGGCTGCTTTTGTTTATTTATGCGCGTACTTTACTGAAACTCCTGCTGGGTAAAGGTTCCATTGCAAAAAGAATGCTTCCGGAGTATTCCCCACCTATTGATGCAAAACCATTTAATAGATTAATACACTTTCTGGATAGAACGCATATCTATTTCGGCATTAGTGCTGTTGCGATCATACTTTTACATATTGTACTCATGGGCATTCCAATGCACATTCTGTTTTTCCCCGCAGTATTAATTTTAGTTATTTGGCAGGGATTATTTGGCCTGTTTATTAGCTGGAAATACGCACCAAAAGAATTAAAAAAGTTTTCATATCTTGTACATGCTCAATTATTTACAGGGATAATGATTGGTGTTTTTTCTTTTATGGGACACCTTTTAATAGATTGATATTATACAAACACCTGTTTTGAAAGGTTTGATGGCTATGTTTTAATTTATCTTTAGAGAATTTTTTGTAACAATACTTTCACCAGATTAGAACGGGTAATAATACCTTTTACTTGCTGCTGTTCATTGGTTACAAGCAAACGTTTGATATGATATTGCTTCATGGTTTCAATAACCTCAGGCAACGTTTTATCTTCCTGAATGGTAATAATATCTTTCACCATGATCGTAGCAACGGTCGCAGTAGCACTTCCCGGCTGTGGTTTGTGTTTGAACATTGATTCCAGAGTATGCCATACACTATGTGTTGGCTGATGACATGGAATACCGATAGCGGTTAAGAAGTCTGCTTCGGTGACTATCCCAACCAGTTTTTGGTTATTATCAATCACGGGCAAACCACTAATTCGATGTTGAAGTAAAATCTGTGCTGCTTCTTTGAGAGAAGTGTCTGGATTCACGGTCACAACATCGTGACTCATTAAATCCCGTACCATTATCTGTTCGCTCTGGCGGACGCGGGCATGCTCGTTTGCCATGCGATGAATTTGCAACAAATCTTCCATGGTGATATCAATATAAGTATCGAGATCTTGAACTGCTTTTTGAAAATCTTCACGATGTAATTCGTAATTATGATCACTCACGTTCTGATTCCTCTGTACCCGTTATTAAATCTGCCAGCATCATGTGTTTATGTGCAGAACACTTAACCCGTACTCCAGCCACGGGGACGTTGCATGCCTGCAATTTTGCAGGCTTGTTTGACATAGCCATAGGGGAATAACTTAAAAATTGCCTGCTTGGCATCTTTTTTACTGTAGTCCAGGTTCTCGCTCAGGTGTTTAATCACGTGACGCACATCGGGGATTACTTTATGCTCTTCCCAGTATGCTCGCATGAAATTTAGAATAGGCCAGTAATCGTCGGACAACTGTAGTCCTTCAGATTCTGCGAGCTCATTGGCAAGCTCTTCACTCCAGTCGTCCGGATCGACAATGTAGCCCTCTTTATCCAGTTTATAGTGTGTCGCTGATTGCATAACGTGTTCTCCTTTATAAGCTGTTACTACTATAGATCGCTCGTTTAACACTAGTAAAACGATATTTTTTGCTATCTAATATCGATATATTCGATATTAGATACAGAGTTGGCGATAAGAGCGTATTTTTATGGACATCGATCAGGCACGTACTTTTCTCACTATTACCGCTTATGGCAGTTTCGTCGAAGCAGGGCAGCAACTGCACCTGACGCAATCGACTGTAAGCGCACGCATAAAGCGACTGGAAGATGAGTTGGGTACACGACTATTTATTCGTAATCGCTCGGGTGCCAGTCTCACTCTGGCAGGTAAACGGTTTCTCGATTATGCTAAACGGTTGGTACTTACGGCTGATCAGGCGCGAGACGAACTGGGTTTACCGGAACGCTATCATGACAGTATTCGTATTGGTGGACGTATTGCACTGTGGGAAGGATTTTTACCGCAGTGGGTTGGCTGGATGCGTCAGCACGCTGCAGATATTGTGATCAGAAGTGAGATTGGTTTTGAAGAAGATTTAATGAATCGTTTGATTGAAGGCTCTTTGGATATAGGTTTAATGTACACGCCGCGTCATAGTCCGGGCTTAATTGTTGAACACATGTTTGATGAAAACCTGATACTTGTGAGTAGTCGAAAGAACGATACCGGGCCGGGTGAGGATTATGTTTATATTGAATGGGGCCCCAATTTTTATGCACAACATGCGCAGAGTTATCCTAAACTTGAAGGGACGTCACAAATAGCAAATATTGGCTGGCTTGGGGTACAGCTTTTATTAGAAAATGGTGGCTCATGTTTCTTGCCGGAGAGAATGGCAGCACCATTTATTGTTTCTGGTCGGTTACATCGCGTTGAAAATTCACCAGAATATATTCATCCGGCTTATATCGTTTACCAAAGGGACAGCGATAAGGCTGTTATCATGCAAGCGGTAGAAGGGTTGAGAAAATTGGCAGTAAAAGAAAAAAACAGGTGTCAGTAATCAATTGTTTCTAATATGGTTTTAGTTAAAGAAAGTTTGAGGTTAGAGTAAGCACTCTTCGCTTTATATTTCGACACAACAAGGTTGTTATTATTATCAAATGCTTAAAAAAAACACGAAAAAAATAATTATCTCTTTTTTATTTTTGGTACTTGTTATCACGGCTATGGGTGGCTGGCTTGATAGCAAGGGGTCGGAATACACCGAGGCGACATTTAAGCGTGCTTTGATTGCGTTTGGTATTGCCAAGGGATTGAACGGTGTGATCTCGGTTGCGCAGGGCACGGAGGTGGCTTTGCAACCTGCAGGTATTGGGGTGAATTTTACGCCGGGGCAGATTCTTGATCCGGTGAATGATGTGATTGAACAGTTTTCCTGGATTATGCTGGCGAGTACAGCCTCTATCGGTGTGCAGAAGATTCTTCTGGCGATTA
>Ga0316206_1002225_pt1 | contig 13724 bp, 20 predicted proteins | sample 6monthpyrite_MG_FD_204942 | JGI IMG/M metagenome (GOLD analysis project Ga0316206, IMG submission 204942) | Microbial mat bacterial communities from mineral coupon in-situ incubated in ocean water Damariscotta River, Maine, United States -... | ecosystem: Environmental > Aquatic > Marine >...
ATGGTACGGGAAAAGCGATTTGTTTTCGATAGGGGCATGGGGTATGGTATTACTACTTAACATCTATTGTAAATAATGTTATTTGTTCTCCCTTTGCCTTAACTCCACGCTTATTATTACAATCTCTGCACTCTAACCTTACATTAGAATAAGTATGAGCGCCGCCTCTGCTCATTGGAATTATATGACCAATAGTAGCCTCTCTTTTATCTAAGTTTACCTTATTACATTTACTACCACATACTTGACATTTATTATTATCTCTATTAATCATCTTATCCTTGCTAACTGGTTCATAATATACACCATATGTTCGCGCGCGCCTCCTGTGGTTCCCGTACTTCTGTTTCCGTTTCCGTTTATACTCTTTATATTCTTCTGTTTTGCTGCGCTTTATGCGCCTCTGCCTACCTATCTCTTGTGCGCAATTACTACAATACTTTCTATGAAAAAACCCAACTAACCTACCACATATTAACCTATTACACTTCACACAATTACCGTACTCAATACTAATAGGCTTTGCGTTATCATTACATTGTTTACAATAGTCTGCCTGCAAGCCTTTGCCGTATCGCTCATGTATCAAGTAAAGACCAGTGCAATGGTCACAAAAATTATAATCTATATTAGAAGTTTGACCTGTCCATTTTAACCATCTCTTTTTATACTGATAGTCTGTACATCTTTGCTTAAGCACTTCATTGATTACTGGATTCTTGCGATTTTTAGCTATTAACATTCTATCGAAAGCTCTCTTGTACTCCTTCCGGCATTTACGACACCTAGTAGACTTTGAGGAATTACGTGCACATACAGTGTAGTAACTACTACATTCTAAGCAGGTATTATAAGTGATTGGTGTATATCTCCGGATGTGGCACATAAGCTTATTTTATTAACCTACCACGGTAAAGGCTCTGCATTACTATTAGCCTGCGCCGCTTGCGCGGCTTGGCGCTTTATAATCCTAAGTTGCTGCAAGATAATGCGCGTGTCCTTGCGTTGTGCTTGGTTCTTATCTTCATAGGTGCGCGTGTTTATCTTACCTTCAAGATAGATAGTATCACCTTTCTTTAAGGCTGCTACACGCTCGACTACTTGCCCAAAGGCCGTGACATTGTGCCACTCTGTTTTATCCTGCCATTCGCCTGCTTTATCCTTGTAGCTCTCATTCGTTGCAATTGAGAAGTTAGCAAGGACAGTACCATTGTCTAGCTTCTTTTGCTCTGGATCTTTACCTAATGATCCAATTAGTATTACTTTGTTTATCATCGTTTATCTATTTAATTGATTTAGTTTAAGATTTACATAAGATCCCGTTGAAAGCAGGAAGCAAGGCACAAGCACATACAGCGGCGCTACTTCATTATCAATAGTGATTGTAGCTAATAGCCAAACAGTAGACAGTACCACGCCTATAATAGAAAGCAATAAGATGGTAAAAGATATTAGTATTTTCTTTTCATTCATGGTACTTACTTTTCGTTAGTAGTTTAATAATATCCTGCATATCTACCGGCACTAACTTAGTTTCAGTAGCGCTTTCTTTAGTTGGGATTAAAGGCCCGTTTGCGTGGCCTTCAAAGCCTCTTTTCCGGTTGTGGCACTTATCACACATAGGTAAAAGATTATCGTGGTCAAAGTCTGCGCCGCCTATGCTTCTACTTATAACATGATCCACCATTTGAACTAAGTTATGTAGACATATTGGGCAAATTCCACCATGACTAATAATCCAGGCAGCGCGCAAAGCCTTACTTACCTTCCTCCAAGCAGGTGAGTTATAGAACTTATCACCACCAAACCGCTTTAGTCTCTTAGGCTGGTAGCTTTTGCGTTTCTGTCTTGGTATAAATGCCATTTATATAACCTGTTATTAATTTTTCAAATGCTGGACGGCTATAAACTACCGCGCACAAATAATCTTGTTTCGCACATTTATTAAGGGCTATTTCTTGTAAAGGATCTGGCTTTTTAGGCCATATTTTTAATTCAACTATTAAACCATGATACCCGCCTTTACTCATCAATATCACTAAGTCCGGCGCGCCTGGAATTAATCCTTTTCCTTTTTGGCTAGCTGTGCGGCGGCCACTCCTTTTTTCTTCATTAGGTATATGGCACCAAAAAAAACTATGTCCTATAGCTTTTAAATATGTTGCGCAAGCCCTTTGTACATCATCTTCTAAGCCATTATAGGGCTTTTCACCACCTAACGTTAATACCCTACTATCTAGCATTGCCTAAGTGTTTTATAAACGCATTACAAGCCAGTGCGGTAGCTGCTGCGAAGCTTTCTATTACTTTAGAATCCATTAGTAGCAGTGCATCATCTAGCTGATCGAAAAACAGATGTTCAACTAATACAGCTGGGCTTTTAGTCCTGGTAAGGATAAAAAACCTTGCTTCCTTATCTAGGTCGCCATCACGCGTATCAAAGCGCATACTAATCCTATCACCAAAATAGTCCGCTACATGATTGAAAATGAATGTGGCTAGCGTGTCGCTTTGGGTTTCACCTGGGCTAGTGAATACTTCAAAGCCTCTGGCGTTGTGCCTGGGCGATGCGTTAGCGTGTAGGCTTAATACAAAGCAATTGCCGTTTAAGGCCTTATGGTAGTGATTTGCTTTTAATACCCTGTCTTGAAGGCGTAGGTCTAAAATAGGATCAGACAAGGTAATGCAGTCGATACCTATTGCGTTTAGCGCCTTCTCTACCGCTTGAAGCATTAGCCTGTTAAAATGGCCCTCGTAAAAGTAACCATTGCCATGAAAGCCGCGCTTAGTGTGCTTGTATAGCTTACCATCTGCAATACAATGATATTTACCAAAAGCATCTAGGCCACCGTGACCTGCATCTAAAAGAACCGTTATTTTTTTCACTCGTTGTTTATGGATAATTCCCTACAAAGATACGGAGGCTATCAATACCAATCAACTATCTGTGAAAAATGGTCTATTTGCTAGTAATACGGCTCTTTTTTGCATCTCTGCTTTGATGTAGGTTTCTGTTACGTCTTGGCGTAGGTGTCCTATCATTAGTTTAGCTTCCTCTTTAGTGCCTCCAGATAGAATATAATTAGTGGTAAATGATCTGCGCGCCGTGTGTGTGCCGATAAGCTTGTACTTTGGGAAAGTCTCTGTTTGTTCTATTCCTCCGCGTGTGTGCATTTTTTGCACAGATCCCGTTAAACCTGCGGCCTGCCCTATTTCTTTTAAGTATCGGTTGTACGGTTGGTTCTTTAGTGGTGTGAAGGCTTGCCAATCTCTAAGCTCCATTATTGCCTGCACTTTAGGGTGTATTGGTAAAGCTGCTAATTTCTTTGTTTTGCCTCTGTAATAGCTTAGTATCGGTATATTATCAATAGTTAGTAGATTATCCTTTCTAACTTCTGTTAGGTCTGTGTAAGCTACGCCTGTGAAACATTGAATTATAAAGCACTCCTGGGCTAGCTTTAAGCCCTTTATAGATAGGTTTAGTTTTGCTATTGCGTTTATTTCGTTTAGGTTTAGATATATTTCATCTGTGGCCGTTTTCTTTACCCTGAAGGCTTTTTTCCTGAACTCTATATTATCCGTTATCGATTCTTCGAAAGCCTGGTTAAGCATTACCCTAAGTTGCTGGACCATCTTTTCAACGTAGTTTGTACTTAGGTCTTGCTTATAAAGATATAGCTTGAAATTCTCTATAAATTTTATACTTATATCTTTAAAATTATGAGCGCCATGTTCTTTACAGAAGGCTTTGAAATGGTTTAAAGACGTTAGGTAGGTCTTTACGGTTCCCCAACTATATGCAGGGTCATTTCTTCTCTTGTCGATTAGCTGTTCCCAATAGTCAACTAAATGGATTGTATCGCTTGTATTTGCTTCCTTAAAGGTTATTTGTTGTAGGTGTGCTTTTAATGCTTCTATGGTAGGCTTTTGTTTGTTTCGGAGTAGGTCGTAATACTTGTTTTGTACTTCTATTTCAAGATAGTCTAAGTGCCTGTTATAGTTATGGCTCATAGGAAATTTGACAGTATTCTTTACGCGGCCTCTGCTTTTATCCCACCATTGCGGATCTAAATAAATACCTGTATAGAATTTAAGGCGTTTATTATTCAGATAAACTATGAGATTAATGTAATACGTCTTATCTTTGGCACTTCTAGGATGGAAATTAACTTTCATATTGGCGTGGGGTGTTTTGTGGGGTTGGAAAGATAATAACCTACAGCCATTTTTAGAAAGAAAAGCAAAAAAAAGATTCTGCTTTGTTTGTATTTTAGAGATAAAGCAGCATATTTGCACCAAAATGTTACGGGCTGCTGCCCCGACGAATGTATTTTATAAATGGCTGTTAATCAATTGATTGCAGCCATTTTTTATTTAGATGGGGTTTGTTGTGGGGTTGAATGAGGTTTTAAAACGTAAAAATGCCAGAAATTTTACTCCCTGGCAACATATTAGTTTACTTGGTTTTGATTTTGTAATCGTATAGGTTTATAAATAAGATCAAGCCTTTGATTCTACTTGGCTTTGTGGCTATATGGAAACGAAAGGCTTGATTATGTTTCCATTATTGCACGTTGTAAGTTTTATTATTATTTAAAACATCTTCGATTAGCCTGCACTGTGTTACCATAATTAGCCTACCAACTAGGCCTTTATAAAGTAAAAAACACAGGCAATCACCAAGCAAGCGCTAAGTATAATAATTAGGTGGATTAATAACCTTCGCCAATTTCTTACGTGGACTCTTGGTTGAGAACTTGGGCGAATAACTGGTTTTGGTTGGGATGATGGCGCCTTGGGCCTTTTTCGTGGTGGCGGTGGTGGTGGGTTCTTAAATTTAGGTAGTGACATTTGCTTTATTTTTTGTGACTGCAAACAGTCGTTTGTTTTAGATTATTCTAATAAGGTTTAGTACATCATTTAAGGCTCGTACATATCCTGTTTTATCTTCGTGTTGGCTTACTTCCTCATGGGTTTTTAATTGTTGTAAATAGTTTTTTAAAGCTGTATTTCGGGTATAACTAATATCATTTGAATTGATTTTGTCAGCACACCAAGTAATGTTCCTTGCATCTGAATAATTGTAAACTTCAATATCAAATTCTTCTTCAGGATCATGCTGCAAGTAGATCGTATCAGGGTATTTTATTTCTTCTTTTTTCATAATTGGTCGTTTGTTTAGTCTTGAATTAAATAAATGTAAAATAGCTGTGACTCTTCGGTATGCATCTAAACAGTTCTTTGAAGTGAGGCTTTGTCAAATCATTAGAGTAGTACCACACACGATAAATTCTAATATCTGTTAATGTCTCTTCTCTTTTCCAATAATACCCTGTGCCTTTCATATCGTCGTTTGTTTTAGATTAGTTAAGAAAAACTAAGATTGCTACACTTGGATTATATAGTCCATCTTCATCAACTTTAGGCGGCAGCTTGAGCCAAATAAATTGCGTTGACTTTCGTGCATTTTTCCTTTGTTGGAATTGTTTTTGCACCTTGCCAAACCTAATTTTGCTTGATAATCTCATACCGTCGTTTAATGAGACTCGGAAGCCTCGGTTATTTTTATGATTTTAAATTCCTTTATTGAAGGATTATTGAAGTCATTATTTATTTTTTCAGTAACTATTTCAATACCGTCCCTTTGAACATTCTCTAGTGAATCCTGATTTATTATCATAATTCCTCTGAAAGTTAAAACCGAACTGAATTCACAAAATGAAAATTCAACTTCAAAATCCCTTAAATGCTTAAATTCTTTTGGTGTCATATCTCTCGGTCGTTTGTTATTCATTCTAATTCTATGGGCAAAATTGCCCGTTTTAGTTCAAGAAAGGCATCTATGAAATTAGTCTACCCTTATGCCGCTTTTAATGGCTTATTTGAACTTTGTTTATTTGAATTCTTCTTTGCCCAGGCTAAATATTTATACATTGTGGCCCTGGCACAGCCTATTGTATTGCAGATCTCGGTTACAGTAAAACAGTTAGTGTTATGTAGCTTCAGTATCTTGAAAGCTTTCTCTTTGTTCTCTGGTGTCATACCTGGACGGCGGCCTCCTTTCCTGCCTCTTTTCTTTGCGGCTTCTAGTCCTGCCTTAGTGCGTTCGCTTATCAGATCCCTTTCGAATTGGGCGAAGGCACCGAAGATGTTAAACATTAGATTACCTACTGCACTACCGTCTAAAACTAGATTATCTTTTAAGCTCTTAAAATGGATTCCTTTTGCTTTAAAAATGTCTACTAATTCGATTAAGTGCTTCATTGATCTAGCAAGCCTGTCTAGCTTGTAAACTATTAGTGTGTCGCCTTCTCGCAAGTGGAATAACATCTTAGTAAGCTCTTTACGGTCTTGCTTTACTCCGCTGGCCTTTTCAGAAAATACAACCTCGCATGATTCCGCTTCTAAGGCGTCTAACTGTAAATTCAAATTTTGATCTTCGCGGCTTACTCTTGCGTAACCTACTATCATTTAAGCCAATCATTTTTCCTGCAAACTAAAATGAATTCTCTTTTGATAATGTACGGGTGCTGTCCTGCTGGCCTTTGTAAAGGAAGCTTACCAGCTTGCGCCCAGGCGTTTACAGTGGACTTAGCAACCTCTAAAAAGTTTGAAATTTGGGTTTGACTTATCTTTTCCGGTAATAGATCAAATTGGCTGGCGTATTCTTCACGGGCTTCTAAGGCGTACTTTGCGGCCAGCTTTGCGATATAGTCGGCCTGGGCTAAAGTTATTAGCGGCGGCGCAGCAGCTTGCAAAAAATCTTCCTTTGTCATTAATTCGCTCATTTGATTGGTGTTTAATGTTGTTTATGGATTGGAGAATTGGTTCTTTCTAACTGGGCAGTAGATATCTTTTGATACCCTTCTATTGGCCTTATTATCTGGTTTATCGTTTTCACTCTGGTTGCGGCTACTACCCTTGTAAGTAATACTTTCAAATTACTGGCTTGTACTTCTGGTGGCAGATCTTTGTTTTTCTCTACCCATAAGGCGGCAATTTCTTTTGTGGTCTTCATAAGTTGAGGTTTTAAAAAGGTATGTAGCTTTCTACATCTGCCTTTGGTGAAACGATTATGTTTTGTGGTGTGGCGGCTGGCATATCGTCGAAGTCCTTATCTATCTTGTCTGTGTATCTTCCTGTATTAGGATTAAATCGCAATTGTATTGTTTTGCCTGCTACTCTACTGCCTGCGCCCCTATGCTTATCAATTATAATGTCAATTAAACCCTTTGTACTATTACCTTCATCATCTTCTAGTATATGGTAATATTCGGCACGGTAAATAAAAAATAAGCCTGTAGCGTCTTGCTCTAATTGTCCTGATCCGCGTAAATCTGATTTTTGTGGGCGCTTGCTTCCTCCGCGTGCTTCTACTGATCTATTTAATTGGCATAATGCCGTTACGGGTATCTTTGTTTTCTTGGTAAAGTCCCGTATGAAATTGCTTACATTGGTTACTGTTTCGTACTCCTGTGCGTTCTTGCCGTCTTTGTAACTATCTAGCAACTGGAGGTAGTCGATAAACACTATATCGATATTGTATTTTTGGGCTAATCTTCTAGCGTGCAAACAAACTTCCTCTACCTTTTTAGATATTTTCACCATATCAAAAACAAATAAATCTAGCTCACTAAATTCCTCTACTTTTAAGGCTATGGCTTCGCGTTCTGGTCCTTTTTCGTCAAAGCGTAAAATATCATCTGGATTATAGCCACAAGACAAGCAGGCAAGCCTTTCGATTATCTGTTCCCAGGTCATTTCGAAAGAGTATAAAACAGGCTTATAACCGCTTTCTATAGCGTTTAAAATAAAAATCAACATTAGATGTGTTTTCCCCATACCAGGACGCGCAGCAAATACATTATAATCACCTGGCCGCCAACCACCTATTAAGCTATCAAGGGAATTAAATCCTGTAGGGATACCACTTTTAATTATGCTCGGATTTCGAAGCTTATAAGCTAGATTAATATATTCTTCAGGGTCTTTTTCTATGCCGCTTATTAGCGATAACCTTAGCTCTCTTTCGTTATTTACTTGGCTTACAATTTCTGTATAAGTAAGCTCATTTTGCTGTAATTGTGTGAGTGCAGTATTCAAAGTAGCGGTTTCTTCGGCTCTATAATATGCCTGTTGAAGCTCATAGGCTAACTCTAGGCCATTTTTAGTAATGATTGAGTACAATGTATACGCTTTACTCTTATCGTCGCTTAGAAGTGCTAATTCTAGTGTGTAGACATCAAAAGTCTTGTTCATGTCCTCCATACGCTCCCAAACGTGGTTTGCAGCGTCTTTCCTCCAGGCAGAAAACATAAGCGGATTTACCACGCCTGCAATCTGGAAGAATTGCTTTTTGTCGTTTAGGATTGCTCCTAGTACCTTTTGCTCTAAGTCTTGCTTATGCGTCAACATGGCATCGGAATTTTAAATACCTTTCGAAGGCGTGGTTAATTAAATCTATGTCCTGTATAAACTTTGCTGCTTCTGATAAATGGCTGTGAACTAATTCTAAGCCGCCTTTTTGATAGGCTTGCCAAATACCCTTTGCTATTGCGTCGTTTTCTAACACCGTTTGCCGTAGTACCTTATCTTGGTTTATTTCCTCGAGTGTAGGATTTAGAAGCGCTTCTGTTTTTTGCTTTTCTTCCGAGTTGAAAAAAAGAATCTTTGCATCTAGCCAATTTTTCATTTGAAAGGTCGGCATATCCTTGGCGGCTATTAGCTCATGCGGTGGTACTCTATTGCCGTACAGCCTTGCAAAGTCTTTGAAGTGGTTCCCTATTGACTTCATGCTATTCTTGTTAGGCGGTTTAAGTAAACGGGTTTATGTTCGGTTGGTGCGGTAGATTTCGATTGGTTGCGTTGCTTTTGCTTTATGAACTTTTCGCACCGGGCTAAGATTTGGATGAAATAATGATTTTCCTTTTGGGCGCTTGGTGGTATAAGCCGGAAAAATTCGTCTTTGGCTGCGTAGTCTGTAAATACTTCTCTCACTATGCTGGAAAATCCTAATACAGGGAATCTAAACTCTTGGCATAACTCCGCTACTTGGTTGCGGTAGAACTCATTACTGTTTATTAATTCGCCGTAGTTGCTGGTGGCTTGCTTGGGGCTTGGTATCGCAGTTTCTTTTCTAGGGGGTGCTGCGGAATTAGGGGTGTCTTTTTGTTTTGGTTGGTTTTTAAGAGAAATATTACTTTCAAAATTTGCGTGCGCGCTCTCTCTTATATTATTACTTATATTATTACTTATATTATTGGGTGAAAGTTTTTCACTACCCCGGTGAAAGTTTTTCACTACCCCCGGTGAAAGTTTTTCACTACCCTTTGCTTCTTTTTTCACTAGTGGTGAAAGTTTTTCACTACCCCTTAATTCTTTTACTTTTGAGTGGTTAATATTTATCTTATTGGTTAAAATATTATTCCTAGCTTCTTGCTCTTTTATGATTAAACCGTCTTGCTCTAAGCTATTAATCACATTTATTGCGGTGCGCCGTGTTGCTCCTATCCATTCTGCTATATAATTCAACGAACCTGTAAAAGTTCCTTCGTTATTCTGGCAAAAACCGTATATCAAGGCGAATACATCTTTCCGATTACCTTTTAACTTTAGGTCTTTGACCATCCAGCCTTGTATTACCATGTAATTATCTCTTATGTCTTTCATGCTTTGCTTGTGTTGTTTATGGATATGTAATAAATATTATAAATTCACCAGCGCTTAACAGCCTCCAAATAATGAGCATCATTATCAATGCTCCTAGTATCCTTCTTACTCTCTCGCTGGTTTTCATTTGGCTGGGCTTTTAAAAGGCGGCTGCACTCTTTTGCACAGCCTACCTATAGTTTCAAAATCCGTCGTTATACTCGTTCTTTTTTCATTTCTTTAAGTAATGGCTGCAATTCTCTATACCTTTTATCATGGTAAGCAGCTTTATTTTTGCTGTGGTCCTTTTTACGCTTCCCATAAGCCGATTTTAGCATCCGGTGGCCTGATATAAGGGCTTGTAGTTCATCGAAGCTTGTAGGGGTATTAAAAACGTTTTTAGCTTGTGCCTTAATAGGCATTTCAAAGCCAATAGGCCTACGTTCTGTCTTGGCACTGATATTATTACTAAAAGAGGGTGTAGAAGGCGCTGTGTTTGGCATCTGGAAACCTGCTGTACGTTTCCCTTTGGAGTTCTCTACGCGGAATACATTATATTTTATGCGCTCCACTGTGAGCAATAAGAATATTAGTACTATATCAGATATTACTGCTATCACTCCTGTAACTAAGCCACCTTGTAAAGTGGTGGCATTATACTTGGTATCGCTTTGCGCTTGTGCTTTACGGTCACTGGCTTTTAATTCGTTTAAAGTGCTTAGTAGGGTAGATCGATCTACAAATAGGGCTTTTAGGTTTTTATTGGCATCTACCGTAATTCGTCCTTTCCAGGTGGTGCTTTGCTGCTTGGCTATATTTGTGTTAAGTACGGCTAACGCGCTTTCTAAGCCTTCAATTTCTGAATTAGCCGAAAGGGTAGGGGCTTGTGCGGTTTCTACTATTATCTTATTGCCTCCATTGTAGCTGGTGTACATAGACGCTACAACGCATAATCCTAAGAAAGATATAGCAATAAAGGAAACCGATTTTGTCTGGTAGAATTTGCGGCCTTGCCCTGTGATTAGTTGGCGCTTGGCATATTCCATACAAAATAAGATTCCAGCTAATACACCACCTAAAAGAAGCCGGATAAGCAGCGTATAGGGTAGGGTAAGGAAATACACAAAAAACATAGCTGATAGCACACTGATTACATTTGGCGCATAACTCCAGTTTGTTAGATACTTAACCCTGCTAAAGCCACTTTCTGCAAACGGCTTTTCTTTGTACTGGTCAAAGACCTTTTCCCTGAAGTCTTGCGCGTCTAAAGTTTTTAAAAGATTTGTCATTTGATTGAAATTTTAGTTATGAAATTGATTTATTTTTTACCTGCGAACTCTCGTAATATTGCTTTTGTGACTTGTTCGCCGTTCTTAGTAAGGTGGATTAGTCCATTCCTATCCGTTTTAATAAATGCCATTTGGTATAGCACCACCAAGGCGGCAGCATCTACAGGCCGCTTTGAATAGTGAACTTCTACTTGGCTTTCATCTAATCGGTAAAGAACTCCAAGGCTTACATATATTTTCCTATGAAGTATATCTCTTAGTAGGGTAGAGCGGATATTATTAGAAATTGTCGGGCCTTTATAGGTGTGAAGGCGTTCTAAGGCATCTAAGAAGCTGTTGTCAAAGTCTTCTACTTGTGTTTCATCATAGTGTTGTACTGTCATTAAAAGGGAAGTTTTTAAAACGATTATGAAAAAAAAGGTTACCTGGGGGATAATGCCTTTCAGCGTTCTTTTTAAATAGAGGCGGCGGTTTGATAATTATTTAAGCTTTAAATAGTCTGTTTGAAAAAATTGAAAGTGCCGCCTCTATTGTTGCGAAGCCAGGACTCGAACCTGGAATATAAGATCATGAGTCTTATGTGTTACCAATTACACTACCGCGCAATATTTTCTTGTACTGTGTTGCTTATGGACTTTGAAAAATGCGCCTACCCAAAAAACCAATAATAAAACCCTCACTCAACTAATATTCTTAAAGAGGGTAGGCGCTTGCATTTAACCTATCAAAATTGTAATCCTAATCGTTTAGCGTGCTTTGAAAGCATACTGGCTTTTTTTTGTTTATCTTGCTCCAATATATTTAGAGCTACTTCAATTAATTTGAAGTTATATTTTGCTGTTCCGCTTAGTACTTGGCTTACATAGGGTGGTGTACACCCATAGGCTTCAGCTATAGATACCCCTAGTTTACGTTCATTTACCTGGTCCTTCAAGTTGCTTAGTATATCTTGCTGTATCATTTATGGATGTTGATTTTATTTGTATCAAATATATAGTTATTTGAAGTTAAAAACAAAATAAATGGATAATTATTTTTCACTTAACATTGAATACCTAAGAAAAACCAGGGGTTTAACTCAAGCGCAATTAGCTGATAATGTGGATATTACACCAACAGCTATAAGTGCATGGGAGAACAAAAAAAGCTACCCAAGCGCTTTAACTCTTTTGAAGTTGTCAAATAAATTTGACGTTTCCCTCGACGATTTACTTAAAAAGGATCTGGCAAAAGCAGGGGATAGCCCTACCATGCCAGACCAATCAAATGACAAATCTTCTGTGTTTTTGTTAGAAACAGCCATCAAGGCGCATTGCCCCGATTTAGCTGATAAGCTAGGCTTACTTTAAAGCCGCTTGTTGTTTATGGATTAATTCGAGCCTAATATATAATTAGTAGCCGTCGCAAACAAGTATGTTTTCAAATTTTAACATATGCAACAATTTGTGTTTTATTGTTAAAACACATAGAAATCCTTGCTATTAGGATAATATTACCCTAATATTGTGCTAATCAACTCGCCAAGCGCGTTCAGCGCGAAAGCTTGTTGTTTATGGATTTTTTCGGTGTGTATGAACTACACACCTTTTTTTATCCCTCCAATCTTAATCTAGTATAAAGTTTTAAGAAGTATCCGAATGTGGATGCAGAAAAGGCAGAAAAGAAATGGGAATACTTTTGAATAGGTGTCTCATAATAATATTTGTCAAGTTTAAACCGGGAATAATGCCAATTCTTAGCATTGGCTATACTACGGGGGAGTGTTAAAGCTTACGTGTATTTCTTATTTCTGAACTGTTGAGCGGATAAAGAATATACGGGTTTTATTAATCCCGAGCAATTTTTTTTAAAAAAAAGTGTCAAACTACGCCTTTGAGCGTATAAATATATAGGGAATAGTATTGTGTTTTAAAATAATTCGTAATTTATAGCCGGAATTATATTTTATACTCCTAAGCCTTGACAAATGAAAAATTATCTATTAGTGTTATTGACTATTTCCGCAACATCTCTTTTCTTCTCCTGTGAAACTAAAATAAATGGATCTAATATGGAGGCTTATGAGGCATCTTTAGACAAGATAACATCTAAATTATCCGAAAGTCAAAAAGAGGTATTTAGTGAATGTTTAGGAGTTATTGCCTTACAAACTATGGATATAGGAAGCTTGTTTAGTGAAGCGCTAAGTAATGCAGGGAATGAAAAAGAAATGGGAAAGGATGCTATTAATGGAGCAATAGCCGAACTTGACGGCTTGACATATTCAGATATAATTGCCAAAGGAAAGCCATTGTTAATTGAGCAATACACCGAGCAGCTGGAGGAAGTAGCTAAAGAAATAGTAAGCGGGGATAGTATTGTACAAAAAATAAAAGCAGATACAGAAAAACTAAAGAGTTTTGAAGTGTCAAACCCAAGAATTTATTACGGTAGCTATTCTTGGGCAGGAACCACTTTAGTCTTTACTATAAAAAATAATTCAACCGACATTATTAGTAAGATGGCATGGAAGGGGGTTGTGCGTGAGGAAGGTAGGGAAGTTTCATATTGTGATGATACGTTTCGCTATAGCATACCTGGAGGGCTTGAACCTGGAGAAGATAAAAGATTAAGGCTTGAGCCAAATATGTCAAGCTCTTTGTATCTTTGCGACTTACCTAAAAGCAAAATTTTCGAAGTTACTACAATTGGAGTATGGGATAAAAACGACGTTTTACTTTATGATGCTTCCGAAATCAGCGATGATGCCTTTGATCTACTTGAATCCTTTAAAAAAGAAAAAGCAGA
>Ga0316206_1002226_pt1 | contig 13721 bp, 8 predicted proteins | sample 6monthpyrite_MG_FD_204942 | JGI IMG/M metagenome (GOLD analysis project Ga0316206, IMG submission 204942) | Microbial mat bacterial communities from mineral coupon in-situ incubated in ocean water Damariscotta River, Maine, United States -... | ecosystem: Environmental > Aquatic > Marine >...
CTTTCGCTTCGCCACCCTGCATTTCCGCCATTACTTTGGTCAGTGCAGCTGTTAATGTAGTTTTACCATGGTCAACGTGACCGATAGTGCCCACATTGACGTGGGGTTTATTACGTTCAAACTTTTCTTTAGACACGATCAATTACCTCTGCTAAATATTAATAACTAATTCTGTTTAACTAACATATCTGTTTAACTAAGCTCTGCTTAGCTAAGGCCCGCTTAACTAACTACGGGCTTAGTTTAACGTCTCAGCCAATCCGCTGATTTACAATTGCCTCGGACACCGCCTTCGGTGCCTGTGCATATTTTGCAAATTCCATCGAATAGGTTGCACGCCCCTGAGTCGCAGAGCGTAGGGCCGTTGAATATCCGAACATTTCAGACAACGGCACTTCGGCCTTAAGCTGCTTACCCGCAGGGCCATCTTCCATGCCCTGCACGATGCCGCGGCGTCGATTCAGGTCACCCATCACATCTCCCATATATTCTTCGGGGGTGACGACTTCTACATTCATTACCGGCTCCATAAGAACCGGATTCGCTTTCAGGGCCGCATCTCTGAAACCCATGGATGCCGCAATTTTAAAGGCCATCTCATTAGAATCCACATCATGAAAGGAACCGTTATATAACGTTACCTTCACATCCTCTATGGGAAAACCACCGAGCACACCATTGAGCATCTGCTCCTGCACACCCTTTTCAATGGCTGGAATGTATTCTTTAGGAATAACACCCTCAGCTATATCATTAACAAACTCAAAACCGGTTGTCTGTGGCAGTGGCTCTACGCGCAAACAAACATGGGCAAACTGACCACGACCACCCGCTTCGCGTTCAAATATTTCTTCGTGCTCCACCGTACTGGTTAGCGCCTCACGGTATGACACCTGAGGATTACCCACATTGGCATCGACACTAAACTCTCGCAGCATGCGGTCAATAATAATTTCCAGATGCAATTCGCCCATACCGGATATAATCGTCTGCCCCGACTCCTCATCCAGATGCACCCTGAACGAAGGATCTTCCTGCGCCAGCTTACTAAGGGCAAGGGCCATTTTATCCTGATCCGCCAGCGTTCTGGGCTCAACCGCAACCGATATAACCGGCTCGGGAAACTCCATGCGCTCTAATGTGATGCGTTTTTTATCATCACAAAGCGTGTCGCCGGTAGTCGCCACCTTTAAGCCAATAGCTGCTGCAATATCGCCGGCACGTACTTCTTTAACTTCTTCACGACTGTTGGCGTGCATTTGCACAATGCGCCCAATACGCTCTTTTTTACCCTTACCCGGGTTATAAACCGAATCACCTGACTTGAGCACACCGGAGTAAACACGAAAAAACGTCAGGTTACCTACAAACGGGTCGGTGGCAATTTTAAACGCCAGCGCCGCAAACGGCTCATCATCACCAGGATGACGTTCGCCCTGCGTCTCATCTTCGTTAATGCCAACTATGGAAGGCACATCTAACGGAGACGGCATATATTCTATGATCGCATCCAGCATGGCCTGCACACCTTTGTTTTTAAAGGCAGACCCACAAAAGGCTGGAACGACTTCATTCGCAAGCGTTCGCAACCGAATACCTAGCTTAATGTCTTCACTGGACAACTCACCTTCTTCAAGGTACTTATCCATTAATTCTTCATTGGCTTCAGCCGCCGACTCAATCATGTGCTCTCGCCATGTTTCGCAGTCCGCCAGCATTATAGAAGGTATTTCAGACTCTTCGTGGGTTGCCCCCATATCATCGGAGCCCCAGCGAATCGCCTTCATCTTGATTAAATCAACAACACCTTCAAAGTCCTCTTCTGCACCAATGGCCAGCTGCATCGGCACTGGATTAGCACCAAGACGGTTTTTAATCTGCTCAACAACACGTAAAAAATCTGCGCCGGAGCGATCCATTTTGTTTACAAATGCCAACCGTGGCACATGATATTTATTGGCCTGTCGCCATACGGTTTCAGACTGTGGCTCTACACCACCCACCGCACAAAATACCGCAACCGCACCATCGAGCACACGCAGTGAACGCTCCACCTCAATGGTGAAATCCACGTGACCCGGCGTATCAATAATATTGATACGATGCTGTTCAAGCTGGTGATCCATTCCCCGCCAAAAGCAGGTGGTTGCAGCTGAGGTAATCGTTATACCCCTTTCCTGCTCCTGCTCCATCCAGTCCATGGTGGCTGCGCCATCATGGACTTCACCAATTTTGTGAGAAATCCCCGTGTAAAACAAAACACGCTCAGTGGTGGTTGTTTTACCCGCATCGATGTGGGCCATAATGCCGACATTTCGATAACGCTCTAACGGGGTTTCTCTTGCCATTTCCTCAACATTGCTACCAGCCTACCAACGGTAGTGAGCAAATGCCTTATTAGCCTCAGCCATACGGTGCGTATCTTCACGCTTCTTAACAGCAGAACCACGCTGTTCAGACGCATCTAATAACTCACCTGCCAATTTCAGCTGCATTGACTTCTCACCACGCTTACGCGCCGCTTCAATCAACCAGCGCATCGCAAGCGCCTGACGACGAGATGAACGAACTTCAATAGGCACCTGATAAGTTGCACCACCCACACGGCGAGACTTAACCTCAACCATGGGCGCTACGTTTTCCAGTGCTGAGTCCAGTATTCCCATTGGATCGGCGTCAGATTTCTTTGCAACGATTGTATCTAGAGCGTCATAAAGGATGCGTTCGGCTACGGCTTTCTTTCCGCCTTTCATCACCATATTGATGAACTTAGCCAGCTTCTCACTTCCAAACTTGGGATCTGGAAGGATAATACGTTTCGGGACTTCTCTTCTTCTTGGCATCTTATTACCTTAGTTATTTGTAAAGCTAAGCAGCTATTTCTTAGGACGCTTAACGCCGTATTTAGAACGACCAGCTTTACGATTTTCAACACCCTGTGTATCCAGGCTACCGCGAACAACGTGATAACGAACACCAGGTAAATCTTTAACACGACCACCACGAATAAGAACAACACTGTGCTCCTGCAAGTTGTGACCTTCACCACCGATATAGCTTGTTACTTCGTAACCATTGGTTAAACGAACACGAGCCACCTTACGCATTGCTGAGTTAGGCTTTTTAGGTGTAGTTGTATATACACGAGTACATACGCCGCGTTTTTGCGGGCAAGCCTCTAGCGCCGGAACATTGCTTTTTTCAACTTTGCTCTTGCGCGGGTTGCGTACTAACTGATTAATTGTTGGCATAAACAATTCTCTCTCAACTACCTGGAACCGCCAGGTCGGACTTAAATTTACCCCATAACTGCGCTTTTTCAGGGCAGATACTAAACAACAGGCGCAGCTCCAAAAAAAGCTACGCCTGTTGCGGGAGCGGAATATTATGCTTATCAGGGCGCTGTGTCAAGTGAAACCCTCATTTAGAACTCGAGTTTTAGCCCGCATTGAACCTAAAGCGCAATTGCCTGGCACACTCGGGGACAGGCCGGTGCCTTCCCGCTCTGTCCCCTGCGGTAATTCCGATCTGGATAGGCAGCAGGCTGTCATGAACGACTTCGGTCAGCTCTTGATGGCATCACTACAGGGGACAGGGCGCAAAAATGCGACCCTTCCCCGTGGGCTATGCGTCAGAACAATACAGCTTACGGCTATACACATATGCAAAATACCCATAAATAATCGCAGAAAATAAAAAAACCCGCTATTAAGCGGGTTTTTTTATTGGAACTTATTCAGCTAGCTTTAAGAGTCAGCAGTCGAATCTTCAGAAGACTCAACCGGCGCTTCATCTATTGATGCCGTCGCTTCAGCCAGACGCTCCATTGCAGCTTCTTCCTGAGTTTGCTGACGTTTTCTACGGCGTTCATTATGGAATGCCAGGCCAGTACCCGCAGGTATTAGTCGACCCACAATAACGTTTTCTTTCAGACCGCGCAGCTCATCTCTGCTGCCGCGAACCGATGCTTCGGTAAGAACACGTGTGGTTTCCTGGAACGATGCAGCTGAAATAAATGACTCGGTAACCAGTGAACCTTTGGTAATACCCAGTAACATTTTCTGGTAGCTACAGGGCACTTTGCCTTCCGCTTCCAGCTCTGCATTCACATCAATCAGCTTGCTCAGCTCAATGATTTCACCTTTATGATAACGACTATCGCCACCGGTAATTACCTCAGCCTTACGCAGCATTTGCTTAATAATAACTTCGATGTGCTTATCATTGATCTTAACACCCTGCAGGCGATAAACATCCTGAATTTCCTTAACCAGATAATCCGCCAGCGATTCAACACCACGCAGGCGCAAAATATCATGTGGATTCGGCTCGCCGTCCGCAATGATTTCACCCTGGTCTACATGCTCACCTTCAAACACGTTGATGTGACGCCATTTGGGAATCAGCTCTTCGTAAGCTTCACCATCATCGCCGGTAATCATTAAACGCTGCTTACCTTTGGTTTCTTTACCGAAGCCGATAATACCGCTCTTCTCCGCCATAATCGCAGACTCTTTCGGAATACGTGCTTCAAATAAATCCGCAACCCGTGGCAGACCACCGGTGATATCACGGGTCTTGGAAGACTCCTGTGGAATACGTGCAACCACGTCACCCACTTTCACTATGTCACCATCTTCGATACCCACAATCGCACCCGCTGGTAAGAAATACTGAGCCGGAATATCGGTGCCGGCAATCATTAAATCATCGCCCTTGGCATCAACCAGCTTAACCATTGGACGCATATCTTTACCCGCCGCAGGACGCTGCTTAGGATCGATAACAACAGTGGAAGACAGGCCGGTAATTTCGTCCTGCTCCTTCTGTACGCTCACGCCTTCGATAAACTCACCAAATTGCGCTTTACCGTCAACCTCAGTAATAATTGGGTGAGTGTACGGATCCCAGGTTGCAACAATCTGACCACCTTCAACCGCATCACCTTCAGCGGTTGAAATGATCGCACCATAAGGTACTTTATAACGCTCTTTCTCACGACCGGACTCATCGACAACACCAATTTCACCAGAGCGGGAAACCGCAACCAGATTGCCGGATTCCTGCTTAACAACTTTGATATTGTGTAAACGAACACTACCATTATTCTTAACTGAAATATTATTTGCAGCAGCAGAACGCGATGCGGCACCACCGATATGGAAGGTACGCATAGTAAGCTGGGTACCCGGCTCACCGATTGACTGCGCCGCGATAACACCAACAGCTTCACCCATATTTACTCGATGACCACGCGCCAGATCACGCCCGTAACAGTTTGCACACACACCATGCACCGCTTCACAGGTGATAGCCGAACGTACTTTTATTTCGTCTATGCCCATGTTATCGATGCGCTCAACCCATTCTTCATCAAGGAAAGTGCCGGCTTCAATTAATACTTCGTCGGAATCTACTTTCACTACATCAACCGCAACCACACGACCCAGGACACGCTCCTGCAATGGCTCAACCACATCACCACCTTCGATGATAGGCACCATAATTACGCCATTTTCTGTGCCGCAGTCTTCTTCCAGTACCACATTATCCTGCGATACATCAACCAGACGACGGGTTAAGTAACCGGAGTTTGCTGTTTTCAGTGCGGTATCCGCTAAGCCTTTACGTGCACCGTGAGTCGAGATGAAGTACTGAAGTACGTTCAATCCTTCACGGAAGTTTGCAGTGATAGGTGTTTCGATGATTGAACCATCCGGTTTCGCCATCAGACCACGCATACCCGCCAGCTGACGAATCTGAGCCGCACTACCACGAGCACCGGAGTCCGCCATCATGTAGATGTTATTGAAGGAATCCGTTTTAACTGTATTGCCTTCCGCATCTTTCAGTTCAGTTTTTGAAATCTTGTCCATCATGGCTTTCGCCACTTTCTCATTCGCATGGGACCAGATATCAACCACCTTGTTATAGCGCTCACCATTGGTTACCAGACCCGACTCATATTGATCCTGAATCTCTTTAACCTCTGATTCTGCACCGGCAAGAATATCGGCCTTCTCAGGCGGAATAACCATGTCATCCAGACAGATAGATGCACCGGCTTTAGTTGACTCACGAAAACCGGTATACATTAACTGGTCAGCAAAAATAACCGTTTCTTTTAAGCCCGCCAGACGATAGCAGGTATTGATCAGGTTAGAGATATTCTTCTTGGTCATGTCCCGATTAACTGATTCAAATGGAATGCCGTCAGGTAATAACTCAGACAGCATGGCACGACCCACCGTTGTCTCTACCAGCTTACGCTCGGTTTGCATTTCATCATTCTCATCCGGCATGGTTTCGTTAATACGCACGCGAATTTTAGACTGAATGTGCACCACTTTATTTGCATGGGCACGGGTGGCTTCTTTAACATCAGCAAACACCATACCTTCACCCAGGCCATTAATGTTTTCGCGCGTCATGTAATACAGACCCAATACGATATCCTGCGAAGGAACAATAATGGGCTCACCGGATGCGGGTGACAAAATATTATTTGTCGACATCATCATGGCGCGGGTTTCTAACTGCGCTTCGATTGACAATGGCACGTGTACCGCCATCTGGTCGCCATCGAAGTCGGCGTTGAATGCGGTACAAACTAATGGGTGGAGCTGAATGGCTTTACCTTCAATCAGTACGGGTTCAAATGCCTGAATACCTAAACGGTGAAGTGTCGGTGCACGATTAAGCATAACCGGATGTTCGCGAATCACTTCTTCAAGGATATCCCAAACTTCCGCGCCTTCACGCTCTACTAATTTTTTAGCCGCTTTAATAGTTGTTGCTAAACCACGACGGTGTAATTTACTAAAAATAAAGGGCTTGAATAATTCCAGCGCCATTTTCTTTGGCAGTCCACACTGATGTAATTTCAGTGTCGGGCCAACCACAATTACCGAACGGCCAGAGTAATCAACACGTTTACCCAGCAAGTTCTGACGGAAACGACCCTGCTTACCTTTAATCATGTCGGCAAGTGATTTCAGAGGACGCTTATTGGTGCCGGTAATCGCACGACCGCGACGGCCGTTATCCAATAAGGCGTCAACCGATTCCTGCAGCATACGCTTCTCGTTACGCACAATAATGTCTGGCGCGAATAGCTCTAACAGACGACGTAAACGGTTGTTACGGTTAATGACACGACGGTATAAATCATTCAGATCGGACGTCGCAAAACGTCCGCCGTCGAGTGGAACCAATGGACGTAAGTCTGGTGGCAGAACCGGCAGAACTGTCATGATCATCCACTCGGGCTTATTGCCAGACTCGACGAATGAATCAATTAGTTTTAAGCGCTTACCGTAGCGTTTTAATTTCGTTTCAGACGCGGTGTTACCCATGTCTTCACGTATCTGTTTTGCTTCTTGACCAAGGTCCAAACTGCACAGCATTTCATAGATCGCTTCCGCACCCATGCGCGCATCAAACTCATCACCATGTTCTTCAATGGCTTCAAGATAAGTTTCATCCGACAATAACTGACAACGCTCCAAGGTTGTCATGCCTGGGTCGATAACGACAAATGCTTCGAAGTATAAAATACGTTCGATTTCACGCAGGGTCATATCCAGCAATAAACCAATACGCGAAGGCAATGATTTTAAGTACCAGATATGTGCAACTGGACTTGCAAGGTCGATGTGACCCATGCGGTCCCGTCGTACTTTTGACTGGGTAACTTCAACGCCACATTTTTCACAAACCACACCGCGGTGTTTTAAGCGCTTGTATTTTCCGCAGAGACATTCGTAATCTTTAACCGGGCCAAAAATTTTGGCACAGAATAAACCTTCACGCTCTGGCTTGAATGTACGATAGTTAATGGTCTCAGGTTTTCTAACTTCACCGTAGGACCAGGACATAATTTTATCAGGTGATGCCAAACCAATACGGATCGCATCAAAGTCGTCGTCCGCTGCCTGATTATTTAATAACTTGAGTAGATCTTTCAAAATCTTATCTCCAAAAATTTATGTTTGTACGAAACTTAAAGTGCAATTGAAAACCAAGGCTATTCAGGCTGCCCCTGTATGACTTCAGATCAAGGTGAAAAATGTGAGTTTACCCAAATTAATACTTAAAGGGTAAATGTCCATTTTTTAACGCTGATATGGAGGCATTCAGGGGTAAGCTGGATAGCCGTTTAAACTTTAATTTTCATCCTGTTCCAGTTCGATGTTGATACCCAGTGCACGAATTTCTTTTAACAGTACGTTAAATGATTCCGGCATACCCGCTTCCATACGGTGATCACCATCAACAATATTTTTATACATCTTGTTACGACCGGCAACGTCATCGGACTTAACCGTTAACATTTCCTGCAAGGTATAGGCCGCACCGTAAGCTTCCAGTGCCCACACTTCCATCTCACCGAAGCGCTGACCACCGAATTGTGCTTTACCACCTAATGGCTGCTGGGTAACCAGGCTGTATGGACCGGTAGAACGTGCGTGCATCTTGTCATCAACCAGGTGATTGAGTTTCAGCACATACATAACACCCACCGTAACCGGACGATCAAAGGCTTCGCCGGTACGACCATCCCACAACGTGGTTTGACCAGAAATGGGTAAGTCTGCCAGCTTTAACATGTGACGAATTTCTTCTTCCTCTGCGCCATCAAATACCGGTGTTGCCATGGGCACACCTTTGCGCAGATTACCCGCCATGTTCATTAGCTCATCATCGCTGAATCGACCCAGGTCAACTTTATCCTGATTGTGGTTATACACCTTATCCAGGAAGTCACGCATTTCGGTTGTCTTGCACTCATCATCAAGCATTTTGCCGATCTTCAGACCTAAGCCCTGCGCAGCCCAACCTAAATGGGTTTCTAAAATCTGACCAACGTTCATACGTGATGGAACACCTAACGGGTTCAACACGATATCAACCGGACGGCCGTGCTCGTCATATGGCATATCTTCAACCGGTACGATCATGGAGACCACACCCTTGTTACCATGACGACCCGCCATTTTGTCACCCGGCTGCATGCGACGTTTGATAGCCAGATAAACCTTAACCATCTTCAGTACGCCCGGCGCCAGATCATCACCGGTTACAATTTTGCCTTTCTTCTCTTCAAACAGTTCGTCCAGCTCTTTGCGTGTGTCGGTTAATTGCTTGGCCATCACTTCCAGTGCGGCGTTAGCCTCATCTGTTTTCAAACCAATTTCAAACCACTTGGATTTTTCTAAACCATCCAGATAATCCTGCGTGATTTTAGCACCTGATTTAAGACCGGAAGGCCCACTCGCCGCCTGCTTATTCAACATTAACTTCTCAGCGCGCGCATAAATATCTTTCTGTGCAATACGCCACTGGTCATTATTATCTTTACGGGCTTCGGCAATCTGCTCTTCTTCTATCTCTAAAGCACGTTTGTCCTTTTCAACACCGTCACGGGTAAACACCTGCACACCAATTACGGTGCCGACTTTGCTTGAAGGTACGCGTAAAGAAGAGTCTTTAACATCAGACGCTTTTTCACCGAATATTGCTCGTAGTAATTTTTCTTCGGGCGTTAACTGGGTTTCACCTTTAGGTGTAACCTTGCCAACCAGAATATCATTGCCACTGACTTCTGCGCCAACATAAACAATACCTGATTCATCTAACTTGGATAGCAGGCCTTCGCTTACATTGGGAATATCCGCCGTAATTTCTTCCGAGCCTAACTTGGTGTCACGCGCAACACAGGTTAATTCTTCGATATGAATGGTGGTGTAACGATCCTCTTCAACAACCCGCTCTGAAATCAGAATCGAATCCTCGAAGTTATAACCATTCCACGGCATAAATGCCACGCGCATGTTCTGCCCTAATGCCAGCTCACCCAGGTCGGTAGACGGGCCATCAGCCAGTACATCACCACGAGCAATGACATCGCCAGGCATCACTAATGGACGCTGGTTAATACAGGTATTCTGATTGGAACGGGTGTACTTGGTTAACGAATAAATATCAACACCGGCTTTACCACCGACAGTTTCATCGTCATTCACCCGTACCACAACACGGCCCGCATCAACTGAATCAATGACACCACCACGACGCGCTTTAACCGCCGCGCCGGAATCCATCGCTACACAACGCTCCATACCGGTTCCCACTAACGGCTTATCAGCACGTAAAGTTGGCACCGCCTGGCGTTGCATGTTTGATCCCATCAATGCGCGGTTAGCATCATCGTGCTCAAGGAACGGAATGATTGACGCCGCTACAGATACGATCTGCTTTGGCGATACATCCATATACTCGACTTTATCGGGAGATGATAACGCAAATTCATTTTTGGTTCTGCAGGAAACCATCTCCTGAATCAGCTTACCGTTTTTATCAAGATCCGCATTGGCCTGCGCAATGATGTAATTACTTTCTTCAATAGCCGACAGGTAATCAATTTCCATTGTTGCCTTTCCGTTGATAACTTTACGGTAAGGTGTTTCCAGGAAACCATATTCATTTGTACGCGCATAAACTGAAAGTGAGTTGATCAAACCAATGTTGGGGCCCTCAGGCGTTTCGATCGGACATACACGACCATAATGCGTCGGATGTACATCACGTACTTCAAAGCCCGCACGCTCACGGGTTAAACCACCGGGGCCTAATGCGGAAACGCGACGTTTGTGTGTCACTTCAGATAACGGGTTATTCTGATCCATAAACTGAGACAGCTGACTTGAACCAAAGAATTCTTTAATGGCAGCCGATACCGGCTTGGCATTAATTAATTCCTGGGGCATCAAGCCTTCAGATTCCGCCATAGATAAACGCTCTTTAACCGCACGCTCAACACGAACCAGACCTACGCGGAAAACATTTTCTGCCATTTCGCCAACACAACGAATACGACGGTTACCGAGGTGATCAATATCATCGACAATGTCATTACCGTTACGAATCATAATTAACTGTTTTAATACGTCTAAAATATCAGATGTATTACCCAGCTCTTCAAATGTTTTTTTGGCTTCTTCGTCTTTCTTACGCTCAGAGAAGTAACGACCATCGTAAAGCACACCCAGGCCAGTTGACTCTTCGCGACGCAAACGACGGTTAAACTTCATGCGACCGACCGCTGACAAATCATAACGATCACTCGTAAAGAATAAATTCTTAAATAGATTTTCTGCGGCGTCTTTGGTCGGTGGCTCACCGGGACGCATCATGCGATAAATTTCAACCTGCGCCTCAAGCTGTGAAGCCGTTGGATCAATCGCTAATGTATTTGAAATGTATGCACCCGCATCCAGATCATTCGTGTATAGAATATCAAACTTTTTAAAGCCGGCTTCGGTGATGGTTTCCATGGTTTCAACAGTAATCACTGTATTGGCAGGAACCAGTATTTCACCGGTGCTCTCATCAATTAAGTCATGGGCAAGAATTTTATCTTCCATGTATTCATGAGGTGCAGTTAATTTTTTAACCTTGGCTTTTTCCAGCGCCTTAATGTGACGCATGGTAATACGGCGACCGGCTTCAACAACCACTTCAGAACCGGACTTAATATCAAAGGTAGTGGTTTCACCGCGTAGACGTTCTGCCACTAACGGAATTTCAATGCCATCTTTTACCACTTTGCAACTGATCTTCTCGAAGAACATGTCGAGAATTTCTTCAGTTTGATAACCCAATGCGCGCAGTAAAATCGTTGCCGGTAATTTACGACGACGGTCAATACGCACAAACACAGAATCTTTTGGATCAAACTCAAAGTCTAACCATGAACCACGGTAAGGAATGACCCGCGCGGAATAGAGTAATTTACCGGAGCTGTGAGTTTTACCTTTGTCATGGTCAAAGAACACGCCAGGTGAACGATGCAACTGAGAAACAATAACCCGCTCAGTACCATTGATGACAAAGGTACCGGTATCGGTCATCAGCGGAAGCTCACCCATGTAAACTTCTTGCTCTTTTGATTCTTTAATGACTTTCGTTTTAGGATAAAGATCTTTATCCATAATGGTTAAACGAAGCACAACTCGCAGAGGTGCCGCATAAGTCATACCACGCAACTGACATTCTTTAACGTCAAAAGCTGGCGTACCTAAACGGTATTTAACATATTCTAACTGTACGTGACCCGAGTAGCTGACTATGGGAAACACAGAGTCGAAAGCAGCCTGTAAACCAGCCTGTTTTCTGTCCTGTTCTTTTTTGTTTTCCTGTAGAAAGCCTCGATAAGAGTCGATTTGCATCGACAATAAAAAGGGTACATCAAGAATAGGTGGGCGTTTACCGAAATCCTTACGGACACGTTTTTTATCGGTAAAAGAATATTCCATCGAAGTTCCTCGCAATGTTAAGTGCAATGGCATGTTTACCAGCTCATGCCGGGAGCTGTATTTCTTTGCGTAAGGCATCAGCTCACCTCCAGAGTTCGCCATTTCTTCGTTAAAAAATGGACACATACACATGTATGCTCACATTTTTCGCCTCGAACTGACGAACTCTGAAGGCAACCTGAAACCTTACTCTCTTTCTTACTAGACCTTAATAAAGGCCTTTTTTATTTCCGCCTGTAGGCTGGTGAAAAACGTCTTTTTAGGCCGCGCCTTAAAAACATTTTTTATCAAGCTACAGCTTTATCTTTCTCAACCATACGCTTCGCAATTAATAAAGCATATAAGCGGGAAAAGGCCGGTGAATAAATTCACCAGCCTTACCACACGGGCAATAAGTTAATTGCCGAACAACAATAGAATTATTTCAGTTCTACAGTTGCACCAGCTTCTTCAAGCTGCTTTTTCATATCTTCAGCTTCAGCTTTAGCTGCGCCTTCTTTCACTGCAACAGGGGCACTTTCTACCATTGTCTTAGCGTCTTTCAGGCCAGCGCCTGTGATAGCACGAACAGCTTTGATAACAGCAACTTTGTTTTCACCGAAGCCAGTCATCATTACGTCGAACTCATCTTTTTCTTCAGCAGCAGCAGCGCCAGCGTCACCGCCAGCAGCAGGTGCAGCAGCAACAGCCGCAGCAGCTGAAACGCCGAATTTTTCTTCCATTGCTTCAATCAGGTCAACAACTTCCATTACTGACATGCTTGCAATCGTTTCCAGGATATCGTCTTTAGATACAGCCATGGTATTTCTCCAAAATTTTATATACGTTTAAATCGTAAATACTAAGTGATTAAGTGCTAAGCCTATTTGGCGTTTTTGACAGCTTCTACAGTACGAACCAGTTTGCCAGGCACTTCTTTCAAAGTACGTGCTAGTTTTTCTGTCGGCGCCATCATTAGAGCCATTATCATGCTGATAGCCTGATCTTTGGTTGGCATCTTCGCCAGACGGTCAAGTTCAGTTGGGGCGAGCATTTCGCCACCAATAGAAACCATCTTGGTTACCAATGCGTCGTGATCTTTTGCGAAGTCTTTTACAAGACGCGCAGCAGAACCGGGATCTTCCTGCGAGAACGCCAGTACTAGTGGACCCACTAGACCATCATTCATACATTCGAAATCGGTACCTTCAAAGGCACGACGAGCCAATGTGTTTTTTACAACACGTAGATAAACACCAGAATTACGCGCGCTAACACGTAAAGCCGTCATTTCATCCACAGTCAGGCCATGGTATTCAGCTGCAACAACTGAATGAGCCTCAGCGGCAATCGCACTTACCTCAGCAACAATGCTTTTCTTGTCTTCAAGATTAAGAGGCACGTGTATTACTCCTGTTTCGGTTG
>Ga0316206_1002230_pt1 | contig 13698 bp, 12 predicted proteins | sample 6monthpyrite_MG_FD_204942 | JGI IMG/M metagenome (GOLD analysis project Ga0316206, IMG submission 204942) | Microbial mat bacterial communities from mineral coupon in-situ incubated in ocean water Damariscotta River, Maine, United States -... | ecosystem: Environmental > Aquatic > Marine >...
TCAAAATTCACCTTAGTTAATGCCTCAAATAGTGCATCGGCATTAGGATTATTGGCTTGCATCACCGAACTTAGTGTTGAAAATAGTTGTGCAATCGCTTTATTCTTACTTCGATTCTGCCATTGATGTAGTAATTGCTGTTTAAATAATTGAAAACTTTGCTCGCTAAATTTTACTTGGCTAAGTTGCGTGAGTAATTGCTGTAGTAGCGGTTGTTGGTTTTCGCTTAACCCGGATAATTGTAATGTCATCCCACCTTGATGCTGATATAAATGGTAATGCATACCCGCTAATTCAGCATCATAATTTTGCTCGGTGACTAAATCGGTAAACAATTCAACAAATAAACGTGTCATGGCAATGTTGGCAGTATTAGCGATTGTGATTGGTGTGTCGAGGCCAAGATAAATATTGCCATTAGGTACTTTGAAATGATCATCTTGTTTAAACCAAATGTTTAGACCGTTTTTTTGTTCGATTAATTGTGGCTGTTCAGAAATGCGCTCATTATCATAAACAACAGCATGGTCAATAATGTAAGGGTTTTTGCTGGGTAAATATAATGCAGTATTGGGTTGTGTTTGTTGCCATTGTTGAATAAGTTGTGCAGGAATAGCTTCAAATTGATATGGCACTTTGTACCAATGACTTTGCTGTGAACATTGATGATTTGGACTAACATGGATAATGCGCAGATTAGTTGAGACAAAATAACGTAATAATTCACTGAAGTTGTCATGGTTCATACCATCCATTGCATAATCACCAAAAATATAGTCTTCCTCTGGATAATGTTGCATGTTCAACACCGATTGACTCACAGAATCTATTGGTGATAGGGTTTCTTGATATTGAAATGATAATTCCGCGAGCGCCTTTTTTTCTTGATAATAATAGTCAGCAATCGGTTTTTGGGTGAGTAATTGTAGATAACAAAAAACGGTTTCGATAATCTCATCAATATGTTGTTCACCTAGCTCAGTGAGTATCACACTAACATTAAAGTCTTTGAAATTTGAACCGTTTATGCCTGAGCCTGCCGACAGTGCCATGACCCATTGCTGACGTTTCAATTCGGAATAAATACTTCCTGGGCCTTCATGCCCTAATAAATAGCTTATAATGGTTTCCGGTTTTCCTCGGTAGTAATGGTCAATACTTGGTAATGCAAAACTGATGATGAGTTTGCGCTCATGTTTCACTGGCTTAATTGCCAACTTCATAGCTAAATGTTGTGCTAAATAGAGAGGTTCAGATATCGTTTTTTTAGGCGTGTCAGCAGACGGAATCGCACTAAAAAATTGTTGTGCTAAGTTTTTTAGGGTGGCTAATGGTTGCGGACCTTCAATTGCTAAAGTCATAAAATTGGCTCGATAATGCTCAATAAAAAACTGTAGCAGTTCATCCCGAATAGAACTATTTGAGCGGTCGGCCAAGGTGGTTAAATTGCCAACCGAAAATTTTGCAAATGGATGTTGTTGGTTAATTGTTTCTTTGTGTACGTCATATAAACGTCGAATATCATCTTTTAATTTAAGTTTAAATTCAGAATCAATATTTTGTCGTTCTTTGTCAATAAAGCTTTGAGATAGCAATGGGGTGATGAAAAATTGACTAAATCGGTCAAGCGCGTTACTAAATTGTGAGTGATGGATATCAAAAAAGAAACAAGTATGCTCAGTGGCGGTCCAAGCATTGTGAGTTCCGCCAAATTGACTAATAAACGCTTGATATTCACTTCCGTCTGGATATTTTTCAGTACCTAAAAATAACATATGCTCTAAAAAATGGGCTAAACCTTGACGCTCTAATGGATCGCTGAAATGACCAACATTCACCGCCAATGCCGCCGCAGCTTTGTCTGATTGTGAGTTTTGAATCAGCAACACTCGCAAACCATTAGCTAATGTTATTGGTTGATAGTGTTTTGGATCATTTGGGCTCTGTTTCAAAGTATTGCTCCAAATTTACAGTTGTTTACCTAAGTCACATCAAGATACGCGTTTTAGAGTGACTTAGAAAAGTTATTCTATGTATTAAACATCCTTTAAATTACATTAAGGAATAAGATTCATCTACGTTATGCTTAACTGTTGCTACTCTATTGTAATACTTTCTATTACTATAGCGCTAATTTAAATCAATTGGCCGCGAAGTGTGTAGTGCGGACGTTATTTTATGCAACTTTTTGTAATGCGCCATGGTGCAGCAGCACCGTACGATTATACTGCTAATACTGTAGTTGATGAACAAAGACCGCTTACAGTATACGGACGAGCAGAAACCACTAACATAGCGACTTGGCTTAACAGCGTGGTGAGCAGTGTTGATTTAATACTGGTTAGCCCTTTTACGCGAGCACAGCAAACGGCTGAAATCATGGCCCAGCATTTATCAAATGCTGCTATGCAAACATCAATTTTGCTCATTCCTGAAGCCAGTGCGGTAGATTTTCATCATTATCTTGATGGATTACTGCATACTACTCAGTTAGATAAGATACTGTTAGTATCACACATGCCATTAGTTAGTTATTTAGTCGCTGAATTAACTGCTGAACAGCAAACGCCTATTTTTCAAACAGCGGCAATCGCTGAGTTGAATTATGATCAACATAAAATGCAAGGGCAGTTGATGCACATACAAGCACCGAGTTAATCAACTAGCGACACTGTTTAATCAATATCAACTAATACTAGCAACGCACCAGCACCACCCCAAACTAATGGCGCTTGATGAAATGCTTGCACACTTGGGTGTTGTACTAGCCAATGTGGCACACTATTTTTTAAAACTCTTGAACCAATGCCATGTACAATACAAACACATTCGGCATGTTCTTTAGGGCAAGCGGCTAATAACGCAGCTATTTCGCGTTTGGCTTGTTGCTGGTTATAACCATGTAAGTCTAGAATTAATGTTGGGCTGTAATAGCCATTACGTAGATATTTAGCGGCATAACTACTGACATCATGACGCACATATTTAATTGGACCAGTCGAATTAAAATGAGCTTGATATTGATCAGAAAAGTAAAACTCAGCATTGAGTTGGTTAGGTACAAATTGCTTATTCACCTTGTTAACTCTATTTACCTGATTGGCTGATTTAGACAAGTAAATAGTATCCTGAGGAATAGTTTTTACTTTGCCAATCGTTTCTTTAAATAATTGCTTATCTTGATTCGATAATAAATGCTTACTTTTCATTTCGGCAGTCTAAAAAGATATGCGAGTAATAACAAGTAAAATTTAGCGCTTCTAGGGGCTAGTAGCATACCAATAGAAGGTTAATACGCGCTAGAATAGATTTTATTTTTACTTTTTCTAGCGTAACATTAAAAGCTACTTTACGGCCCTTAACAATCATCATCTAGCATAGTTTTAGCGAAGTATTTATGAATATTATTTTTTATGCTGAACATATACAATGTATGGGTATCAACCTAGAAAGGATTACCAGTGAGTGTTTTTGAAATGTCTGATGTTAACCAACAATTACATACTATTGGTGATTATGTAAGATTTGCGACTAGCCAATTTAATCAAGCGGAACTGTTTTTTGGTCATGGTACTGATAATGCGTGGGATGAAGCAATAAACTTAGTGTTTTTTGCATTGCACTTGCCACCGAAACTTGATGATCAATTAATGTTATGTCGAGTAACCACTGACGAAAAATTAGCCATACTTAACTTAGTTAATGAGCGAATTGAACAACAATGTCCAGCAGCATATATTACTCAGCAAGCTTTTTTTGCTGGATTGCCATTCTATGTTGATGAACGGGTATTGGTGCCTCGCTCACCCATCGCTGAATTAATTGAACAACGATTTATTCATCAATTACCTGAACACACCACACCTAATCGAGTTTTAGATCTATGTACTGGTAGTGGCTGTATTGCTATTGCTTGTGCTTATGCCTTTCCTCTTGCTGAGATTGATGCGCTAGATTTATCAATAGATGCGTTAGATGTTGCGCAAATTAATATTGAAAATCATGGTTTGTTAGCACAAGTTATTCCAATTCAATCTGATGTTTTCTCTGGGGTAGCAGGTGAAAAGTATGATTTAATTGTTAGTAATCCACCGTATGTTGATCAACAAGATGTAGATGATTTACCTTATGAATATAGCCATGAACCAGCAATGGGGCTAGGTTGTGGCGAAGATGGTTTAGATATTGTGCGAATAATTTTGGCGCAAGCGGCTGAACATTTAACTAAACAAGGTATATTAGTGTGTGAAGTGGGCAATTCACAGGTACATGTAGAACGAGTGTATCCTGAAGTGCCATTTCAATGGTTGTCATTTCAACGCGGTGGGCACGGTGTATTTGTGCTTTCATATGCACAATTGCTAGCTCATTCAGAAATTTTTCAAGAACGAATCACAAGGTAATAAAAACTCAATGGCAGGTAATACATTTGGTAAATTGTTCACGGTAACCACTTTTGGTGAAAGCCACGGATTGGGTTTAGGTGCAATTATTGACGGTTGTCCGCCCGGAATGGAATTGACCGAGCTTGATTTGCAACACGATTTAGATCGTCGCCGACCTGGTACCTCACGGTATACTACGGCTCGCCGAGAGGCAGATGAAGTAAAAATTGTGTCGGGAGTATTTGAAGGAAAAACTACCGGTACTCCCATTGGTTTGTTGATTGAGAATACCGATCAACGCTCTAAGGACTATGGCAATATTGCCCACACGTTTCGTCCGGGGCATGCTGATTATACCTATTGGCAAAAATATGGCATTCGTGATTACCGAGGTGGTGGACGCTCTTCTGCTAGAGAAACAGCAATGCGAGTGGCTGCAGGTGCTGTTGCGAAAAAATATTTACGTTTGAAGTTAGGTATCAACATCAAAGCTTGTGTTACCCAAATTGGCGATGTGGTTGCACAGCAAATTGACTGGCAAGTTGTCGAAACAAATCCATTCTTTTTTCCTGATGTCTCTAAACTTGAGCAACTAGATGAATATTTGCGCGCAATAATTAAGCAAAAAGATTCAATAGGTGCGAAGGTGATGGTAATTGCAGAGCATGTGCCAGTTGGTTTAGGTGAACCCATTTTTGATCGTCTTGATGCGGATATTGCACATGCTTTAATGGGTATAAATGCGGTAAAAGGCGTGGAAATTGGTGACGGTTTTGCCGTAGTTCAACAACAAGGTTCAACTCATCGTGATGAATTAACACCTGACGGATTTGCTAGCAATCACGCTGGTGGTGTATTAGGTGGTATTTCTTCTGGACAATCAATTGTTGCTGCTATTGCTTTAAAGCCAACTTCAAGTATTGGTGTCACTGGTAAAACCATTGATATTAAAGGACAATCTGCTGATATCGTTACTAAAGGTAGACATGATCCTTGTGTGGGGATTCGGGCAGTGCCCATTGCTGAGGCAATGTTAGCGTTAACCCTAATGGACCATTACTTACGTCATCGAGGCCAAAATGCTGATGTACAATGTACCACGCCGATGATTAATGCTTCAATTGAATAACATGTCTAATATTTTGAACTTTTGTCGATGAACGTGGCTGCTTTAAAAAGAATGCTGCCATCATCATTATTCTTGAAATTATCTGCAGGCTATTTTTGGTACTTTGGCATCATAGGTTTATTTCTGCCGTTCATTAGTGTTTATCTTAATTATTTAGGATTTGACTCAAAAAGTATCGGCGAAACGTTAGCTATAGCCACCGCCAGTAAAATTTTTGGCCCTGCGTTGTGGGCGAAACTTGCTGATCGCACTGGACAACAGTTACGTATAATTCAAGTTAGCGTATTACTTTCGTTGTTAGGTTTTGCTTCGTTATTTGTTACCCACGATTATTGGCATATCGTTTTATGCTTAGTAGTGTTTTCGCTATTTAATGCAGCAATCTTACCGCAATTAGAAGTACTCACACAAAATAGCATTCGGCGCAAAGCGAAAATTTATGCACGAATTCGCCTGTGGGGCAGTATTGGCTTTGTCTTCATGGCGATATTAGGTGGAGAAGTGATCCATTTCTTTACGGCAAATGCGTTTGTTGGTTTAGGAGTTATAATACTGTTTGGCTTGTTACTTACTAGCTCATTCATCCGGCAGCCAAAACGAGCTTTGAATAGAAAAAAACAAGTATATGTTTCAATTGGTGGGCATTTAACACAGCGCAATGTGGTGTTGTTCTTTATAGTAGGTGTATTGTTACAAATTAGTTTTGGACCCTATTATAATTTTTATGCGTTATATCTTCAGCAACTTCGGTATCCAAGCTTTGCGGTTGGGTCATTAATAGGCGTATCGATTGTTGCCGAAATATCAGTATTTATTTATGCCGGAGCAATTTTTAAGCGAATATCGATACAAACAGCGTTTATAACAAGTTTAATGTTAACGACAATTCGTTGGTTAATCATGGCTTTTGGTGCGAGCACAGTATCACTAATGGTGATTGGTCAAGTATTTCATGCTGCAAGTTTTGCACTATTTCATTGCGCTAGTTTATTGTTTTTACAACGTTACTTTGAAAAAACCCAACAGAGTAGGGCGCAAGCAATTTATGTTGGTGGTATCTATGGTATTGGTGGTGCCGTCGGTGCATATTGGGCTGGACTAACATGGAATGATGGTTCTGGCGCACAAAGCTCATTTATATTAGCCGCTAGCATTGCACTAGTTGGTGCTTGCTTATTGTTTTTTATGAATAAACAACATATCGATTTAGATAATATGTAGCTAAATAACAATCCCTTATCTGGTACGATGACTGTTCGTTAGTTTTGCCTGTATGATAACTATGTATCATCGTAAACCATGCATACAACTATCCAAACAACCTAAAGCTCTTAATAGGTTGAGATTTACGTGAATATAAAACAGCACGCTAGATCAATAATAGCGACTAATAAATTATGCATTTTAGCGAATAGAGTGCTAATTTATATAAGGTTGTCAAATTTGTTCAAAAATGTAATAAAATATTTCTTGCTTAATATCATACGGTTATTTTGTTTACATGAGGAATGCTCGTTAATTTTATTGAATTAAAGTTGACTTAATACGAACGAATTAGTACAACTAGCAGTCTGCTATGCAGAAGAGGATAACGGTTTATATTGTAAAGATATAAACAAATGCTGAAATATTAACCATAGCCTCGCTGGGTTATAGGTAATAAATTGGCAACGGAATGTTACAAATGAGGTTTTTTTTCTAAATTTATGTAATAAAAACACCTTTTTTCTCGAACCAGTTGACACCTATGTTGCGGTCTGGGAATATTGGCTAGTTTTATTTTAGAAAATTAAAACTTACAAAATAATGGCAGATTTTACGATCTGCGCTAACAATGATATTTGTTATTAAAGTTAATTAGCAATTGGTTGGGAACTATGTCCAAAGTAAGCAGAAAAAGCCTTATCGCAACGACGATAATTGGCGCACTCACATTTGCAAGTAGCCAGTACGCTTTTGCAGATAAATTAAGCAATCTTCAAAATGCGGAAGCTCAGGTTTTTACCGCATCTAAAAAATCACAAGCAAAAATTAACCACATCTATGAGCAAACTCAAGAATTGATTGCTGAGTATCGTAATGTAGTTGACCAAGCTGATGTGCTTAAAGGTTACAACGATCACGTTCAACGATTAGTTGATGACCAGTTGAAGAATATTCAATCGTTGCAAGATCAAATTGATGGCATCGATAAAGTTAAGCAAGGTGTTGTACCGTTGATGTATAAAATGATCGACACCTTAGCAAAATTTGTTGAGTTAGATGTACCGATTAAAATAGAAGATCGTAAAGCACGTATTCAACGTTTACGTGATGTTATGTCAAACTCAAACGTTACTACTTCTGAACGTTTTCGTTTAGTGTTGGAAGCGTATCAAATTGAAGCCGGTTACGGTTCAACGTTTGAAGCTTATCAAGGCGAATTAAACCTTGGTAGTCGTACAATTACCGCCGATTTTGTAAATTTAGGTCGTATCGCATTTTTAGCTGAATCGTTAGATTTACAACATGCTTGGGTTTGGAATAATCAAACACGTTCATGGGATGCATTGGGTGATGAATATTTAAAACCAGTTACTGACGCCGTTCGTATGGCTCGTAAACAATTGCCTGTAGATTTAGCTAAATTACCAATCTTTGCAGCGGGAGCAAAATAATGAAGAAAGTGATTAGTTTTGTATTACTTGCTGCCTCAATGTCAGTAGGCTTCGCATCAGTTGCTAATGCTAATAAACTCGATGATTTACTTAATCAAGTAAAAGCCGATCGTTTATCTGAAGGACATATCGATAAAAAACGTGAAGCTGAGTTTTTATCTGATCGTGCAGACAAACAAGCATTGCTTAATAAAGCTAAAGCTGAATTAAAAGCACAACAAGATCGTAACGAACGTTTAACCAAAGAATATTCTGCGAACGACCTTAAGATTTCTCAAAAATCTGTTGAGCTAGATACCGCAACCGGTACATTGGGTGAAATGTTTGGTGTTAGTCGCGGTGCCGCAGCGTCTACCTATGGCATGGTGTCAACGTCAATTGTTAGTGCTGAATATCCAGGTCGTGGTGATGTATTAAATAAAATTGCCAACTCTAAAAAGATCCCAAGCTTAAAAGATTTAGAAAGCTTATGGATTGCGTTACAAACAGAAATGACCGAATCAGGAAAAGTTTCTCGATTCTCTACTGAAGTAACTAAATTAGATGGTAGCAAATCTACTGAAGAAGTTGTGCGTATTGGTACATTCAACTTAGTTGGTAAAGATGGTTATTTAAACTATAACGATAGTAATGGCCAAGTACAGCCGTTAGCTAAACAACCTGCGGGTTATATCTCTGAAACAGCTGAATCATTTTTTGATTTAAAATCTGGCTACGATGCGGTTTATGTCGATCCATCGCGTGGTGCTATTTTAGCTTTAGAAACACGTAAGAAAGACTTGATGGAATTCTACTATCAAGGCGGAACGGTTGGTTATGTAATTACTGTTGTGGCATTCTTAGGTTTCTTAATTGCGCTAGAACGTATGATTATGTTGGGTGCCATGGGTGCCAAAATCAGCGCTCAAGAAAAAGATATGAATACACCAAATACCAACAACCCATTAGGTCGTTTACTGAAAGTGTATCATGACAACAAAAACGTAGATGTGGAAACGTTAGAGTTGAAACTTGACGAAGCGATATTACGAGAAACGCCGAAGATTGACCGTGGTATTAACATGATTAAAATGTTTGCTGCTGTTGCCCCACTACTTGGTTTGTTAGGTACGGTTATCGGGATGATCTTAACGTTCCAAACTATTACCCTATTTGGTACCGGCGACCCTAAAATCATGGCAGGTAACATTTCATTGGCATTGGTTACTACAGCATTAGGTTTGATCGCTGCATTACCACTGATTCTAGTGCACTCAATGGTTGCTAGTCGTGCAAAATCAATTCTTCAAAAATTAGATGAACAGAGCGTTGGTTTAATTGCTGCGATTGCAGAGAAGGAGTCTAAATAATGTTATTCCTGATAGAGCTTTGGGAATCTGTCAGGAGTTTTATTGCGACAGGTGGGAACGTACTTTATGTTGTTGCCTTCGCTCTCTTTTTAATGTGGGTGTTGATGATTGAAAGATATTGGTTTTTGGCGGGAACATATCCAAAAATGCGTGATGAAATAATTTCACGTTGGAGTGCTCGCACAGATACTACATCTTGGTATGCTCACAGAATTAGAGAAACTTGGATTTCCGAAACAAATGAATTATTAGATAAACGAATGCTTACTATCAGAACGCTTGTGGCAATGTGTCCATTAATTGGTCTGTTGGGTACGGTAACCGGTATGATTGGTGTGTTTGAGGTTATGGCACAACAAGGGACTGGTAATCCTCGGCTAATGGCATCGGGTATTTCCATGGCAACTATTCCAACAATGTCTGGTATGGTTGCGGCAATATCTGGGGTGTTTTTTAGTTCTAGATTAGAAGCAAAAGTTAGACTAGCGAAGGCTAAACTGATAGACAGTTTACCTCATCATTAGAGAGAGATTGGAATGGCACGTAAACGAATTCGTGAAGACGAAGAAGCAGCAATTGATATGACGCCGATGCTCGACATCGTATTCATTATGCTAATATTCTTCATAGTAACTACCTCCTTTGTTAAAGAAGCAGGTATTGAAGTTAACAAACCTAAAGCAGCTCATCAAACGCAACAAAAATCAGCTAACATTTTTATTGCAGTTAAAGAGAATGGTGAGATTTGGATGGATAAAAGCCGAGTTGATATTGAGCGTGTTTCGGCGCGTATTCAAAAACTATTGGCTGAGCAACCTACTGATGTTGTAATCATTCAGGCTGACAAAAACGCGAAACATGGCGTAGTTGTTAGTGTAATGGATGCAATAAAAGACGCAGGTAGTAATCTTAAAATTTCAATTGCTGCAGCTAAGGAATAACAATGGTACGCTTTTTAGTTTCATTACTACTAGGCGCCGCAGTAACCTTTGGACTATTTGCGTTCATGGCTTTTCTTGTTACTAGTGGTCAAAGGTCGAAAGATGTGAAGCAGGATAATATAGTCGTAGAAGTTAATACTACGCCGCCTAAATCTGCAGCTGAACAACGGCGTCGGGTTCCACCACCGCCGCCACCGCCGCCAAAGGTACCGCCTAAGGCAGCAGAACCTGAGCCAGAAACGAATAATGCTAACGCAGGTTTGTCGTTTAATATGCCTGGTGTGCAGTTAGCACATGCAAATACAGGTATATCAGCACCTGGTGCTGGTTTTGGTCGAGACGGTGAAGCGACACCTATCGTGCGAATTGAACCTAAATATCCAATTCAAGCAGCTCGCGATGGTAAAGAAGGTTGGGTTAGACTTTCATTTACTATCAATGAGATAGGTGGAGTTGAAGATGTTAAAGTGATCGACGCTGAACCTAAACGTATTTTTGATCGGGAAGCTCGTCGTGCTTTGTTGAAATGGAAATATAAGCCAAAAGTTGAAGACGGAAAGCCTATGAAACAATATGGTTTAACGGTACAACTTGATTTTAAAATGGATAATGGAGGAGGACAATAATGATGCGTAAATTAGTTAGCTCGTTAGTTGTTGCTTCATTTCTTGTTGGCGTTCAAGTTCCAGTTGCAACTAAAGCAGTAGCAGCAGAAAAACCAAAGCAAGAACGTAGTAAACGTCAAACACGTTTAGTTGGTCCTTCGGTAGGTAAAAAAGTACAAAAGGCTTTTGATCTATATTCAGCAGATGATATTCCAGGCGCGTTGGCGATTCTGTTAGATATTGATGCGAGTAAAGATTACGATAAAGCTTATGTGCAACGTTTTATCGCGGTTATGTATGCCACTGAAGGTAAACATGAAACTGACGCAATCAAATATTTGAAAAAAGCGATTGCGCCAGATATTTTAAATGAAGGTGATCAGGGTGAAGCAATAAAATTGCTTGCCGATTTGCAAATGCAAACAAAAGACTACCAACATGCATTAGAAAATTATGCAAAGTGGATGGACTTTACCGGTAAACAAGATGCTGGAACCTATGTTAAAATTGCACAAGCGTATTATGAGCTGAAGCAATTAGACAAAATGATTGAACCGGCTGATAAAGCGATTAAATTGTATGGCAATAAACAAAATCAAAACCCTTATATTTTAAAAGTTCAATCTTACTATGAACGGAAAAAATATCATGATGCGGTTAAGGTATTGGAAACGGTTGTACAAGTATTTCCTGAAAATAAAGTTTGGTGGACTCAACTAGCGAATTTCTATTTGTTAGTAGAAAACTATCCTAAAGCGTTGGCGACGTTAGATCTGGCTTATAAGCAAGGTTACCTTACTAAAGAGTCAGAAATTAAAACGTTAGCGAATTTATATGCTTCAAATGAAATACCATATAAATCAGCAACTTTATTGGAGAAGTACATTGCAAATGGTTTAATTAAACGTGATGACCGTAGTCTAGCTTCATTAGCAAATGCTTGGCATGCTGCTCAAGAAATTAAAAAAGCAGCAAAATATTATGGTGAATTGGCCAAAATGACCAACCAATCTAAATATTATCGCAAAGAAGGCATGCTACTGCAGCAAGATGAACAGTTTGAAAAAGCTATTACTGCGCTTAACAAATCGATTGAACTCGGCGAGAAAGACAAAAGTAGTATTTACATGACGTTAGCACAATCGTATTTTTATTTGAATAAGTATAAATTAGCTTATCAAGCAATTAAAAATGCGATGAAAGATCCTCGTACAGCTCGCGCTGCTAAAGGATGGGTTTCGTTTATAAAAGAAACCGCTGAACGTAAGGGTGTAAAAATTTAACTGCTTTATCTAATTATCGATATTCATTGATAGTGTAATTAAAATGCCAGCAATTGCTGGCATTTTTGTCATTAGAATACATTTTTCCGAACTAGCTGATAATAGTCGCGGCTTTCATTTTTTTGATAAATTTAGCTAATTCTATCTGTAGCTGTGGTGGATTATCTAAATGTTGTTCGATAATGTTCACGGTTGCAGAGCCGCTGATTGCGCCGTGAGCACCAGATTCAATTGCTGCTTTTACTTGTTCTGGAGCAGATATGCCAAAACCTTGAATTGTCGGTGCTGCATGATAACTTTTAAGTTTTTCAAGCATCACTTGTGCAGAATGATGTTGAGTATCGTTTGCACCAGTAACACCAGCTCTACTTAATACATAAGTATACCCTTGACTATATTCTGCGATGTGTTGCAATGTTGCATCACTGGCATTGGGCGGAGCAATAAAAATTGCGTTAATGCCATACAAATTTGCAGCTGCTCTAAATGGCGCACTTTCACGAATAGGCAAATCAGCAATTAGCACTGAATCTACTCCTGCATTGGCTACATCGCGATAAAAATTTTCAATACCACGAGCAAATACCAGATTGCCGTATAATAACAAGCCAATAGGAATGTTCGGAGCATAAGCGCGGATTTCCGCTAATATTGATAAACAACTATCAGTGGTTACGTTCGCTGCTAAAGCCCGATTCGCTGCTTTTTGAATAGTAATGCCATCTGCGCTCGGATCAGAAAACGGAATGCCGAGCTCTAATGCATCGGCACCTGCGTCAATCATGGTTTTAATAATGGCTAATGATAGCTCTGGATTGGGATCACCAATGATCACAAATGGAATAAATGCCGCTTGTTTCTGTTCAGCTAAACACGTAAATAATGCCTTGTAGCGGTTAGATTGCGGATATGCTTGGTTCATTGTGTTTGCTCCTGTTGGTCATTCGGTTCCTGTGCGGCATTACTTAAAATAGTGTGTACGTGCGCTAAATCTTTATCACCACGACCAGACAAATTAACCAAGAAGATGGTATCTTTTGTGACGCTTTCAGCCATTTTCATTACTTGAGCAAGCGCATGAGAAGATTCTAATGCCGGGATGATACCTTCACATTTGGCGAGCGTTTGAAATGCAGTGAGTGCTTCGTCGTCATTGATTGGGACATACGTTGCTCTACCAATATCTTTTAAATACGCATGTTGTGGTCCAACAGCGGGATAATCTAATCCGGCTGAAATTGAATATGACTCTTCAATTTGGCCATGACCATCTTGCATAATATAAGTATAGTTACCATGCAACATGCCTTTACTGCCAGCCGCTAATGTAGCACCATGTTGGTGAGTTT